>OGQF01000158.1_pt1 | contig 55403 bp, 63 predicted proteins | sample 1553141 | NCBI WGS metagenome assembly OGQF01 (sample SAMEA2580005, study PRJEB22360) | human gut metagenome | biome: human gut; feature: human-associated habitat; material: faeces | place: Denmark | collected 2008/2010
GAGCGCCTGCTTTGCACGCAGGAGGTCAGGAGTTCGATCCTCCTAGGCTCCACCATTCTTAATGATTGAACTCTGTATCAGGGTATAAATAAAGCAGACAATGTTAACATCGCCTGCTTGTTGTCAATTATTAATGATTATGATATAATCCCTTTCGTGAAGTAAACTTCAACCTAAGGATATTATATATCAATCAAGACTCTGTTCTTGATCATTCATCAATTAACTTCAAGTTGTATTTGATGTTAATTCTATCGGCTTCCAGCTTATTAGGCTGGAGCTTTTTTATATGTATCAAATTTTGCAATATCATTTTACCACATTATGTGATGGAATGATATTGTTTTTTACTATGTTTTTTTATTTTTTATTTGCTGGAGTAAGGATAAACCAAGCGAGTTCCGCCTTCTCTTCGATAGTGAGTTCTTCAAGCTGTCCTCTGACTTTGTTCTTGATTTCATCGAGACTTCGTCTCTCACAGGTTTCTGAATCTCCAAGAAGATATGAACCTGTCGTATCAAGTGCCATAGCAATCTTCTCCAGATTGCCAGCTGAAGGAAAAGCTTTCTCGTTTGTTAGACGGCTTATGATGCTCTGTGATACACCACTACTCTCTGAAAGCTGTAGTGCATTCATGCCAAGCATCCTCATCCTCTCTTTTACTCTCTGTGCAAGAATGGCTTTCTTATTCTTATCCATTCTCATCTCCTCCTTGCATCTATATAATATCACTTATATTCCTTGTTGTCAATTTAATTCCTATTATGGAATTAAATTTTTTTATTTTTTTCTGCACTTGTCTCAGATTCCTTGAATTCGATTGTAAGGACCTTCTTTTCCTGAATATCAATAACGATTCGTCTGATATGCATCTCAACAAATGCCTTCTTCTGTTCAGCATCTTCAAAATCGCTGAACACTCTCACTGCATCAAGACTCTGAATGGCGGAACGCTTTCTTCTTGCATCTCTGAGTTCATTTTCTATTGCAGTCAGCATAATCTGCATGTTTTCGACACTGACAGCTCCTTCCAGGAACTTATCGTTCAATTTGCTCCTCCTGCTAAGGAGCAGGGTTTCAATGTCTCTGAGGGCGTTATAACGGTTCTTGAAGTCATTTGTAGCATTATCCACTTTAAACTCTGAGAGTTCATCCTCCACATCGCTCTGACGTATCCTCTTCTTACATGTTGGGCAGAAATAATAGAGATACATCTTCTTCATCTTGCCATATGCCGATTTGCACAGGAGCGTACTGCCACATCTCCTGCATATGAGAACGGATGTGAAGATGTATCTATCTGACTTATGCGAATGGGTCACGAGATTACTTTCAGCTTTCTTCTGTATCTCATCAGTGATGATTGCAGGAATCAGACCATCATAATCCTTGCCATACACGCTTATAGTTCCTGTGTATTTCCTGTTCTTGATAATCCTCCTGATGCGTCCCATCGTGAAGATTTCCTTGTCCTGACGTATATTCGCCATTCTGACTATTTCTCTCATTCGGTAGCCTTCACACGCCATCTGGAATATCTCCAGAACCAAGGATGCCTCTTCTGGATTGAGCACCATCCTGCCGTCATCATCTTTCATGTATCCGTAATGTTTCATACCACTGAATGGATATCTTCCTGACTCAGCTATATTGATGATTGCATCTCTTGTACGCTCAGATGTTCTTTCTCGCTCATACTGGTGTGTTGCCATTTTTATTGTAGTCATGAATCGCTCACTTGCAGTCTCGAAGGAAGGATTATCATAAAGGCACTTGAGAGATACTCCATACTTGTCAAGCATCTTCAGCAGTGACATCATATCCATGATATCACGACTGATTCTTGACATGTCGTAGGCAATAATCAGGTCCATCTGTCTGGTCTTTATATCGCCTATGAGAGATCTCATAGCTGGTCTCTCAAGACTCTTTGCTGACCATCCGTCATCTATGTACCATTTTATCTCAGACTCATCTGAGATGATTTCAAGCATCTCACAGTGATTGATGATGATTCTCTTCTGCATCTCGATTGATACGCCATCTTCCGCCTGCTTCAGCGTTGAGACTCGGAGATAGCCTGCTATCCTCATTCTTCCACAGCTTTCTCTGGAGTTTCAGACCTGTTCTTCTTGGAACCTGCCTTTCTTGCAGATTTTCTTTTCTGCTGTTCCAGCATCTTCTTCTTGTTGAGTTCCTTTCTTCTCTTTTTCGCCTCGATTCGTCTTTCGTACTCTTCTCTTCTCTTTGACTTGCGGACTACAGCTATCTTGTGGTCCTGCTGATCATAAGTCTTATGAAGAGAGGATGCCATCATCTTAGCCTTGTTGAGTCTGTCCCAGAATGCATCATATTTTTGAAACTGCTCCTCAAGACGGCATACAGCTGTTGCTGTCGGATGATACTTCTCCATTAGGTCCCATGCCTTCCCTTCAAAGATCTCTTCCACTCTTCCGACTGTGACGTATGTTGAGTGTCCTCTTCTTACATCTCCTTTTCTTCGTTCACGTGAGACTGAATACTGTAGAAGAACAGCATCACCGACATCCACATCCTTGAGGGGACATGCAAAGTAGTAGTCTTTCTGATTATCATTTATAGGCTTTGCAGTCTGCTGTTGCAGTTTGCATCTGATCACTTTCATATTGATTCTCCTTTTTATTTTTTCTATCTAAAGCAAGAAACGGAAGAGATGCCACCATCTCTCCCGCTTCTTTCGAATACATATATATTGTAAAGATTTCTTTGTTTCATGTCAACATTACCCTCTATTCTGGATATCCTGATACTCAGAATAAAAGACAGGCATCACGCCTGTCCTGAAGTAAATTACATCGTTCATTCTACAAATATCCTGTTATGGGATTAGGATTATTATATCACTGATTATGCATTCTAACAACTCACCTAATAGACAGAGACTGCTGTTAGGTATCCAGCAGTCTACAGCCTATTTAAAGTTGGCAGGTTCGCACTGTCCTCGTGAGAATGGAATTCGCACGAATTCAGGGAAGGAATCCATTTGTGCGAAATATATATAAGAGGAGGACAGGGAAATTATGAGAGTCCTTTTCAGGACAAAGATATTTTATCATTCTACTTCTATTTTTGCAATAGTACCCTCGGTCACCCTCGATGGACCGCAATTACATAGAGATTTTCAGCATAATATGCTATAATATATATGTTCTAGTTTTATTCCCCATAAACATATAAATAGAACAGCACCATATCGCAGCTACGCTGTAATATGGTGCTTTTTTGTACCATTTAATACAAAAAAAGGCATGAGGATCAGCCCCATGTCTATTATCAGTTTGTTACATTATCAAACATTTCATCCTGCAACTCAAGCACAGCTAATGCCTTCTTTAGAGTTGTAATAAGATAGTTGTCATATGTGAAGTCCATTCCTTCTACATAGATATCAAAATCATTGAATACATATGCTCCTTCGTGCTGAGCATAATATAATGCTACCTGAGCGTCTTCCCCTTCTTCAGATATCCATCTCTTAATATCTTCAATATCCTCCTCACAGCCGTAAGATACGTTATCTGCAACGTGTTTATCAAAGTTGCTGTCGATGTTTTCCCTGACATAATTGTACGCTGATTTCAACGCCATAACACATTCCACCTTTCCGTTCATATAAATAACACTAACACAAATTCAATGACATATCAAAATAAAGAATAAAATTCAATCAACTTATATACTAAAAAAAGCCACCAGCTACTACCAATAGCTGATGACCTTAAAAGGATATATATGTCCTTCAATTATGCTTCATCATTTTACAATATTATCTAAACCAGTTCAAGTGAATCTTATAGCCTGTCACCATACGGTAACAACTTAATATAATTTCTGCTGAAAATTATCCTCAGTTACTTATTCTTTTTGATCTGTTGAAAAGTTTATATAGCTTTGTAATTTCCTATATAATAGATTTTTACTATACTGTTCCATATATTCATAGTCAGGAGTTTCACATTCATTTACAGGTAACATAATTCCACTTCTAAGCAATCGCTCTTTAGTCCATTTATATCCGTGGCTATATTTTTCTTGCGACATATCAGAACAAGTAGTTATAAACAATCCAATATATCTATTGAGCCAATCCGAATATGCAAATATTACATCAGAAGTAGAAATGAAACTTTCATATTTGTATATTGCATATCCAGCAGAACCATTACCATTCTTAATAAATCCAACAGCATTCCCTTTTTGTAACAATTTTTTATCCGCTCGCACAAAAGATAAAACACCATTATTGCGATTAGTCGCACCTATATATGATTTTCCGAATACTTTATCTTCTTCAAGATGGTTGAATCCTTTCGATTTTCCAGGAGCAAAATAATCAAAAATATCTCCAATAAAGAATGATTTCCATTGTTTATCTTTCAGAGGTATCAGATTGTACCCCCCCCGATAATTTTCAGTTGTTTCTGACAATAATCAAGATATTCTTCTCTTTTTATTTTTTCTTTCTCTTTGATATAGGCTTCCATGAATTCATAATCAGGCATATTATTTTGATCTATTGGCAATAATAGTTGCATTCTCTTTAATCTTCCCAAAGTTGCACCATTTCCACCCCAAGAGAGCTTTGAAACTTGCTTTTTTAAGAGTGGAATTATAAATTTTGCAGTATATTTATTAAGATGTTCATTGTATAAAACCTGAACATTTTGTCCAGTATAAAAACTATGTGGTTGATAAAATACTGTTTGTGTATCTAAACCAATTGTTATTACATTTCCTTTGTCAATTTTAAACTTTTCTCTTTGTTCCTTTCCAACGAACAATGCAACTCCATTATTAAAATCAGAGCGGGTAATATATGGTGTTTCTTTGTCATTACTCTCCAACAATTTATTCTTATCTATCCCAGAAAGTGAAGATCTAAGTTTGAAAATCCCATTTTCTTTTTCATCCGAAATATAAAAAGCTTTCCATTTTTTATCTGTCAGTGCTTTCATCATCGTTCACCTCCTCAAATAAATATTTTTTCCCTTGCATTATCATTGCAAATTCAAATGATAAGTAATCTCCAATAGTTTTATCGAAATCTTCTTCAGTAGGTAATTCATCATTGAAATAGTAAAAACTGTGCAACCACTCATCCCTTGCCTCAACAGTTGTTTTTACACAGAATTTTGTTTCAGCTTCTATTCTATCGAACCAAACATCAAGTAAATGTTGCTTTTTATCTTTCGCTGACTCTGTTTCTAACAAGCCAATATGTGGAGATACCTTGTAACCATCATCTTCAAAATTGATAAACTTACATTGCTTATCAGCTGGATGTGGCTCTCCAGCAGTAAATACAGCAATACAAGGCATAGTACCAACACCATAAAAAGTGTCCTTATTTAATGTTATAACTCCCTCCAACGTATGATGTTTAAATATATTTTCTTTGATTGCTATTTCTTCTTTTGACTTGCCAGTCATAGTTGATTGCGGAACAATAATAATACATCTCGCTCCAACAGATAATGAATCCAATAAATGTTCAGTAAAAGCAATCTCATATAGTTCTGAATTAGATTTTGAGCCTTGCGAATAAGGAGGGTTCATCATTCCAACGGTTGCTTGCTTTAATTGCAATTTATTTGGATCTTGCTTCAAGAAATCATCATTGATCAAATTACTTTTTCCATCGCCACGCAAAATCATATTTGTTGTTGCAATAGTAAACATATTAGGTCTTAATTCTATTCCGTGTAGCTGATTTTGTCTTATACTTTTCTTTTGTGCCTCATCATCAGTTTTCTTAAGCATATTGTGCATTGCAGCAATCAAAAATCCAGCTGTACCACAGCAAGGATCAAAAACAACATCATCTGGTTTTAGATTGACCAAATCACAAAACAACTGTGTTATATGCTTAGGAGTAAGGATTATACCAAGTGGTTGTCCATCTCCTCCTGAATAACTCATAAATTCCCCGTAAAATCGACCAATATAATCTTCTGCCGATTTAGAATATCTTATTGAACGATAAATTTTTTCAAACAGAAATTCTGTAAAATGTTTCAATGGAGTTTTGTTTAATTTTTCATCAATTTCATTAAGTTTTACTGTATCCTTTATGAATGCAAACTGTCCTAATATTTTATCTTTCTTTACCGCAGGAGATACATTTGCTCTTTTTAAATTAGCGTCTATCGCATCATATATTTTTTGACCGTCTGTTTTAATAGTATCTCCCGTTAAATCACTAATGGAAAAATTTTTAAACTCTGCTTCACGAAGTGCAAGCATAATTCCTGACACAATTAACGGTTTTTCAGTATCAAGAAGATTTCCATAATTTCTTAGATCTTCATGTAATATCGAAGCGTCTTTCAAAATTTCAGCAGTTTCCTTTTCAGTATCAGTATCTTCTTTCAGAACTTCTCGTGTATAGTATTCGTCAATATTATCCTCGTTAAAGGATATAAAAGACTGTACTTCGGGAAGTTCCCTGTAAAACTCTGTTTCATCTACATATATTGGAGAAATTTTATGCTTTCTTTCATCTCCCGATACACCAAAGGCAAATATTTTCTTATATGTTGTATTTTTTGCAAGATGTTTAGCATAAAATAAAGCACCATTTACCGCATAATTACAAACTGCATTTACTTCATGGCTTATACAGTTCTTTTCATTTAATTGAATATGTTTGCTTAAATCAGCCTTATCTTCTATTACAAGTAAATAATCCTTAACAACTGCTACATACTCTGGAAACCCTACATTTCCAGTACCTTTTTTAGAGGCAGTCTTTAAAGCTTTATCTATTTCTTTTATATTACTCCCTTGTGCATCAAAATTGATTTTAGCCTGTTTTAACAAATCATATACCCACAAGTCAGTCCTAATTTCTTTTTTCGCCATTTGTTTACACCCCTTTTAATAATCAAGCCATTCTTTTTCAATTAGTTTATATTCGATATTGTTCTTATCACAAAATGATTTAATTGCTTTCATCGCCTTCATATTCGGTTTTGCTTTGTTAAGTTCCCAACGCTTTACTGTAGAAATACTAACTTTAAGTTCAGAAGCAAATTCATCTTGTGTTAAAAACATTTTTTGTCTTGCTTGTTTAATAACTTCTCCAAAACCCATCTTCATACCCCCTCAGCAAAAAAATAGTATCATTATAGTATCATTTTGTCAAAGTAACCATGTTGATTGCTTTATTTTATCCTATGTGATTAGTGACTTCAGATACCAAAATGCCAATACATAGAATTTTTATAATATCTTTAAAACCAATTGACTATATACCACTGTAGTGGTATACTTTATATTGTAAAGAAGAGATATTACTAAAAAAGGAGATAAGAAAAATGGGAACGAAATACTATGTAAGCAAAGAAGCATTAAAGGCAAGAGGTAGAGAATATTTTAAAAGTCTGGACCTTTATAAAATCAAAATGAATTCGGACAAGTTCGTAGATGGCATTTACTACGAACAAGATGACATGTATGACTATTGGTTATACTTAGACCCTGAAAGCGGTGAAGAAGAAGCTTTCGAACTGTTTGCAGAAGATGAAGATTAATTAAAAAGTGAAGCGACAACACTCAAAACACTAATTTACAGGAGGAACAGAAAATGTTAAACGTAAAAGGAATGACAAGAGCACAAAAGAAAGGCTTAAAGGAATTAGGAAAAATCTTATACGGTAATGATACAAAGTTTGATTTCGAGCCACTTGAAAGCCATCCAGAACTAATCGAAAAAGAATGGGTTTCTAAAAAAGGGACTACATTCGTGAAAGTAAACGGTACTCAATTAGAGAAAGCTAGCTTGAAATATTATAGCGTTGATATGAACACTGGAACTATTCATCACACAGGTGCATTAACTAAGTAAATTAAAAGTGAAGCGATAACACTTACAACAACACTAATTTTAAAAATAAAGGAGTTCAAGAAAATGGAAAAAATTTATGGAGTATCATTCAAAGATGGTCAAGTTATGTATGCCACTAGTTTCGAAAATATGGAAGATGCGCAGAAGTGGTTAGAAACTGAGGAATATGACTTTAGAGAAAGAGAGCTTCTCACAGCAGAGGAAGCATGTGAAGTTCTTGAAGTATCTGAGAATGAATCATTAGAAGATACTATCGAATATTATGAAGAGTGTAGACGTTCAAATATTTTGAATGAGAATAGATAGTAGACGTTCAAATATTTTGAATGAGAATAGATAAAAGAACGGTACTATATATAATAAGGAGAAAAAAAGATGAAAAAAATTATTAATGGAAGACAGTACAACACAGACACAGCAAAGTTTATTGATGGAGTGTATTCTGGAATCGGAAGCTTTGAAGAATACAAGGCTGATCTCTATAAAAAAAAGACTGGAGAATATTTCTTATACGAAAGCGGAGGTCCTATGAGTCGCATGGCTGTTAATGTTAGCTACAATGAGGTTACTGGTTCTGAAAATATCACACCTTTAACAGTTAGTGAAGTGAAGAAATGGCTAGAAGACAATAATCTAGCTGAAGCTTATGAAAAGTTGTTCAATGTAACAGAAGGAAGAACTTTAAAAGAGTTAAGAGAAGCAAAAGGCTTAACTCAATCAGAACTAGCGGAGAAGGCTGGTGTTCCTGTTGGGCATATACAAAAATATGAGACAGGCGAAAGAGATCTCAATAAGGCTCAAGGCATTATCCTATTAAAAATCGCACAGGCATTAGATTGTGCGATTGAAGAATTGATTAATATAAAAGAGTAAGAAATCTTTACAAGTTATCAAAAGTCTAATCATTCAATAATCATTTAAAAATTCCAACTAAGCTTGTATTAGTCTCTAATATTAACACTATATCAACGAGCTCTTCTAATATGGGATTGATGAAACTCATTAGAACTATCTTTAGAATCAGGAGAAATGAAAGATGAATAAAATATTAAATTTTGGTAGATTTGTTATAAATGAACCTATGAATAAAGACGCTGAATGGCTCGAAAAGAATATGAGTAATTTCAAGATACTGACAGATGTATTCCCTGTCAGAACTGAGGAAAGATACACATATGATGTCTACACAGGAGTATGTAAAACATATGACTCGTATACGCCAACTGTTGGAGTTGCTGTCGAATTTGAAAACTATGCAGGGAAAGTCTACTGTATCCTTTTGGGTGGATATGACTGCATCAGATATAACTGCTATGATTCTGAAGATACAGAAAGAATGTGGCTCGGTGATGACCTTGTAAGTATTGACTTCATAGGGCAGGCATATCAGGAAAGATTGTTTTATTCGAAAGATGAAGCCAATGAGTATCTGGAATCAGTCACTTATAGTGCCATCAGAATTTGATTACTGTTCAAGTTAATAGACATTTAAGAAGATTTCCTTATGTAGGAAGTCTTCTTTTTTAATATTTTTTCGGTTCATTTTCATTGTTTGGTCTAGTAAAATATAAATCTAAATGTTCATTTTCATTATTTTAGTTCTAACTGAAAAAAATACCTGTTGCATCCCCTTGTCAAATATCAAGGAGCTTCCCTATGGGACTCCTCCTTGACATTTGCCTTAGCAGGGGTTGCACCTTTAGGAGGCGAGGCGAGTTCGCCTTAAAATTAAGGAGGAATAAAATGTGGAAAATCTATCAAAAGAAGAGTTATTTAAGATTATCGAAGAGGCAGGTAACGAAATTGACTGGGGCGTAAAATGGGATAGTGCCCTTACCTATCTAGAATTCATCAACAATAGCCCAGAGGGTGAAGATATTTCTTTTGATTTGAACTCAGAAGAAATTAATACTCTTGAAAGTGTAGTTCATGATCTTTATGAATATTGGGAAGACTTTAATGCTTATGACCATGCTGTGATGTGGTATCAGACTGAAGGAAAATACGGTGGACCTACTGACCTTAGAATTCTGATTGATGATGCAGAGGACATCAAAGACATGTACTACAAGCTTTATAAAAAAATATCTGAAACTGTTCACTTATACTGACAGCATGGCTCTCATGCTGTTTTTTTATGTTTTCAGGAAAAATGCTTGCAAAACCATAGAAAAACAATAGCAAATACTTTTTATTCCATAAATGGTACTATAAAAGATTATACAAAATATTCTATATAAATATTACACTATCTATAGCGTGCACCTTTAACGAAAATTGCATGAAATCAGGATAAAAACGATTATTATCCTGTTTTTATCATCAAAGCCATGCCCTTTCCATCATGGCTTTTTTTCATTTTCATTCATTTTGCTCTAGTAAAAAAAATCAAGAAAGCAGGTGGAGACCCCCTCCCACTGTCGGACGGTCTCCACCAAGGATGCTTCACCTGTCCATGCTGCACAGACTACGCATCCTATTTCATTTTCATTGATTCTGTTCCAGCTTAAAAGAAAATACCTGTTGCACGCCCTCTGTCTCTGTCAAGGAGCTTCCCGTTGGGACTCCTCCTTTGACATTCACCTCTTCAGGGCGTGCACCTATAGGAGGCGAGGCTGGGAAGCCGTTAAAATTTAGGAGGAATAGAATATGAGTATTGTTAGTAATCTATTAAATGCATTTGAAGGATATCCATTTAAACTGTCTGAAGCTTATGAAGCATGTCCGACAGTAAACAAGGAAAGCGTACGTAGTAGAATCTATGAGAATCTAGGTACAGTCTTCAGCAAGATTGGCAGAGGTGTCTATCTCGCCAAGGAATCGGACTGTATTGTGATTGAAGGTAATGGAAGAGACTTAAGCTTCCTTAATGATGCAAGCATCGACTGCATCATTACTGACCACCCATGGAGCGATAAGAAATCAAACAAGGGTGGAAATAGAAACTTCGCTGAGTATGATGTATTCGAATATACAGTTGAGGATTTTCTTGAGAAATCAAGAGCTCTCAAGGAAGGAAGCTTCCTGTGTGAAGTGATACCTGCTGAGAATGAGAACAACTTTGATTATCTGTACAGAATCAAGAAGATGGCACAGGAGGCAGGTTTCGAATACTATGCCAAGGTTCCATGGATTAAGGGTTCATTTGTCAGCAACACAGGCAGAAAAGCCAAGAACAGCGAGGACTTGATGATATTCTCAAAAGGCAAGGCAAGAGCATTGAGAATTGATGCCAAGAAGTCCAAAAACACAGGTTCTGAGTGCTTTATGAGTGGTACCAATAGAATGTTGCCTACAGAGTTCAATGTCCCTCCAGTAAAGCGAAAAGAAGTCTATGCACAATCACAGAAGCCAGTAGAACTGTTCGAACAGCTACTTGAATATCTTACCAAGGAGAATGAGATTGTACTTGACCAGTTTGCTGGCAGTGGCTCAGTAGGCAAGGCATGCAGAAAGACTGGAAGAAAATCCATTCTGATTGAAAAGAAGCATGAACTTGTTGAAAGGATTGCTTCTGAACTAGACTGCATATCATTTCCATTTGACCACTTGCAGACAGTATAACGTCTTGCTGATTAGAGATAATTGTGCTATAATGAATGTGTCCTCTTGATAGAGGCAGTCGGGAATCCCCTTTCGGGGACGAACGTGGATTAAAATACTAATATTTTATTAGTTGTGTTACGTTGAACGAGAAAGAACCCCATCTGGGGTTCTTTCTTTTTTATATTCCTTTTTCAAGGCGAAATCATTTTCATTCATTTTGCTCTAGTAAATAAAAAATCAAATGATCAGGTGGAGACCCCCTCCCACTGTCGGACGGTCTCCACCAAGGATGCTACGCCTGTCCTGCCGTACAGACGTAGCATCTTTTTTCATTTTCATTTTTTCTAATCTAGTTTAAAAGAAAATACCTGTTGCACACCCTTTGTCTCATGTCAAGGAGCTTCCCTACGGGACTCCTCCTTGACATTCAACTTTTCAAGGGTGTGCACCTATAGGAGGCGAGGCGAGTTCGCCTTAAAATCAAGGAGGAATAAAGTATGATTAAATTTAAGGTTGGTTGCTATTATGTGATGAAGAGCCCATGCGACCATGAATGTATCTGGGTCTATAAGGTTATTTCCAGAACAGCGAAAACCATCACGCTCTATGATGGTGAGACAACATCAAGATTCAGAATCAGCAAGGCATCCGAACATTATGGGATAGAATCTGTATATCCTGAAGGTCAATATTCATTAGGTCCAGTACTTACTGCAAAATGATACTGGTTGGTATCAAATACAAGAACATAAATATTTAATGAAAAGAGGAGAAATTGATATGAATATTAATGAAGAATTTAAACTAGAAATGCTTGAAGCAAATGATAAGGAGGTAATTGATAGAATCAACAGCTATTTCAGAGAGAATGAAATGAACTATGAAGTTGTGAAACTATATAAGAAGTCAAATCGCAAGAATGACTTATCTCTATATGTAGTCGTTGCAGAACTTGCCAACACACAGAGATATGCAGTATGGACTTCTTGGAACGATTCCAGAAAATGTCTGAACCACGGACATTATGGAATCACATCAATCGAGCACTGTATGGAAGTTGTTGATGAATACACAACATGCATAGATGAATGCTTCTAAAAGCACTCATAAAGAGGTAGAAGAGATCAGCTGAAGTGGTCTCTTCTGCCTATAAATTAAAATACAAAATAGAGGAGAAATGATATATGATGAAAGTTACTTTACACCCTGCTGAAAGAAACAATTATAAACGATTTTATGATATGTCTGATGCTGTATATGAAATCCGAAACGAGAATGGAACACAGATTGGAGTCTTATTCCTATCATTCTATGTTGATGACATAATCTTCATTGAATGGATGGAGTTGATGTCTTGCTTCCGATATAACGGTTATCTGAGATATATCTTTACAGAACTTCATAGAATGTTTCCTTGCAAGGTGATACAGTTACAATGTAGTGAAGAAAAGGAACACAAATTCACTGGCATTGGATGCAGAGTCATTGGATATGATGAATGCACTGAACTGAACATTCTGGAATATGATACAAATAACACCATGAAGAGTGATAAGCATAAAAGAACAGGATATGATGTTTTATTATCCGATTATATTGAAGAAGCATTGAATAAATACAGTGCTGATAATATAGATATTATCAAGGATGAAGAATCTGGATATATCAATATCATGTATCATTCAAGCAACAATTCATTTGCAGTTTTTGCTGATATCTGCAAAGCAGATGACATTGATATGAGTGTTATAGAACATCTCAGCAGTAAGTATGGTATTGGCTATAGTTACTAAAGTATGGTTTATTTATGCTTTTGTAAAGAGGAGAAAAATTCAAGAAGATTTCTTTATATGGGAAGTCTTCTTTTTTTTAAATTTTGGTGCGTGCACCCTCCGTTGCCTCTCCGACCGCACGCACAGGCTCGTCAGCTTTGCTTCCTCGCCAAATCATTTTCATTATTTTTGGTCTAGAAAATAAAAAATCAAAAGATCAGATGCAGATGCCCTCGTCGCCTCTCGGACTATCTGCATCACGGATGCTACGCCTGTACTGCTGTACAGACTCCGCATCTTTTTTTCATTTTCATTGATTCTGTTCTAGATTAAAAGAAAATACCTGTTGCACACCCTTCGTCTCTGTCAAGGAGCTTCCTTTCAGGACTCCTCCTTTAACATTCGCCTTATCAGGGTGTGCACCTATAGGAGGCGAGGCTGAGAAGCCGTTAAAAATTAGGAGGAATAAAAATATGGAAAATTTAGTATCGCATGAAGCAATGGTAAAGGAAATCAAGAATTTATGCTGGGACAACAGATACCGTGAAGGTATGACAGTAGAACATCTAGCTGAGGAGCTTGATGCACTGGCTGAGGATTTTGACCCTTATGAATACCGTGACAATCTCTTGGGCGATGATAATTATATTGATGAAATCATCTATGATTTAAATGATGGAAGATACATCAATGAATATATGGAATTTCTTCAAATGGTTGCTGAAGAAGATGAAGACAACAGCGTTGTTGCAGAAATCCTCATGGATTACTTAAAGAAATATAAGAAGGGATGCTGAGATTATGAAGAAAACTTTTAATAGAACAATGTTTATAGATAATCTGCCAGAAGCACAGGTAAAAGTGGTTATATATGATAGAGATAAATATGATAGACAGAGTGAAGCAAAAGAAAGACTTTACTTCACTGGGCTCACATCATGGGACATCATTTCTGGAGGTGAAGAAGCAAAGATGATTGAATCAGATACTGATATGATTGACGATTGTCATGAATATCTAATTCTTCACTTCAAGGACGGAACGGAAAGATTATTCTGTAACTCATATGTTGATTTGTTTATATCATAAAAATCAGAGTGAAGCGATAACACTTAAAACACCAATTTTAAAAAAAATAAAGGAGATCAAGAATTATGAAATTTACTGAATTTGAAAAAGAAACAAGAATTACAAACTTTGCTAAAAGATGTCTATTAGATGTCAATTACAATGAAAAAGGCGAAAGATTTAGAATGCCTATTAATGAATGGACAAGAAAATGTTGGAGAAAAGCGAAGACATTTGAAGAATTCGTTGAATTATTCTTTTCTGCTGATGAAGAAGAAATTGTCAGAAGCTATGGGTACTGCGAACTATCCAAAACATTAAATGCCAAGGCTCACGAAAAGAGATTTAACAGAATGTTAAGTAATGCGAATCGTGCATATTGCACAATGAGTGATATCGGTTCTTTAAAAATTGGAAATAGTAACTTTACCATGCTGGTACCTAACAGTTATGGCGATGGAGAAACAAAAGTGTTTGTTTTTAAAAAAGGCAACGGAAACTTCATTTACAATATGTTAAATATCCATGATTGGCGCTGTTCTTGCAAAGGCAAGATTGATATTTATCATTATGATTGTGGTGATGATATTTGTGCAACGTTGGAAGGTAGTTATTCAATTTATTCAAAAAACGGAAATGTTATCTTTGTAGAAGATTAATTTAAAAAAGTGAAGCGATAACACTTAAACACTAATTTCCTTATAACAATGGAGGCTGAAAATGATAAAATGAAAAGTACTGGAGAACGTATAAAAGCATTACTTAATGAGAAAAAGATGACACAGAGACAATTAGCTGAATTGTCTGGTGTAACAGAAAGTGCTATATCGCATTACATCAAAGGAGACGGTATTCCTTCAGGAGTCAAAACAGGAAAGTCTTTATAAATATGAAGTACACTGCCCAGTCTGCGGGGCAACATGGAAAAGAAAAACCAGATGCAAATTAGTCAGAGACTCAGATTTATTCTACTGCAAGAGATGCGAGGTGGAATTGAAAGTTAGAGTGATTGGAGGAAAATAAACCATATGACAGATAAAGAAAGATATGAAGAACTCTATAAGAAGTATAATATTCTGTGTGAAGAATACAGGGAACTGAGAGAAGCATACGAAGATCTGCTACGTGATTATATGTGCTATGAATATGAAATGGGGTGTGATGATTATGAATGATAAAAAAAGAATAGTTGCAGGGCATGTAAAGGATGGAAGACTGGCAGTCTATGATATGAAGGGAAATCTGCTTTGCAATGCTTCTCCAGAAGATGAAGCATTCATCATGAATGTTAAGCATGCTTTTAGTGGTTGTGATTTCATTGTTGGATATGAACCACAGTCACTTATCAGCTTCATCGTGAAACATGGCATCACTCTTCAGTCATATGATTTCATTGATATTTCATCCTATACGGATTTCGACTTCAACAGAAGATCACACGGCACAGTCAGCAGACCTTCAATCAATGACATTGCTAAATTATACGGCTTTCCCGTCAATGGAAATGAGGCTAAGGATGATGCACTCATCATCCTTAGAACATTCCTGCTTCTTAGAGAACGTCTAGAAGACAGCCACGCCACAATTTCAGAAAAGGATATTGCTAACAAAGAAGATAGAGACAGCTTCTTTCGCATCATCAACTGGATTGACACAGAATACTGCTCACGTTCAACTAATCTCATCGCAAGAACTGAGGGTAGTCATTCAGTCAGCTATATGACTATAAATTATGATGAGATCAGAACTAGGATATCTAAATGGATAAAGAAGGAATGCACTTATGTAAGAGTATCCTATGATGAGGAATATAGGCTTCACATCTTTACTGGCATTCAATCAGAGGATGAAATGAACTCCAATGAACCTGACACGCAGTATCAGCATATGACTATCATTCCTGTTCCAGAACACATGAACAACATGCTACACAGAAAGGATGTCAGCAGAAAGGATATCTTCAGCAAGGCAGAAAAAGACTGGATTTCACAGAATCTACGAAAAAGCATCATTGAAGAACTTCTTTCATATCTTAAATTTCCAGCTGAAGCAGAAAAGAAGAATTATGAAGAGATGTTCTCTTCAGGGATGAGTGATATAGATATCGCTCATCGAAAAGGCATCAGACTAGTTACTGTGATTGAAAACAGAATCAGGATTCAGGGCATTAAGGATATATCCGTCATTGATGGATACATCACCGATGGAACTGAAGAACCTGTTTACAAAGAATTTATCACTAATGACTACTATAAGAAACTGAATGGTACAATCAGTCCTTATAAGGCGAAAAGCACTGAAAGAGCAGTCAGAAACAAGACTGGCATCCATGCAGATTATATCTCCATGATGGCTGTATTTTACAAGATACTATTCAACGGACATTACATGGATGTTTCCTGCTAAATAAAAAAAGAGAAGAGACATGATATCTCCTCTCTATGAGAACGTTACTCTGTATCCTGTATAAATTCCATCACTGCCTTGAATTGGAACAACATTATATCCATTTGCATGACCTGCATTAATCTGACTCTGTGCATACTGGACTGCCTGATTATATGTCTGGTTCATGTCGCTTGATGATGAGAAATTGAACACCCTTGAAGATGCAGTCACCTTTCTGGAACTGCTGGAGCCACCTGTCTTGGGTGGATTGCTCTGCTGAGAATTATTCGATGCGGACTGCTGACCAGCTGATGGAGTGACTGTCTGCTGTGGCTTTTCTGCCACTGATACATTGAGACATTTCTCAGTCATGTTTCCTGCATCATCCTCAACATAATATCTTATCTTATACGTTCCAGATTTGGAACAGTCAACACTTCCTTCTGTCTTCACTCTATCTCTTATGTCACCATCTTCATTATCGACTGCACTCTGTATGTAGGATTCTGAATTAAATGAACTTCCATACGCAATGCTTTCATCTGTCTTTGAAAGAGATAGAACTGGAGATACATCATCATACACTCTGATTGTCATATATTTCTCTATCTTCTTCATTTCGTTGGAAAGAACATACTTGACTCTATACGTTCCTTTCTTATCAAGCTTTGTTTTTGGAATAGTCAGATGGCAGTCTTTGCTGTAGGATTTTATGTAATCCATATAGTCGATGCTTCCTGCCTTTGACTCACCGATTGACAGGTTATCTGTCTTCAATTCCAGATGTATACTCTGAAACATATTTGTGATTGTATCCTTCTTCCAGAAGCATAGCGCAGACACTGACACAATCACTGCTATAAAGACTGTAACGATGATATATCTAAGCAGTCTTTTTTTCTGCACTGCTTCATGCTTAGCATCATACACTGCATTATTTTCAAACAAGCCCTGTCGCATGCCCTTCATCTGTTCTGAAGGAATATCAGGATGACAGAAAGGCGTTGGATCAATACCCTGTGAAAGACATAGTCTTATTTCCTTCATCTGCTCCCAGTCGTAACGTGGGTCACACATGTAGCTGAGATCTAGTCCTTCATCATCCGCCTTCTTCAACTGCATCTTCTGCTGAGTGCTGTAGGCGTACTTTTCGCAGTATTTCTCATATTGCTGACTCACCACTAATCCCTCCTATAGGAATCTTAAAATAAAACACACTGTGTGTGTTTTATTTTAAGATATCTTTCCAAAATAGCGAAGAGTATCACGTGATACTCTTCGCTATTTTTTCTATATATTTTGTTTTACAACTACTAATGTTTTCATTTTCCTTCTGCTTTAGAAGTTTTCTTAATCACCTCTACCAATGCTTTATCATAGTAGTTTGTTGTCTTTGATAAGTACTCTGTAAGCTTATCTACATCTTCTATTTTAACCACATAATCTCCCTTGTTCCCGTATTTGCCATCTTCATCGAATTTCAATGTAAGGGAAGGTACATTTTTAATATTGCTGTAGTCGCTTCGCTTCAATGTGTCAAGGATATGATACATTCTGATGATCTTGATTTCGTTCATCATTTCATCAAGCTTATCTTTCATCTCGTTAAGTGTTTCTTCTCTGCTTGTCTGTTTTGCAAGTTGGATTATAGCCTTTTCTACTACTTCCCCTTTTTTGATTCCTAACGTTTCCGAAAGAGTATTCACTAATTTTACGACACTCTCGTCTATTCTCCACGACTTTAAGACTTCTTTTCTATCCATATTACATTCTCCTTTCCTTCTTTTTGATGCTATCTCTTCTTTCAGTCACTCTAGCTTTTAAAGCTTCTGTATATTGTTCACTAGTTTTAGTTAGTCTTCTAATAACATATTTATCTGGATAATTCTCTTCCATTTGCTCTGCATATATTTTCCAAAGCCCTCTGTGACCACAATTTGTGTCGATACACATATGAAAAGAATGTATCAATTCATGGCATATTGTATTTTTTATTTCTTGTTCTTCACCAGATTCAAAAAACAATCTGTTTATTTTGATACATTCAGCATAATACTCGTTTCCATCATAATTCTCTATACATTGTCCTAATACCTTTAACATTCTATAATCGCTTAATATTATCGGGCAATGCTGATCATATGGCACACCAGCAATTCGCATGTCTTGTTTAACTTCTTTTATTAATCTGTTCAACTCCGATTTATTTCTTTTCATTTTTTTCTCCATTTCCAAATACAAATATTAACCTGTGTGCACATTTAAAAGCCTTATTTGTGTACATTTGGACTTAAGCAGGATAAGAAGAAAAGTGTACTACTTGTGCACTTTTCTTTGATTGTAGAACTGCCCAACGGGCAGTTTATTTGCTTATATTCACCATATTTTCAATTATTGCCTTTGTGCACAAAGTGGTTTACCTTATGTGCACATAAAAATGATGTTTTTGTGCACATGGTTTTTCTGAGATTAATCAATTTTTTCATTGATTTCATCCATCACACCATGCACCGAATTGATCATCACTGCAATACGTTCAGAAAACATTGAAAGATTATCCTTCATTATCCTGTCGATTTCTTCTCCCATTATTTCTGTATTATCTCCAAGCACTTTCTTTGCATAATATAGATTTATCATTTCGTCAAATATCTCTGACTTCTTTAAAGGACATTCCTCCTGTTCCTCAAGGGAAAGTATCTTATCATACTTATCCATAAAATTATTAGATGCCCTGAATGATACTGTCTTCATATCTTATTCCTCCTATCCTTTGCTTAGTATCTGAATGACTGTCCCTACCAGAACAATCAGCATAGCGATTGTTCCAATATAGACTCCCCAGATGACTTCCTTCTTCTTGCCAAGAAATCCTCTCAACAGCCACAGACCTGCTTTACTTCCCTTTTTGGAGTTGCATTCCCTGCATGCACAGCATAGATTTCTTTCATCATTGACATTACTGATTTCCATTCTGTCCATCAGCCAGTTAGCCATCCTGTTCTTCTGCGACTTATTGACAGATATGATATGGTCCACTGTCACATCCTTCTTTTTAAGAAGCTTAAAGCAGTATGCACACACATAATATTTTCCAATCATCGGTTCGTTTGCTGAGAAAAATGTATCTCTGTAACTGTTGCATCTTGTTCTGGTGGAATCATATGCAACGAAGGCAAGACCATTCCTTTTTGCATAGTCTCTATACTTCTCTACAAATAAAGGGTCAGTCGTGTCTCTATGCCATTTCTCATCTTTGTGGATGAAGCGAAATCCTTTATCATAGAGTTCACCTCTGCAATAGTAGGTGCGTGTCTCTCCGTCACTAATTATCATATGTATCTTTCCTGTTCTATTCGTACTATTCATCACTATCACCTTAATAATATTTTACAATTTATATTTTTATAAAGGCTATGAGTGTCACGTGACACTCATAGCCTTTTATTCTATATACTTTTATATAAAACTGTTAGTTTTCCAAATCTCCGAATCCCTGTTCGGATTCTGTCTTTTCAGATTCTTTAAACTTGTAATTCTGTGCAGATGTAATGAGTTCACCCACCTGATTGATATTGTCATGAATGTATCTGATTACCATATCTTTCTTCTCTTCTTCAGTCATTTCTCTGACAATTTCCTTTTCGATTGTCTTATGCTTATCAGCTTCCTTCTCTACAAGAGAACCAGTCTTGTTAACCACATCAAGCATACCTTCTGACATGCATTCTGCAAGGTTTCTGATGGATTCCACTAGGTCTTCCATTGAAACATTTTCTGATTCTTCCTGTACTGATTCGATTCCAGCCTTTACGCCTTCATCATATGCTGTTTTTCTTTCCTCTTCTACACGCTTTTCAACTTCCTCCTTGATAAGTGCCTGTTCCTCTTCTTCAGTCAGTTCCTTTACTCTTGGCTCTCCGCAGATGATGTTTTCCACTGTCTCATCACGTTTCTCTTCACTGGCAATATATGAGCATGCTGTGAATACTTCCTTCATCTGTTCAGAACTGAAATTGATATCGCATCCTTCAAATAGCACGTTCTTCACCATCTTTGTGAAGAGTACATTGCTGAATGTACAGTTAGCAAACTGCATGTTTGCTACTGCCACATCAAAGACCACATTTTCAAATGTGCACTCACTGAATGGTGCTCCTGTAGGAAGGTATTCACTGATTTTGATATCCTTGAATTTGCATTTATCAAATCTCTTTCCCTTGAATTTGTAACCATTCTCAAGTTCATTCTGAGTGAATGTCTGTCCTTCAATATCGATTGTCTGTGCTTCTGTTTTTACTGTCTGTTCCATGTTCTTTTCTTCTCCTTCATCATTTTCTGTACTGTTCTTTTCTGTTTCTGGATTATTTCCTTCATCATTGGAAGAGTCTCTTACTTCTGTCACTTCGGGATAGTCATCAATTGACTGCTGATGGAATCCTGTGACGTTTTGATTTACTTCATCATCACTGTTTTCAAACATCTTTTTAGTATCCTGTGTGAGTTCTTCAGGAAGTACTTCATCCTCCTGCTTATCTAATTCCTCCTGCACCTGCTTTTCATCCACATCCAATGAATGATGGATTGTGCCATCTTCACATGGAGATGGCTGTACATCACAGAATGGAAATTCATGCATTGTATCGGTATCATTTTCTCCTTTTTCAATCAGGTCATGATAATGACAGCCGATAAAGTATGTATTCTTATAGTTTGAATTTTCACTTACTGTATCATCAAATGAGCAGTTGACGAATGCCACGTTGCTGAATGTCATCTTATTGAATAGAGCCTGGTCAAAATGACAGTTGATGAATATTCCGCTGATTCTTGCACTTTCGAACGTTACCTTATAGAACTGGTCGCTCACGAATTCTGCTCTGCTGATATCTGCATTATTGAATGATATCTCTTCATAGTTGTTCATTTTTGAGCGGAACGGCTCAAGCTTATCTGAGATATCACAATTGATTATCATGCAGGTCTTGACCTTCTCATCATTATTGCAGTGCAGTTCTGCCTTTTTGATTTCGATTCGTTCAGATGCCTTATCATTGAAGGCAATTGTATTGAATCCCTGTTCACTGATATTGTATTTTGTAATCACTTCTTTAATTGCTGTGATTATCTGTTCCTTTGTCATATGCTATTTTCCTCCTTGTAGTTCTTTTAGTCTTATTCTATATTCAGGTGTCTTCTGAAATCTTTCGTATTCAGCTGAGATATCAAATTTCACAGCCACCTTCTTAGGGTTGTCTATAAACAAATGCTTGCTATCATGGTAATACACGTACTTGTTGTTCGGTATCATCTTCGTGTAGAAAGGATTCTCCTTCTGACGTAGCAATAGAATCTCACCATACTGGAACTTGCTCAGTCTCTCATTAGTGAATATCGGTTCCTTGACATACTTTCCATCCTTCTTCACCAGCTTGTGTCCTGCTGATTTGGATATCTCATCCAGTGTAGAAGTATCTGATGAAAGCAGATATATCTTATTCATGCATCCATTCTTGATGGAGCGTGCCGTATCATGTCCGTAGGTACTCTCAAGCTGATCATATCCCTGAACAACAAGATCCAGTCTAATACCTCTTGAACGTCCCGCACCAAGAAGTGAAGTAACAGCTGGATACTTAGGAAAGTTACCAAATTCATCCCAGATGAAGTTGAAAGGATAATTGAGTCTTAGTGACTCATGCTCACGTGCTATTGCGATGAGAGACTGCTGTAGCTGTTGCATGAAAATATTGACGAGAGGATAGTACGTACTCTTCTCATCATGCACCTTCAGGAATATAACGGTCTTCTGTGTGTCGAGGTCCGGCAGGTTGATTTCATTTGTTGCCATGATATTCTGTACCTGCTGAGAAAGAAGGACCTTGTCAATTCTTTCGTTGAAGGTTGAACGCATTGATTTTGCTGTGTCTGGTGCTGAATCAAGATATGTATTCAGCTTGACATATGACATATCCTTTGGCGTTCTTCTCAGCTTGACGTACTGATTAAGTATTGATGGATATTCTCCATATGAGTTTGGAGCATCAGTTGTTGACGGCTGAGAACCGACATCAAGAACAGCCTTTGCAGATGGTATATTAACTGCTTCAGGGTCTCCCTCCTCAAGAAGGAGATAGATGAGTCCTTTAAGGATATCAGATGCCCAGTTATTCCACACCTGATCCTTTGAGTTAGGGTCTGAACAGATTGCATTGGCTACATCTTCAACTACTGACTGAGCTTCCGAATAATCTGGATATGTATTTATCTCACCATTGACGAAATACGGATTGCCGTTCTCATCCCTGCCAAGTGCAGCGGAAGCATCAAATCCTTCCGCTGTGCCATAGGTTCTTACATATTCCTTTCTGGCATCATCTAGTATCTTCTGAAGTTTTTCCTTCTTCTTATCTGCTTTCTCCTTTTCCTTGTAATAGTGCTCACTTGCCATCTGTAGTGGGTTCCATCCATCTGATTTCTGCGGGTCAATGAAATCAAGTATATAGACTCTGTAGCCGTCTCTAACAAAGTCATCATATGTCATCTGAGATAATTCACCTTTAAGGTCCACTATTACAGCTGATTCCCCAGCCATTCTCACCATGTTGATGAGAGGTAAAATGATTGTCACTGTCTTACCAGAATTGGTAGTACCAAGAATGAGTGAATGTGAATCTGTCGAGTCAACCCACATTCTATTCTTAGAAGACATAACTGGAAGTCCTGCTCTTTTGTACTCCTTCTTATCCCCTATCTGATACTTTTTCGGGTGGAAGAGACTGATATACAGTCTGTCCCACCATGGATATACAATCTCCCTACTGTTGAATGAGACTGGGAGGAAAAGCTTCCTTGCATGGAATCTGCTCATCTTCTTGTTGAAGTCCTTTCTGTCACTTCTTCCAAGCACCATTAATTTTTCACCAATTTTGACTGTCACATAATAGAATATAGGAAGAAATGCAAGCAGTGTTGCAATGATGAAAAGCTTCGTATCTCCTCTGAAGAAGAGAAGTCTGTAGTCAAATGTGATGCTCATTCTCTTGAAATACAGGATATTCGCAAGCCATGTAAATCCTGTATAACTGAGGAATAGGCATATGACTGTCGCAATGATTATTCCTATGATATTCATTTTCTGTCTCCTTTTACTGAACCATTCGTGTATGAGATGCACGATAGTAGAATTCGTCTAGAGCCTCCTCCATCTCCTGTTCCTGAGCATTTGCCACTTCAGCAATCGCCCTGCTGATGGATATGTTTGTAAGAGGCTGTCTGTATCTTCTGACCTGTGTCTCGCCAGTCCTTTTATTGACGGTCATGATTTCTTTGTAATCTGGATTTTTCGCCTTCTGGAGAATCATGTTGCCAATTCTTTCATATATCTTTCTGATTTCTGCCTCCTTGAGAGTTGAAATCTTTTCATTTCCAGCATCATTGATATTCGCTTCAAGTCTGTCGAGAGTTTCCATCAGTTTGCTGAAGGATGCATTCGCATTCTTATCTGTCCTGATGAGATGGTCTATATAGTTATCAATGAGTGGTCTGTAGTCCTTCATGTTATACGAGTTGTACTGCATCCTTCCTCTTTTCGGAAGGGCTTTGAGGAGTTCAGTGAGCTGGATGTTCTTATTATTGAGAAGAGACTCTTCCACATCGCTCATGAGATGTCTGAACTGCTGATCCTTCTTCTTGAAGACATCATCAACCGATGCTTCCAGCCTGTCGCAGTACGCCTGCCTTCTTTCAAGTGCACTGAGAAGCTGTCTCTTCAGATATTTCATGTCTGACTGGGTGAACTTGGCACGGTCCATTGTATGCTTCTTCTCCATGAAGAGGAGATGCACATGGGGATGCTGAGTGTTTGTATGAAGGTCCGCTGTCCATAGCATATTCTTCGGGTCAAACCCCTTGTGTCTGAATACTTTTGGTAGCACCTCATTTAGAAGAGGCTCCCACTGCTTTGCGCTCTGTCCTAATGAGAGTCTTTCAGCTTCTTCGTGAGACTCAAGTGAGATGATTTCCTCATAGAAGATATCACCTTTCTTCGAGAAGGCTTTTTCCATCTTCTTATAGAGTTCTTCTCTCTTTTTTTTTGAATCAATCACTCCTTCTGAAGATATTGTAGCATCCTTGTGATGAGAGGATGTATATCCAAGATATCCATCTTTTCTCTTTCCAAGCTTTTTCTCGTTCCCTTTTGCATCATCTCTATCTGTATACTGTGTATATCCTATGAGTGATCCAGTATCTAGAGTTCCCTTGAACCTTGAGCCTTTTGGAGGCTGTGAACCGTATATCAGGAACCTCAGCTTATGTATCTTGATTCCCATTCAAATCACCACCCTAATCTGTTGTGTAATGTGAGCCGTCACTTGCTGGCGGTGCAGATTCTGGCGAAGCATAATCTGCGAGCACCTTGTCCACATGTAGTTCTTTTGTACTGCTGTCTGCCTTGACATCGAATGTCACATAATATGCATCCTCAAGCTGACAGATGACATAGAACTCAGTCAATGTACCATTCTTCTGGATGCCCTTGTCATTCCATAGATAGGCGTTTCTGATCATGCCAAGATTCTGCTGTGCAATGTATCGACTTATTCTGATTCTGATATTTTCTTCCTGAATCTTTGTCACTGGAAGTGTTCCAAGATTCCACGTAGCATTCTTATTGATATATGCAGAGTCCTCGTCTTCTGTCTCTTTCTTTTCAGTTACTGCTGTAGATGTTTTCTTGTCTGTTTTCTTCTTCTGACTATCTGAAGTGGTCTTCTTTCTGGAAACTTCAGATGTCTGCTGTTCCTTTCTGATTACATCCGCATAATGATAGATATATAATCCTCCTAATGTTGCTAAGATAAGCATCATCACAAGTCCTCCTGCAATGATGTATCTGATTCTACCTGCATTCATTTCTTTTCCTCCTTGTATTATTTATCCTTGTATGCTTCATACCATGCTCTGGCAGTTATCTGTCTCTTCGTTCTGAGTTTTTGGGCACATATCTCATAGTTGTCTGCGTCGAATTTAGCAGATTCTTCTGGCGAAGTCATGGACTTCCATTTCTGTATGCCACCGTTCTTCTTCACCTTGCTGAAAGTTGCCATTTCATTGAGCATATAGCTGACCTGCGATTCCAGGTCTGTCCAGTCCTTTCCTCTTGAGGCACAGTACTGGAACATCTTTGACGTTCTATCTGGTGATTCCCCCTCGTCCCACTGGACGATTCCGTAGGCATACTTTCCTGCATGTCTTGTAGCTGACTTATCAGCTGGATTGATATCACCACTGATATTGGTAGGATTCTTGCTGTTCGCACCGCCTGTCTCCCAAAGAAGATTTCCAATAACTCCAGATGCTGACTGCTTAGTCCATCCGTTGGCAAGAAGAGTGTAGTAAACCTTTTCTGCATTCTTCGCTCCACCTGCTAGTGTCACGCCTGACTGCTGGGAGTAGCTGAGAGTTGCGAATCCATAAATCTTACTGCTTCCAGTCGCAATGCTTGACTTTCTGCATGTGCCAGGTCTACTTCCTGAGTTGCCTGATATATATCTGATGGATGTATTATCTGCTTCTGTTACAATACCGACATGATGTGTCTCCCCTTCATTCTTGTAGTCGAAGAATATGATATCTCCTGGAGAGGGCACATACTTCTTGTCGTGTATCTGTCCTAGAGACTTCCCATTTCTGAAGTCATCATACATCTCCTGACAAGAACCAGTTTTGTGGAAACTGGATTCTGACAATCCCACTCTGGTAACAAGCACATAGGATACCCATGTAGCACACCAGCTGGCACCGTCTGCCCTTCCTGTGAGCCACTTTCTATATTTGTCTCCACCGCTCATCCCTTTTGACTGGTATTCCTCCATTTCCATCTGTGCAGACTGCACGATAATGCTTCCATCAATCGTTCCTGCTGATGCTTCTGTTGTTGAAGCTCCGATTCCAAATGCTCCGCAAATTAAAATAGCAGTCGCTAGGAAAGCGACTGCTATCTTCACTGCTATGCTGTTGTTACTGTTCATGAATGTATCAGACTCCTTTTTGCTGGATATGTGCATCTTTCAAGCTTTTTGCCGATATATTCTGGTCTATTCTTATCTCTTCGATAAGGTCTGATGCGATTCTGACTGAATGAGTAGTAGGTCTGAGCACCAAGCACTATCGAATCATAATATCCAAACCCTACTGTTTTGGCAACCTTCACAAGGTTGTCATGTGTCTGTCTATCAATTCTGCTTGGCGTGCAGTCACCACTAGGGTGATTATGCACTAAGACGCAGAATTTTGCATCTGAGAGCACAACTCCTGCATACAGGTCCTTTGTATAAAAGTCAGAAGTATTATTTGTACCTAATGATAATACCTGCACACATATGACTCTGAATTTATCATCTAACATAACCCCCATTGATACTTCCCTGTTCCAAGATTTGAAAGTCTGACCGAGAATGTCAAGCGTGTCTGCAATAGTGCGACATGGCTTGTCGGATAGAAGCTTCTTCTCCTTCTTGAACTGGAGTCTGACCATATCTAGACCATCTCTATTATCTTCCGCAAGCTGTCTTCTGAATTCTTCCTGTAAATCCTTTAATTCATGATTCATCTCTTTCCCACCTTTCCATTATTAAAATCCTCTTCAAGAGATCTGCGGTGATTGTTTACATATTCCACTGCTTCGGGATGATATCTTAGAAGTTCTGAAAGTGACATATATCTGTTCTTATCATCTCCATCCACATGGAAATAGGAGTAGAGGCATCCCTGATGCCTCACTTCTACATAGCTTTCTCTCTTCAAATACATTATCTCCTTCTTCTGGATTGATATGGTCTATTATATCCCTGCTGGACTGTTCTGTCATTCTTTAGATTCACTTTCTGTTCATCTTTTACTTCTGATTCAGTTGATGGGACAATGTCATATGATTTCACATTATCATCTTCCATCTCCATTCGTTCTCCAATCGCCATGACATACTGATAGTTGATATCTAGTTCGCCAGGATTGACGCCATACTTAATCATTCTTTCAACTCCGCTTGTATCTATCCTTCTGATTTCGCTCTCCAGTCCTTCATTAAGAAGTCTTTTAGCACGGCTTGCATATTGGTCAGCTATGTCAAGACATACGTGATAGTAATTCGGGTCAGTATCATCTGGAATATCCCCCTTCTTCTCCTTTTCTGCCATTCTATCGTTCAGTTTCTCAAACTCATACACCTGGACGTGCTTCTCCAGATAGGGAACAAGACGATTATATGCATAATTCAGATAATCCTTGTATTTAGGGTCCATCTTATCAAAACGGCTGTCATGGATGCATCTATAGTTGAACTGTCTGATATGCTCTATGATACCAGGACTCTCTGCCCAGTCGCTCTTTAGAAGGAAATCCCCCTGATAATTTCGGTGCATGCCGTCAATGACATAATCTATTCTGAATCTTGCTACTGCACTTTCTACTTTGTCATCATTCGCAATACGCTTGGTAATTTCTTTAAGTATCCTATCTGCTTCTGCTACTGGAATGCCTGTAATCTTTCTTGCAGGTTCATAGTCACTCTCCAGTACGGAGAAGACTGGCGTATCAGCTGTGAAGTATCCAATTCCTTCAATCATCTCCTCTACATAGTCTTTTGCATTGACTGGCAGGATATTGTTACGAGGATGATACATTCTAAATTTTACTGCATCTCGATATTCATCCTGATGGTAAAGTTCATTAACATCTCGACCATATTTTTCCTGAAGATCCATGAGTGCATCATCACGTGCTGAAAGAGAAAATCCTGCCTTGAGCTCATCATTCCAGTCACGTCCTTCAGTCGGAGGAACCCTGATAGATACATCTATCTTTCTGTCAGGAAATCTCTTCTGAATCTCTTCCTTGATTGCCTTTGAGGCATTTCTTCCAGCCTCGTCATTATCTAAAGCAAGAAATATATCTTTAATCCCCTTATGTGATGCGATTGTATTGAGAAGCCCGTCATATTTTCGACATCCATTGAGTGAATACCAGTTTGAATTCAGAAATCTATTTTCATAATCTTCTGGCTCACAGTCAAGCTTGCCCTGCTGGCGAAGTTCGTAATCTCTACGTCTTAGATAGAGTGACTGCAATGACATGAGGTCGATGACTGCTTCTGTCACAAAGAGTGATGAATGTTCTGAAGCAAAATTATCGGATACTTTTGTGTAATAATCAAGTTTGCCTTTAATGAAAAATCCTTGGCTGTAGTCACTTCCCTCCACATCGACAACGAATTTACGTTTTGGATCAGCTGAACGCTTGACACCATAAACTGGCTTGCCGTTCTTGTCTCTGCTTACAAAAACACAGTTCCCGTATCTGCCAGCCTCCTGAAAGAGAAGTCCTTCATGTATCCACTTATCTACAATCCTTTCTTCAATGCCTCTTGTGCTGCATAGATAGTCTCTTACCTTTCTGTTTGTATCTGCCTTTTCAGGCATTACGAATTTAGGCTTCTCCCTCTTATATCTGACCTGCTGTACAGCAAGCTCTGGATTAATCTTGAGTCTCTGCTCAAGTATTCTGATGCATTCATTCACCTGATCATGCTTGTTCAGATTTGATTCATCAATTCCACTGAATTCCATCATGAATGCGACCGCATCACCGCCATTGCCGTTCGAATATCTATGATACGTGTTATCATCTTCATAGATAACGATGGAGTCATGCTCCACTGTTGAAAGGATAGGTCTTCTTCCTCTCTTCTTCACAAGTGTCATTCCATATTCCTCAGCAAGCTGACTGATTGGATATCCTTGTACTGCATTTCTTCTAGCAGTCTGCACTTTGTCTTTTGCCATCTTATCTCACCCTTCCCCTTCTTCTCATTGGTTCTCTGTGCTGTAGCTTCTCTTCCGCATGTCTAAGCGTACAGTCCAGATTGAACTTTGATAATGTAGATGCATAGATAGTAATTGATGCACCATCAGACTTTACTACGTAACGTCCATCCTCTTTCTCTATCTCATAATCATATTCCACTTCTAGTTCCTTGCTCTCATTCTCAAAAAAATCCAGGTCCTCAGGTGTATACAGACCATTATTGAGATCACTTTCCATATCTTCTGGTTCGTAGAAATTCATGAGCGAACCTGAATCTTCGCATCGACATACCAGCCACTGCGTGAATGGGCTCATGCTGGTTAATGCTGGCTTTTCCCAGACCTTTTCCTCCTCAATTCTTCTGATTACATCAGCTTCGTTTTCATCTTCTTCAAATTCTACATAGCCTCTGCATCTGATGCCTTCGTGGATGAAGCTGTACCATGCCATATTGATGTTATCTTCATGCATGATTTCAATCATTAATTCTTCCATCTTCTTTTCCTCCTAATTTTCATCAAGGCGTGCTCGCCTCGCCTCCTATGGGACATATGGACTCAGAAAAGACAACCTGGAACTTGTCTACGTTGTCTTTTCTGAGGTCATATGTATAATCGTTTTTTAAGAATGAAGGAGCAGTTAGAAACTGCTCCTGATCATTTCTTATCTGGAAATCCATCAATTTCCAGATTGACATATTTTCCATTCATTTTCATCTTGAGATAAGCCTCATACTCTCTGCCCTGTCGATTATGGAGCTTCGCCTTCATTTTACCGCCTTTCAGCAGTCTTTTCGCAGATGTGGGTGTGATATGTACTGTATCATCAAATCTCTTCATATCCTCGAATAATGCAAATCCACAATCCTTGTTACTGCATGGATAAAATGACTTGCCATTCTTCATCTTTCTTCTGACAACATCCTTACCACAAATAGGGCATCTTCCAATGATATCATCTGCACTGATGGCTGTTCCAATAGGTCTGATATTTTTGTATTCATTGCTGAGCATTTCCCTGACTTCATCAGCAACCTCCATCATGAGGTCATTCTGATTCCTTCTGCCCTCTTTGATTTCTTCCTGAATAAGCCACCATCTTGCTGTTACATCTGGCTTGGATATTCTATCTGGTATCTGTTTGCACAGCTGTCTTGCCTTATCTGTAGATACTATGTGCTTACGTTCTTCTTTCAGATATCCTCTTTCCAGCAGTTTCTTGACTATGGATGCACGTGTAGCTGTCGTACCGATGCTTCCATTCTCGCCCTTCTTTTCTTCATCCTTCTTTTTTAATATCGCCTTGATTTCTGAGTCTGTGACATATTTTGCAATAGATGACATATCCTCTACCAGAGTTCCCTGCGTATATCGTTTAGGCGGGTTTGTATATTTCTCAGCTTTTCGTGAGGAAATGAGAGAAGAATTGTACGTGCCTGAAGGAATGACAGCCTGTTTCTTTGAAACAAGTTCCTTGTCATCATTCCTGAAGTATCTCTTGTACCCTTCATCCTGAACCGCTGAGGCACTGTATCTGAATGAGCCGTCCTTCAGTTTGAATGAGGACTTTGATTCAAGTCTGGTTTCTGGTGGAAGAAACTGCATTGCATATCTTTCTACTATGGAAATATAGACATTTCTTTCTCTTTCAGACATCGAAGAGATATCAATATGCTTATTCTGTGGAATGATTGCATGATGTGCTGAGACATTTTTATCATTGAAGCATCGGCTGTGTCTGTCATATTCAACAGGCAGGTCACTGCGACCGATATTTGAAAGTGCTGTTGCAACTACTTCTGGTGCTTCTTTAAAATGCTCCTCAGCAAGATACTGACAGTCACTGCGGTTGTATGTGATTGCCTTATACTTATCTCTTAATGTCTGTGTTGCTTCCAGTGTCTCATCAAGTGAATAGCCGTATATTTTGTTCATATCCGCCTGAAGCTTAGTCTGATTGTATGGAAGTGGCGGTGCTGAAGTCTTGACTGCATTAGTGAATGACAGATCACTGCTCTCAGGAAGTGCTGAGGCTATTTCATCCGCCTCCTGACTGTCCATCACATATGAGCCATCATCCTTTTTGAATGTGAAGACTGCTGACTCTCCACTGACATCATAGACTGCTTCGATGTCATAGTATTTCTGCTTTACATGATTTTCGATTGCATAGTCTCTTGCGACTACCAGTCCAAGAGTCGGTGTCATAACTCGTCCAACACTCATGGATGCCTTCATTGTAGCACTGAGGATTCTAGAATGGTTCACCCCAAAACACAGATCAGCCATCGCTCTCGCATTGGCTGAACTGCCTAGTGATTCAAAATCTCTGTTGTCTCTTAAACCTGCAAATGCCTGTCTTATCTTATCTGGCAGGTTGTCATTGATGAGGACTCTTTTAACAGGTCCTCTGTAATTGAAGTATTTAATGAGTTCATCAATGAGTAGCTGTCCTTCATCATCAGGGTCACCAGCATTGATGATTTCATCCGCCTTCTTCATAAGGCTTCCTATCTGTCTTGTCCTTTTCTCCTTGCCTGAGGAGATCACCTTTTCCCAGTCCCTGTGATAGATGGGTAACTGTTCAAGTGTTCTGTTTCTGTCTTCTTCTATATCTTTCGGGTCCTTTAGTGACAGCATATGCCCAAAACACCAGATAACTGAGGTATCACCCTCAGTTATCACGGAATCATGTGTCTCTGGATGTGTAAAGAGTGCATCAGCGATGGCTCTTCCAAGTTCTGGCTTTTCTGCGATTATGAGTCTCATATTCTTTATCCTCCTTACTCAAGTAGCTGTAGATCACGTCTTGTTGCAAGCACTTCGATTGGGATGTGTCTGTTACCTACCACCATGATTGCCTGATGTGCTGGCTGTCGCTCTATCTGCATCATCTCATAGTCATAGAGACTTGTTAGCTTCGATAGTTCAGAAACTGAGTTCTTCTTAAGAGTCATATACACCTGATATGCTGAGTTATTGAATATCGCCTTGCCATGGTTAAGGATGGCAGGGTTTGTATATTCTACAACTTCCTGAGTACTCGATAATGTTACTGTATGATACTTACGGCTTCGTCTCTGGAATACTGCAAGGATTTCAGCTAATTTTGGTTCCTGGATGAACATATGTTCCTCGTCCACTGCAAATACACATTCCTGGTCTTCGTTACCTAGACATAATGACCATGCATACTGGAAGATCATTCGAAGAAGTGCGTTCTTCAATGAATCATCTACCTGGAATAGGTCCTTTGTCCCAAATGACAGTACAGTGCTGTCTTTCATAAGTGCAGATGAGATTGTTGTTGTACCGTTGAAGTATTTAGCATATTCTCCATCAACACCGTCATAGCATGTGAGGTGTCGCATCTTCATGTTGAGTTCTCTCAATGCAGAGATCTCCAGTGCATTCGCAATACTGTCCTCTTTTGCATATTTCTTGATTTCCTGTTTCACGACTGTCGCAAATGTCTGGAAAGTCGGGAATGCATTGACAGTCAGCTTCTCGAATGTCCCGTCTGTCGGGTCGATACCGACATACTCATATGTCTTTGATACAAGTGACGGAAGCATTGCAAGTTCTTTTTGAGTGATATCCGCAAAAAGCATCTTGAATGTTATCTTTATATCTTCAACAACATTTGCTACTGCCTGTCTTGTGTCGTACATCTCCCTCTTTGTCCATGAGTCGCCATCACTGCTGCATGGCTTGAGGTCAAAGATGTTGATGAGGTGTCCATTGCGTCCTAGTGAGATGAAGTCACCACCGACACGTCTTGTGAGACGCTCATTTCTGTTTTCTGGGTCAATCCACACAATCTTGCGACCATTCATGATATGATTTTTGATTATGAGTCCCATCAGTGTTGACTTTCCTGAACCAGTCGTACCGACAATGATCATATTGCCGTTCACTCTTCCGTCAAGCGGTGCCTGGATGACATCATGCATGTAGTAGAACTGGTCAAATATGATTTTTCCGCCCGATGTGAGTTCACGACCAATAAGCGTTCCTTCTGGGTCCTCAAGTGTATCAAAAATCCATGGCCACAAGCCTGCGACCGATGCCGTTGTCATCGGCTGACCTTGCAGATATTTTGGTTCTTTTCTTAAACCGTCATCAATGAATAATGGTGAATTAAGCTTATAGAGTCCCTGCTGTAGGAACTTGATTCCTCTCAGCTTCACCTGATACTCCTGACCGCCATAACACGCCTTGATATCTCTGGCTCGTTCACTGCATTCTTCCAAGGTATCACCACGAACGTATAGATTTATGATTACATTCATTGTTCTGGACGATGTTCTGATGGATTCTCGGATATGAGTATCTAGTGCTCTGATTCTTTCAGAAAGCTTTGTCTGTTCTGAAGGGTCTGTTGAACGGTTCAGCTTCTCCTGAAGATCATTTCTTTCTCCCTTGAGGAGGGATGCATAATCCAGATCAATCTGCTCAGTTCTCATATCCATTGTATAGTTCGAATTGAGAAGGAATGGAGCAAGATAGCCCTCGATGAATTCTGTTGGATACTCCCAAAATGTCAGCACCTTCTCAAATTTATCACCCTTTATCATGTAATCTTCATGCTCTGCAAATGCTGTTGGTGCGATTGTAGAACGTCTATTAAGTAATCTCATTAGATTTCCACTCCTTCCTCTGACTCTGCCACATCAGGCAGTACAAGCTGTGTCGTCATGTATCTGTTGACATTATCATTTTCGAATTCCTGAGATACAAGATTCTCATAATCCATGAGTCTCATTGGCACAGGTTTTCTTCCAAAAGCTCTATATAATTCCTCTGCAAGAGAATGCCATGTCTTCTCGAAATTTATCTCATCCGCCTGAATGAGTGCCACAAATGTGATCTCTCGATGTGTCTCCTCAAACCATTCAAGCTTGTCTATCTCGCTCTGCATGAGGTTTCTAATTGCTGGCTTATCGACATGCTTCATCATGTCAGCATATCGCTGTTGCTGAACACCGACATCTGGACGTGTCTTAATGAATTTCCAGTATACTGGATATTTCATATGATCAAGTGCATTTGCACACATGAGCACTGCATGCTTCGTCTCTGCTTCAGGGAGAAGGTGTATGTTTGTCGGCTTGATAAGGAATCCCTTCACATAGCGTTTCTTTTTTCCTCTTGCAAGGACTATTCCATCAGCTGAGATGCTTTCAATGTCCATCCAGTCAAGAGTGGACTTGAGTTCCTTTGCTTCCTTCTCCTTCTGCTTCTGAATCTGCTTAGGTGAGAGTCTTTTAAACCCTTCCTTCTTATTTCTCTTCTTCAAATTCGTCATCTCCTTCAATCATATGTGTATCTTCTTCATCATCATCTGACCAGTTGAATCCAAGCCAGACGAATCTTCTGGTTCTTGCATAATAATCAATGATTGTATTGAGCCATTCCAGCATGTTGTGATAATGATTGACTGGCAGTGTAAGCAGTCCTCCCACAAGCATGATGAGGATGCCTGCACAGAGTCCAACCACTCCTAAAACAAAGCTTTTTAATGCTGATGCCAGACTGACCATAGCGAGTGCCGTGAAGAGTCCTACACAACCGCATCCAAACAGGATGATGAGATCAATCCATCTGTACTTTCCAAATAGGTATTTTCCTCGTTTAAAGTTCTTTGGACACTGAAATACCATCTTTCTTTTCCTCCTTTATCTTTCTTTTGACTTCCTCATATTCTTCTCGTTCCTCCTGAGTCATCTTCTCAAGGATTCTGATTGAATAGGCTGGTTTCCTATATTCCTTCTTCATTTCTATCTCCTTTCATTCATCCACTTAGTTCATACTGCAAGTCGTCTTGCGGTATCAATTAGGAGGATGAACCTCCTTTTTATTTAGTTCTTGAATACATAGTTCATCTTATTGATTCGTCCTGCTGAGAATGTCCTGATACCCATTGAAACAATTGCCTTGAGTTCGTCAACCGTGATAGATTCGTTTATATCACCGCAGTAGATGGAATCTTCACGAAATAGAAGCATTGGATCTTTCTGTGCACGAGTAGTTCTTAGTTCTCCTGTTCTCCAGTCAAGGAGAATTCGCATATAACTGCTTCCATCAAGATGCCTGCTTTCATCTGCCGTCTGTTCTAGATTGACGATTTCTAGAGGCGGTTCAAGTCTCTCCTTGGTTCTGACACCTAGTCCATATGCATATGGCGATACCATATCATCACTGATGATTTCTCTTTTCTGCATCGTTTCGAGGAATCCTTCTGAAGTTCCCTCTTTACTGTTGATGAGCTCTGAAAGTTTCATACATCTTTCGACTGAATTGCCATACATGTCATAGAGGACATGTCGTACCTGATTGATATTTCTACATTTCACCGACCATTTCCATCTTTCAGCCTTCTCGTAATCGATATAAACCATGTATTGATATTCTTTTTTTGAATCAGCATACTTAATAAGGAGGAAGTTTCTGCTTCCTCCTATATATATGGTTCTATATTCTTCCTTATCATTCTTCATTCAATTTCCAGATGAGCCATGCTCAGAAGAATAAGACTATCTTCCTCTGCCTCTTCTTTGCGGAACAGGCATAGGTCCTGTTCGAGTCTCCTGTAGTCGCTTCTCTGCCTCTAGAGCACGGTCATATCCTCCCTTCTCCTTGATATAGTCTACAATCTTTTCGGCATCCTTGATTGCTTCAAAGAGCACCTTGTGGTCTTTCTTGATTTTTTCGCTCCAGCCCTGGATATAGGCTTTTCTGTCATCCAGGATGTCATCAACCAGTCCAAATTCAGCCAGATAGAAGGATGAGGCAATCTCTGCACGTAGTTCCTCTATCGCATAGTCACGTGAACCGAATTTTGCAGATGAAGGTCTGTTGAGTCGTGTATCCTTCAAAGTGGAATGTGCTATTTCATGGCACAAAGTATGTACATACTCCACATCTGAATGGAATTTGAATCTCTCAGGTAACACAATCTTGTCATTCTTCGGTTCGTAAAATGATGCATCATTTGTGTAGCTTACATCAATCTTGATTCCTTCATTCTTGCAGAATTCCAGAAGGATTGATTCCGCATATTTCTGATGTGATATTCTTCCATATGCTATGTTCTTTTCTTCTCCTGATTTGTATTTCTCAGCAAGGTCCTTTTCAATCTGCTCCCTTAGCTTTGGAAACTGTAGTGCGTTAAATACAGTATAGTTTTTGATAAACATATAGCAGGAATCTCTGACCTCAGGATCTTCTGACATCTTGCGTTCGTAATATTCCTTCATAGACATCGCTTTGCCTTTTGTGCGGTCATAGTATTCAAATTTTTCAATCGGAACGCCATGCTCGCCTTTCTGTACAAAAAATCCAAGCTTGTTTGCCTGTGGCAGTGTCATCCATTCGTTGGATGCATATCCACGCTCGTTTGCCCATACTTCAAGCATTACTTTGTTGATGCCGTTATATTCGTATCCTGTCGAATAATTCTTATCTCTAAATGGAACATGGTCTGTATCCCATCCCTTGCTCCAGGGCAGTTTCTCTTCATCAAGCGCCTTGATGAAGATATCTGCCAGCAGTTCACGAGTCTTGCTTTCAACTGCCATATCAGATTTCTCCTTTCAGAATATTTTCTTCTGTAACGATTACAATACTGTCTGGTTCACCATAATCAGAATCATCAAGGTCAAGAGAGGCTGTATAGCCTCTATCTTCAAGAACCTTTTGACACTGTTCTAATTCCTCCTCAGTGAATCTTCTTTCTTCTTTCTTTTCCATATTTTTATCTCTCCTTTCTATTGTTTGCTGTATCATCAGCTATTCTCTGATTTCTAATCTGACTGTTCATATTACCAGTTGTATGTACATTCTCTTTGTAGATGTCTGTTAATCTCTCCTGTGCCTGTGCTTTATATGCCTGCTGACCAGCTGACCTTGCTGGATTGCTGTCTTCATATTTGACTTTTTCTTCTGCGGTAGGATTTAACTGTTCGATACCGTGTGATTGAGACTCTGCATAATACTCCTCAGGACTCACACCAGTAACATCCATTCCAGCACTTTCAGCTTCCGCTATCTGTGTATCCGATAATTCGCCATCTTCTAAATAACCAGTAGAAAGACCTCCGCCTCTTGAAGGAGTACCTGTTTCTCCTGTGCTGGATACTTGAGATGATTGCTGACCACCAGTACCTCTAACTGCCTGAGTTATGCCTCCTACACCAGAAGACAGTATTCCTGCTCCAATTGAAGCAGAACTTTTTCTTCCTTTCATTCCTGCTGAAATATCTGATGCACTTCTAGCAACACCAGAAGCTAACCCCTTAGCTGTGGCAAGAGTTCTTGCACCTGCACCCTGAGTTGATCTGAATCCTGCAATTCCTCCACCAACCATGGATGCGACTGTTCCGACTGAGCCAAGCATTGCACCTGTTGCAAATGAACCTGCACCAATTCCCATTCTTCCGACACCTTGTGCCTCATTCCAAGCCTGACCGACTGTTGCGGATGAGCCACCAAGAATTCTGCCGACATAGGATGGGATGTTTTCAATTGCCATGAATCCTGCAATAAGCAGAATTATCTTAGCGAGAATACCGACCATATCACCGCCAAGTGCACTCTGTATGATGTTGCTGTTTATCATGTACAGTACAAAATAACATCCATATATCTGTACAAAATTGATCATGAAGTTACCTGCAATCATTCGTACCCATGTCTCAAAATCCTTTGATTCTGAATCTATTAGAGAAGCAATTGCGTATGGAGCAAGCAGATACTGGATGCATATGAGAATGCTTCTCTTGCCAATGCTGAGTGCCACTCCTAAGAATGTCCTGAATCCTAGGAATGCAATCCCCATCATGAAGAAAAGACTTGTCCATGAAGGAAAGTACATATAGTTCCCATCTGAATCCTCCGCATTGATATCGAATCCATTGCTGTTATAGATGTCAAGACCAGATTTCTTCTTAAGTTCCTTTCGAGTAGCTTTCGCTTCCTTAATGAGTTCCCTATTCTTTGTGATAGTCTGATTTGCTCCATTCCAGACAGCTGAATTAGGTTGAGAGTTCTTCTTATCCGCTTCAGCCTGTGCAATTTCTTTTTCATATCTTGCAATATCCTTATCAAGTTGCTTTATCTGCTGGTCAAGCGAACCTGTTTCAGAATCTCCTGTCAAGTTGATAGAACTTGCTTCAACAAGTATGTCTGATATCTTTGCATTTCTGCTGTTATTGATACCTGAATCTGATGGAGCAAAATTACTCATTTGCTTCACCGATGTGATTGCCACATTATTCAGATACTGATATCCGATTGGAGCAAATGCAATGCTGAATGAAGCAACGCCAATCATGAAGATAAGATGAATCGGGTCCAGTCTTGTTCTGTATTCTTCGGAAGTCATGAACTTAACCATGATTTTTACAACCCTGAATACCACGAACATGATGATAATGCCCGATATAGCTGTAAACCATTCTGCCACATTGCCCTTCTCAAAGATATCTAGTGTAGCAATCTTCATTACCACCTGCCATATCGTATCCGTTACCCATAGGAGCAGATAGATGATTGCCCAGAGAATGCTTCTGAAAAATCCTGTGATTGAACCAACTACGTCCATATGATCACTCCTTTATTCTTCATGTTCTGTTACTGTAATCCAAAGATTTTGAATAATGTAGTGATCAGTTCCGCAATGATTGTCACGATGATGATTTTCTTAATCATTCTGAAAGGCTTGTGTCTTTCCTTCTCATCTTCATCCATAACAAACCATTTAACGAATGAGATAAGACATACAATCACTGCAACAAGCGGTACTACCCACATCAAGAATGTAGTGATCGGGTCAATATACTTCTTAGCGGTAGACTGTGCCAGTCCGCTGTTGAAGCCGTCAAGCACATAAGGTGTCATGATGACTGCTGTCTTGAGATTTGTCAAAGCTGTAGATAAAATCATTTTTCTTTCTTCCTCCTTCTATTCAATCTACTTTTCTACTTCATCCAACAAGTAGAAATATAAGCATATGAATGAGAATTCATATGCTTATATCAATATTTGTTAGTAATTAAATAATGAAAAGGCTGAAGATTACCTCCAGCCTTAATCATTGATTATGCTCTTCTGCTCTTACTGAGCGTTTTTCTTCTTTCTGAGGATAAGAATCACGCAGATAAGAAGAACGATACCAGAAATGCCTGTTAAAGCAGTGAATTTCTTGATATCTGTACCATCACCAGTCTTAACGCCTGTTGTTGGCATAGGTGTATCCTGATAAACAAATGAATATGTCTTGCCGACATTTTCTAGATTGTCATCAATAACTACCTTCTTGACTTCCTTAGATAATAAGTATCCTGTTGGAGCCTTAGTCTCCTTGATATAGTAAGTACCATATCTTAAATCCTTGAATGTGGCTGTACCAGCATTCTTGTCAGCTGAGACAGTTGTAATAGCATTTTTGCATTCTGCATCTGAATACATAGTGAATTCAAAATCCTTTGATCTGATGACTTTCTTAGTCTGAGCATCAACTTTCTGGACTTCGATATCTGTTAGAACAGGCTGTTCCTTGATTTCTACATCCATGTTCTGTTCACCAGATACAACAAGAGTTCTATCAGGAGCAGTCATATATCCTTCAGGAGTCTTAGTTTCCTTTAAGATATATTCGCATCCTGCATCCAATCCACTTACTGCATGAGCAGTGCCGTCTGTAGTCCACTTGTCAACGATATTTCCATCCTTGTCGAATACTGTGAATTCAGCACCTTTAACTGCATCGCCAGTCAATGCATCAGTCTTAGTCACCTTCACTTGTGTATCAAACATGTTGACTTCCTGGTCAACCTTTTCTTTTGTGACAGTGAATGTGATTTCGTCAGCTCTTACATATCCTTCAGGAGCAGTCTCTTCGATAAGAGTGTAAGTCTTGCCTTCTTCAAGTCCGCTTACATAATGCTCCTTTTCACCAGATACCCACGTATCAACAGTATTTCCATCTGCATCCTTGACAGTAAGAGTAGCACCAGGAACTTCCTGAGTGCCTGTGATATCTGTCTTAGTGACAGAAATCTGCTTATCAAGCATGTTTACTTTCTGGTTCACCTTATCCTTAGATACAGTGAATTCGATAGATTCAGCTTTTACATAACCCTTAGGGGCAGTTGTTTCTGTTAATGTGTAAGTCTTGCCTTCTTCAAGACCACTTACATAATGTTCTTCTTTTCCAGAAGTCCATTCATCAACAGTCTTACCTTTTTCATCTGTAACTGTCATCTTAGCACCTTCAACTTCATCAGTACCGCTGACTTCTGTCTTAGTTACAGTTACCTGCTTGTCTTTCATCACAAGCTTCTGGTCCTTATCACCAGCTGTGAATTCGATAGATTCAGCTTTTACATAACCCTTAGGGGCTGTAGTTTCTGTAAGAGTATATTTCTTACCTTCTTCAAGACCGCTGATACTGTGTTCTTCTTTTCCAGAAGTCCATTCATCAACAGTCTTGCCTTTTTCATCTGTGACAGTCATCTTGGCACCTTCAACTTCCTTAGTACCAGTGACTTCTGTCTTTGATGCAGTGATTTTTGCATCCTTCATTACTACTGATTCATTCTTCTTTTCGTTTGAAACTGTAAAGAAGACATCTTTAGCTTTTACATATCCTTTTGGTGCTTCTGCTTCAACAAGTCTGTAAGTCTTGCCTTCTTCAAGACCACTTACGTAGTGGTCTTCCTTAGTAGATGTCCATGAGTCAACGACTCTGTTCTGGTCATCTCTGACTTCAAGTTTTGCACCTTCTACATAATTTTTACCAGAAACATCCTTCTTAGATGCTGTAAACTGTTTATCTTTCATTACAATAGTCTGGTCTTTCTTATCTGTAGATACTGTGAATTTGATAGATTCAGCCTTTACGTATCCCTTTGGAGCAGTTGTTTCTGTTAGAGTGTATTCCCATCCTTCGTGTAATCCCTTGATAGAATGAGGATTTCCATCAGAAGTCCATGTGTCAATTACCTTGCCATCGTTATCAGTTACAGTCATGACTGCACCCTTGATTTCGTCTGTACCAGTGATTGTAGTCTTGCTTGCAGTCACTTTCTTATCAACAAATGTGACTGTATCAGTCTTATTCTTGCCATTGATCTTTACATACTGAGTATCATCAGATAATACGAAGTTATGGCTGTTTCCAGCCTCCTGAGTTGGAGCACTGATTTCCTTTACATAATAAGAGCCGTATGGTAAATCACCAGATCTTGCCACACCGCTGTCGTCAGTCTTGATTGATACAACAAGCTGACCTTTCTTATAAAGCGTATCGCCGATATACATATCAGCATTTGCATAGATACCAAATTCACCGCTCTTTAGAGGATTGCCTTCAGTATCTGTCTTCTTAATTTCAATCTTTCCTGTTTTTACGTTTTCCTTTGAGTCAACGTTGCCAAGAATGATTGCTGTATTCTGGTCCTTGTAGGTAAGTTCTACTGTGTAGGTATTCCAGTCTAAGTCATATGCTTCTGGAGCCTTAGTCTCCTTGACAGTATAAGTACCAAGTACTAGATTTTCTAGGCTTCCATTGCCGTCCTTATCAGTTGTGATTTTACCTACTTCCTGACCATCAGCACCGTAGACTGTGTATTCGGCACCTTCGAGTGAGGCTTCACCTTGAACATTGCCCTTTGAGTCTGATTTCTTGATAGAGATCTTGCCTGTTGGAGCTTCATCAGTGATGGTAGTCTCAGCTGTGTGATTAGCAGAGACTGTAGTTTTGAATGGTGCAACATTTACAAGATAGCCGTTAGGGGCTGTCTTTTCAGTGACTGTGTAGTCACCGATTGGAAGTTCATTCACAGTGATTTCACCATTTGTGACTGTGACATCCCTGTCATAGCCGTTTCCAGAAACATGGAATACTGCTCCATCAAGAAGCTTTCCACCTTTATCTGTTTTTCTGAGTTTGAGACTTCCTAGCTGAGCTCTGAAATCTGCATTGAGGAATGTAGTTTGAATTGGATCTTCTGTAATCCATGTTCCAACACGCTGTTTTCTGCTGTCACCGTTCCAGGCGATGAGCGGTGCAAATGTGAACCCGCCTTTAAGATATCCTGAGTATGCATGTCCAGTGTATCCTGCATCCGCTTCATAGTGGACTGTGTCTCCGCCATATACATCAACGACCTGTCCTGACCATCCTCTTGTCTCGTTCACGACCTTCACTCTGTTTGTCTGGGTGTTGATTGTGATGTGATATCCATTAGGACCATTAAGTCTGGAAGACTCAGACTTCTGGGTCTTCGCATTCTTGTCATACCATGTATTCACGACATTCTTGCTGAACATCAGGACATGCTGATTCAATGGGTCAGGCTTTGATGTAGCATAGTTGTAGAAGTCTGTCATGATTCCCTTGCTGATTGATGAGCCTGAATAGGCATGAGAGAGTGCCTTTGACATGATGACGTTCTTCTCGTCATTTGATTTTCCATGCAGTCCGCCCCATTCTTCATAGCCGAACCAGCCATAGTACATGATTTTTCTGATGTTTGCATATTTTGCTTCAGTACTGTGATAGATTTCTGCGTTCATGCTCTGAGAACCAGGTGTACTCTTCTTATGCTCGAGACACCAGGCTTGTCTTCCGTTGATTCTGAACTTTCCGCATGTGCTTCCATACGCTTTGCTCTTGCCATCATAATTCACATAATAGCTTGTTGCCTGCACTGTGCTGATGCCCTGTGAAGCAACACCGAGCGTCATGAGGGCAGATAAAGCGACAGCACCGAGCTTCTTCAATATATTTCGGTTCATTTTTCTTCTCCCTTTTCGAATTAGAGAGGCATATATCTATGCCATGCGAGGTTATATATAGACCAGTCAGACGTGACGCCTGCTGTTAGTTTTCGCACAAAAAAGGGAGGTCTCTATAGCGAGCCTCCCAGGGGAAAGATGTATTCTGTTTTTTTAGTTGAAGTCCTTCCAGTCACCGCCTGTGAGCTTGTCAAAGTCTTCTCCATTAATATCTGCTCCATCACTGGAATTATACTTTCCTTCATAATGATAATTTGGATTGAATTCGCCCTGTAAAGTTCCTTTGTGGCTTCCTGATGATGAACTGCCTGGATTCTTGTTACTGCTTCCAGATGTTCTGTTGCCTGAGGCTGACTGTGATGAAGTTGATGACTTTCTAGTCACCTTTCTAGTCACGTTCGAACTGTTTGATACGACTTTCTTGCCAGAAGACTGTGATCTCTTCTGTACGCTGTTTCTTACGGATGTTGTGCCGTCTGAATTCTTGACTGTTTCCTGCACCACCTGTTCATCATCACTGATTTCTGGTTTTGCAGTGACAGTCACCTTGCCAGCCTTCACGGTCTTGTTGCCATGCTTGTCAGTGACAGTCACGTTGATATCATACTGAGAAGGCGTATTGACATCCACCTTGCTGGTATCCACATCAATAGTTGTTTCTGATGCATCACTGACACTCATGAGAGACTTGAAGTCGAAAGTCGCTAGATCTGTTCCCTGTAATACTTCGATATCCGCTGGCACATCCACTTCAGGTGCTTTCGTATCCTTCACAATGACACTCTGTTTTAAAGACTTCTTCTTATACTTGACTGTGATAGTATACTTACCTACAGCTGGATATGTCTTGTCTTTTTCGTTTGGAATCTTGTTGATGAGCTTGAGACTCTTCTTATCGAAATCCTTATAGTCCTTCACGATATCCTTTAATTCAGGTTTGTACTGTGTACCGTATTCTACAGTCACTTTTTCCTTGTTCAAGGCAAGCTTTGGACCGCTCATCGCATATGCTGTACCACCTACAGCAGTCACCGCAACAACGGCTCCTGCAATGATAACAGCATTCTTCTTACTGATTTTCTTTTTCATATCTTATTTCTCCTTCCCTGAACGATGCATATACCTGTTCTAATACAGTTTATGCATCTTCTTTCATATTTTATGATAACCTTACTGGAACCTTAATGCAATACCTCTGAGTCTTCCTTCGTAATAATCCTTCAGCAACGATACAATATAATTCTTTGTATCCCTGTTCTTATCGCATTCTCTAAGGTATGCATCATTTTCAGCCATTCTGATAATGACGGTACGGCATCTCTTCTCAGACATGCCGTCAAGACCTCTCAGCTGATCATACGAAAGTGACTCAAGCTGGTTGACTGATAGTATTCCATCCTTTTTTAGAATCCTGACTGTCTCTTCAGGTATATTCAGAATTCTTAGTGTAGATGCTGTTGCATCCATATTAATCACCTCCTCGATTGAGAGCACCGTACATCACTCTTTCATCAATGTTTGCAGTGAATCTCTCTTCTTCTGTTTCTTCTGGTTCTGGTACATCAGGAGAATGCTTCCCTTCTTTCAGGAATTCAATATTATCTGCAATGACTGATACTCTTATAAGACTGTTATCTTCGCTGACATATCTTCCACTCAGTCTTCCACCGACTGCCACCATGTCTCCCTTGTGGATATATTGAAATACGCTTTCAGCATACTTTCCAAAAACGATACATGGGATGAATTCAACTGGAGTATCCTTTTTATGTCTTGGAGAGATTAGGAAATTAACAGTTGTTTGTCCATCCTTCTGCTTCATGTTAGGCTTGGAATTGATATAACCGATGATATTGACATCATTCATAAAATCACCTCCTTGATTTATTCTTCTTTGGTTCTTACTCGTCCGCCATGTGTTCGAGTTCTGAGTCTTTCCTGTGTTTCATGGAGAAGAGGCTTCTCTTCATATTTTGTCTGATACTGGAATAGGAGTTCCTCTGCAGGCATGCTCATATATTCATCCTGAAGCCTGTCCAGTGATTTTCCTTCAGACATGCCGTTCTCTATATCATATAATGCACAGTAATAAGCAACCATCTCAGCTTCTTCTCTGTCCTCTATGGCATCGATTCTTTCTTCTTCGTCTATTTCATGCATTCTCTGGCTGATATAGTTGCTTTGATGAAGAATGTCTTCATAAGCTTCTTCCTCTTCTTTTGGAAATGTCTCTGAATTCTTGATGAGTCTGTAGAGATTCTTTTCCATCTCATCTGGAGGAACAGCAAGATGAATAGAGTATTCATCCTGCTTGATAAGCCATATATCCCAGTCACCTGTATGAGTCGTTCTTCTTTCCATATAGAAGGACTGTGCTCCTTCTGTTGTGACGAATCTGTTTCCATCAATAATGATCATGAGCATCCCTCCAGGTTCAGATGATAGTTTCTATCACAGAATTCATTTTTCAGCTCTCTTACAAGATATCTGATACCCTTATCTGAGTAGAAAATCTGTGAACCATCAGCAGTCTCTTCTGTATCATCATCCTTCATAATATGTACTGCAACAGGATGAGCATAACCTTCAAGTGCATACACACCACTTTCTCTGATTTCTGATATATCTTCTGCTTCATCAATAGACATTACATACTGTCCTGATGCATATCTCATGTACCTCATCGACTCATGCCTCTTCTTCTGGGTGGGAGGGGAGCATCCTTTTCAGCAGTAGCTTCTTTTTCTTTCACCTGACCCTCACTGATCATGCTGTTGAAGCAGTATAGTGTTGCTCTTACATCTTCCAGACTGTCGTGGAATTGACCATCTCCATGGAAGCCGTAATATTCAGCACATTTAGCAAGCTTCTGCCACTTGTAGTCCTGTCTCATTTCGTTCCACTCGCCATAGATTGGTGCAAATTTTAGCATCACGTCATACATTTTGATATCTTCTGGGAACTGGATACCTGCCTTCTTGAGGAATGCATTATCAAAGTATTTGTGGTTGTATCCAACAAGAAGCTCTGCATTCTTGAAGATAGCGTTGAGATCAGCCCTGTATTCCTCGATTGTCAGCTCATCAGCAACATCACTTGGAGAAATGCCGTGGATTGCTTCTGCTCCATCCCATGATTCATGACGAGTTGGCTTGATGTATTTATTGAATACTGTCTTTCCTGTGCCATCGACAATTGACAGCTGAACGATTTCATCTTCTTCACGAGATAAGCCAGTTGTCTCTACGTCGAAACATAGAATCTTATCCTTCGGTACTGCTCTGTATATCTCATTCTCTGATTTTCTGTTCTCTTCCATTCTTTCCTTCTCCTTTACAATTTCCAGGGATAGAAGACCATCAAGGTCATAACCCTTTGACTTGAGATCCTTTCTAACTGATTCGATTGTATCGTATTCCCATTCAAAACAGATATCATTGAATTCTGCTTTAAGTTTTTCAGGATTATCCTTCAATTTTTCAACAGAATCTTCTGGATATAGAGATACTTCTTCCGCTCGTTCATAAACATCTGAATCCAGATAATCCTTCAGATGCTTTCTTATGAATAGTAGCTCATCTGACAGATATTTTTCATCAGTTGGAAGTCTTTTTTCAACAACAGAATATAATCTGTCATAGTCATATCCTTTTGATTCGAGGTTCTTTCTGACAGATACGATAGTATCATACTGCCAGTTCATAAGGATGTTTCTGATACAGTGTTCGCCCTGCTTAGCTGAGGAAAAATTGGTGGTTCTTTTCTGGTAGTCCATAACCGACAGGATATTATGCACTTTTTCATCCACATCGGAATCAAGAACATCCTTCAGGTGACGTCTGATCTCTTCCAACTGTCTCTTCTGAGGCATTGTTATGATATCCACCTTTTCCCTTACAGGATATATTCTAACTTCTTTGAGTTCTTCATCTGTTAATCTATCCATGTTATTCCTTCTTTCTACATTGATTCATAATTGTTTTCGCCTGTTTCTTCATGCATCTGTAGCAGTGAAGGATTGCATAGCAGTCTCTTAATGAACCAAATACATAGTCTTCCATTGAATTCCAGTCAAATCCGTAATAATCGGCACATGTTCCAAGAGTCTGCCACTTGTGTGACTCTAATGAAGGCAACCACTCTCCATAGATTGGAGCAAAGTCTTCCATCACGTCTTCCTCTTTTTTTCCTGAATAATCCAGAAAATTCAGAAACGATATCACAAATCCTGTATTATATCCAATCACGGTGTCACAGCTATCAAGTATTCCCTTCAGCTGAGGAATCAGTTCATGGAGTTCAGGGGCATCTGCCACCATTTCTGGAGCAACATAGTGGAGTCCCGCTTCAGGAAGCCAGTAGGAATTGTAATAAGGCTTTACATATGAATTAAGAAGTACCCTGCCGTCACCATCAATAACGGAAACCAGCAATACATCGTCTCGATATTCATATCCTGTTGTTTCAACATCAATGACAATCATACGACTTGGATTACTGCAAGGAACAGCGTCCTTCTGTAACGCTTCTTCAATAAGTTCCTTGACTTCTTTCTGCTTTTCCTTGAACGGCAGATAGCGATTCTTATAGAATCGCTCATCAAAATAGAGAGGAAGCTTGATTTTCGAATCTTCAGGATATCTTTCATAATCCTTGTAGGCTCTCAAAAGAATTCTGTGAAGTCTTCTCTCTTCTCTTGCTTTCTCCTTAATCTGAAGCTTCTCATCTTCAGTCAATGGACGAACCTCATTCTCTGTATAATAGGTATATCTGCTACCGAACTGCTGAGTATGCTCAACTCCAACTGCTCCATCCTTAAGAATGAAGCCAAGCTTTTTCCATTGATTTGCTGTCTTTTCCATATTACTATCGACCTCTTCTTCTTGGAGAAAAAGATTCATTAAGTCTCCATCTTTTTTCTTTAACTACTTCTATTTCTTTCTGTTCTGGAAAATGAAGTGTCTCTATTTCGGAGATGTTGCCATGAATATCTGTTGTCATGACATCTAGTGGCGGTTCCATCAGTCCATACCACTTGTCTTCGCCTTCAAACTGGACTTCTCTTCGGATCTCGACTGTCAGATTATGAATACCGCTTCTTGAGGCTTTTTCAAGAACCTTATACGCATCATCATAGGTATCGTAGATGCCTTCAAGTCTTTCATTCTCATTAGGATATTTGTGTAGCTTCTCTTTATTGTTCCAGTCCATAGCATCTGCAAAGACGACCAGAAATCTTTCTGGTATATTATTTACCTCCTGATCAAGTGAAGAACGAAGTAACTTGGCTTCCTTAAGAAGATAGTTTGTTACTTTTTCAGAATAACAGTTTAATCTGAGTTCTTCCATGACGCCTGAGTTGGATACATGCTGAATACATAGGCATCCGTTTCTGTTGACAAGAAAATCTACAGGATTCTTAAGATTCAGATATGGTACATTCTCGATATTTTCAAATAATGTATCAAATTCGAGCACTTCACAATTTTCATATTGCTTTTTTGCGGGTATGCATTTCCTTGCGGTCTCTTTTGATTCTGGATAGTACTTTTCAATCCACACTTCATCAACTTTTGGATTACCGACAGCTTCATACATCTTCATGAAGAACCCATCTTCATTTGTCAGGAAGTAAAGATTTTCCTTCTCGTGCTGTTCCTGTCTTCTGAAATCATTACACTCATTGTAGGGAAATCTATTGAGAAGGATTTTACCTTCTCTCATTTCTTTATAATCGTTCATCGTCTACACCTCCATTTCAATTCCTGTGATATTCGTTGACTTATTTTTTCACTGATAGGTTTTCTTTTACTTTTTTATGTTCAGCAATCCATCGTTGAGCCGTTCTTTGACTAACTCCAAAATTGACGGCTATCCATTCTGACTTTGAATGACTGACAATGATCATGTCATGTTCTTTCTCAGCATTATCATAGATATCATTAAATACCTCAAACAGCTGTTTGATGACATCCTTGCTCATGTATTTCATCTGGAGATTACACCACCATTTCTGTTCCTGTAAGCATTTCAACAAGCTCTGCTAAATCATCCTTAGTCTCAAACTTGAATGTGATTTTTCCTTTTGTCACATTCACTGAAGCAAACTTAGAAGAAAGGATATCTTTTGCCTGTGCAATATCTTCCTTATCTGGGGCATCTGGATTTTCTGGTGTTGCTGGTTTTGAAGGCTTATCCTCACTCTTTTCAACTGGCTTCTCTTCTTCAGGAGATTCCTTCTTATTCTGAATCTCTTTAAGCCATCTGAAAACAGTACTCCTACTGATACCAAGATTCACTGATATCCAATCTGATTTTGTCTGCCCACCAGTAATAGCATAATTACCTTCTGCTTCAGCGGTATCAAAGATATCATTCAGCTTCTGAAACAGATTCTTCTTATCTTCGCTGGTCATATCACGCTGAGCATTGTCCTGAATGATCTGCATCTGTTCACGTAGCTTATCATCAGGTCTTAAGAGAACGATGCAGTTGACCTCTGGGTCAAAGTCATCATCCTCGTCAACAATCTTCTTGATTGCCAGCCATCTTCTGTGTCCGCCAAGAAGTTCATATGAACCATCATTATTCTTGTACACCTTGAGAGGATTGATTAATCCATCCTTTTTGATGCTTTCTGCCAGTTCATCAATATCTTCTGTAGACATGATATTCAGCTCATTCGGATGAATATCATCAATATCAATCTTAAGGATATTTGTTTTCTCTAGTTTCTGATTTACAGGCTGACTTGATAAGCCAGCCTCGATATCTGTTAAAGCCATTCTACTGTGCCTCCTTCATATTCTCTTCTTCAAGTTCCTTGACAAGACTTCTATAGTCGTCTCCGACATTGCTGTCATGATTTACTAGAAATTCCTGTTTCATAGATGTTCTATTAACAACAGCATCCTGATAACCGATTGTTGATGCATAGACTCTATTAGGGAAGAGATATCTGATTTCTTCTACAAACTTCTTGTAATCTGGTCTGTTTCCTCTCTGCATCATTGTGATGAGGATTTTGAAGTCAATATCCTTTCCATATGCATCGTTGAAATTGTTGATTTCCTTGCATGTTGATACGAATCCATCCAGTTCATAGATTCCAACCTTCAATGGAATGAGTATCTCGTTACTCGCATAGAGTGAGTTGACAGTGATCAGATTGAATGTTGGGGCATTGTCAATGATGACAAGATCATATCCATTCTTCTTCAAAGCCTTTCTAAGACTTCCCTTAAGAACGTTATAGACTGGTTTTCCCTGAGCACCATTATTCTGAAGAAATGTGACAGTCTCAATGAGTCGTGCTCCGAATGATGGTACGATATCTAGATTCTCTACCTTTGTTGAATGGATGCATTCTTCTGCATCAGCTTCCTTCTGAAGCAGATCATTGATATCCTTCTTATTTGTGTATGAAAGTAGCATCTTTCTAAGCTCATTGGCTGTTTCATACTGGTCTGTTCTGTCTTCAACGCTGAATTCTGCAAACTTGTTATAGTCAAGCTTATGATAATCATCAAAGAAGCATCTTGAAGCATTCCCCTGAGGGTCTGCATCAATCAGCAGTACCTTATAGCCGTCATTGGCATATCCGACAGCAAGGTTGACACTTGTAGTTGTCTTTCCTACTCCGCCTTTCTGGTTTAATACGCTTATAATTCTCATATTCTAATTCTCCTTTACTAAAAAGTGATTGTTCAAACTGCATCAACTGAATGTGTATTCGAGTGGACACTCAGTTCATACAGCTTAAATCGCATAGATTGAATAAAATAAATATAAAATGCAGTCTCAGAGGGTCGCTACTTCCTCCTTCACCTACGTTGATGTTATTGTCATCATCTCTTCCTTTAAGCAGTAGATCAGTCTGCTCTTCCGCTGTCATCTTTATCGCAAATCCATTTGAATACGTTTGTTCTTACATGCTCAATTCCAATTCAAATATCCTTCTTCAGGACCTTATGGATTCAAGTGATTCTTAGCGAGACCGTGTCAGATAGTGACGATGTTTTGTAGACCGCCTTCATTCAGTTTTCAATGTTCTATCTTTCCCAGCCAATGGCTGGTGCAGAAGCTGAAGTATGATTTATTTAGAAGGGAATAAAATATATAAAAACATAATGAACAGAATGGGATTGCTGTGACATTCAGCATTTATTCTTCTATGTCAGTTTTTCAGCTCCTGCATCAACCATCAGCAGGATTATAAAAATGTTCTGTTTTTGAGGACTTTCTTATCTTCGATTGTAAGATTAGAAAGATTATCAATCATCCAGTTATGAAGTTTTGCAAGCTTTTCTTCAATACCTCTTTCAAGCATAGACATCTGCAACTTGAAGGATTCCTGTCTCTGATAATAGGTAAGATTATAGGCTAGACCTTCAATGCTTCCTGTCATCTCATAAAGATGATTATTCATTGAATGAACAAATGAATAATATTTTTTCTTTATTTCTGGGAAATCATCCTCAAAACATTCACAGGCTTCTTTGAGGTAATACATGCTTTCATTGACTCTTCTGATGAGCTTATTTCTAATTCTCACCTTACCTATTGAGGCTTGAGAGAAGCCGTTCCTAGCTGTTATGTATGGGAATACTGTAGACACATGCCTGCTCAGCCCCAATCGATCAATCGCCCTTCTAAGGGACTGCTTCATCGATTGGATGAAAGAGTCAAACTCTTTGAAGAAGAACAATCCGGTGTCATGCTCCTCTACATGGAGAACAATCTCTTTCCTGTTTCCATCCTTATCAAGGATATAATCCCCTTTCTTGTGGAGAAGGACTGCACCTTCACAGTTCCTTGATGCTCTTCTCTTCTTCACTGGGTCCCAGTAGTAGTCATTAGGATATGTCTGAAACTTTCTTAACTCCTCCTCTAGAGGAAGTCTTGAGAAAACAATCAGTTCACACTGCGAATAAGTCTTCTTATGTATCACTCTGAAGCAGTACACAATTCTTTCTGCTACATAACTATCTGTCCAGTCCTTAATGAAACTCTTGATCAATGTCTTATAGCACTGACCTTTTAATTCTCCAGGCTGAGGGACAAGCATATAAAGCTTATGGGCATATATGTTCATATATGTCTTTTTTACCCCATCTGAGGTCATTCTTTTTTTTGTATATTTTCTTGAGATCAGATCCTTGTATTCAATCTGCTTCTCAATCTTCTCAGCAAACCCTTCACTTCCAGATAGAGTTTCGGGATTCTTACAGAATTCAATAACCTCTTCCCTTGCAATAGGGATGTATCTTACATACATTCCTGTATTGTCCATAACTGCCTTCAATGCTCTCACCTCCTCACGTATTACATTGAGAAGAAAGCTTCGCTTTCTTCTTATTTTTTTTTTTTTGATTTTGACTGCATTTCTGACGGATTTGCCCAACAGAAAAAGCAGACATTTCTGCCTGCTTTATTATGGGTTCGCCGTTTTCTACAGAGGTCCACCATATAAGGAATAGAAGTCTTATTTTGTTGCAGGTTTTTCAAAAAAATTTCAATTTCTTCTTACATTCCGTATCTGTACACCAAAGGAAGATTTTATGACCTTATTTAAAAAGTTAGATTTCCTTTCCTCGCACCATATCTGTACGCAAGTAGCCGTTTTGTTGCAGATTTTTTTAAGAAATTAAAAAATACCGTCATTCCTTTGTGGAACAGCGGTATCTTTCTCAATCATATCTGCTATATCTGTTGTCATTTGTTTGATTTTTAATTCCTGCTTTTCTGTTAGTCTTGTATGCCTGTCGATTTCTTCCAGATACTTTGCTCCTGTTTTCTTTTCAATCTCTTTTATCATCAATAAAGAGGGCATGACCTGTCTTTCTAACCAACGTTTTGTTTTATCCATATTGACAGCAACAGGCGTCATAATAAACGGAAGTGAGGTCGTTACATTATCTAAAAATATATCCCATAAAATATAATCGGGAAAATCTATCTGTGTGAGGATAAGGCTTGCTATGGTCTGTTCGGGATTTCTTGAAAAAACAAGTTGTTCTATCGTTTGTTCTGCTTTTCCATTTTTCAAACGAATTTCAAAGCGGTTCTTAATGTCTGTTTTTATGCCCTTGCTTTTTTGTTCCTTTTCTTTTTCATACAAGCAAAAGTAAATAGAATTACTCTTTGAACCAATATAAAAAGTTTTTGCAGTATCTCCATTTGTACCCGATAATTTTCCGCTGTCTACTGCTTCATGGGTTCTTGAACGTTTCCATACCTTGTTGGCATAATAGCGTTCCCTTAGAATTTCTATATCCAGCAATCCGCCCATATCATTGATTGCTAAATCTATACGTTTAAAAACGCCTTGATAATCTATACAACAGCTTAAAAAGCAATACCAGTCTATCCCTCTTGCCTGTAAAACATATTCCAAGTTCCGACACCCCACACCTCTTAATTCCAATAAAACACCCATAGAACTATCTTTAGAAGCATTTACACTAATATCCCCATAGATATACTGTTCTTCATAACCGAACATTCCGTAATCTTCATGTATAAAATATTCGCTTTTCATTGCCAGTACATTTTTTATAATCTCCAATGCGTCTGTGGTAGGAAAACGAACACGCAGATAGTCAATCGTTAAAGTGAAAGGCTGTGTACAATTACAATAATCAAGATAATGTAGAAGTATATGTTTCATTTCTTTACTAGCTTTTGTTTTTCCGTTTTCAATTTCATTTAGGTTCTGCCTGCTGCTTTGTAGTTCCTGTGCCAGTCGTGATTGCGAATAATCACAGGCATTTCTCTTTTGCTTTAATGCTTCAATAAATTTTATATCATTCATGCTTATTCCTCCAATCAAAAAAGGCATATACTCATAGGAGCATACACCTTGTATCTTATATTTATTTTCTATTGATATGATGTTTTAGACCTGTCGGGTAGAAAGAATAGGGTGTGAAGTGAAATAAGTTCTTATAACCTTATAAATCGTTGCATATCAGCAATTTTGTATTTGTTTTTGCTCTTGTCTTTTGTAATAGTACCCCCCTGTTAGATAACGGGGGCTTGATGTTCGCTCGCAAGCTCGCTCAACTGCCGAAGTGAACCAGCCACTAAAAACGGCGGAAAAATCTAAGAGATTTTCCCACCGCCGTGTCTGGATCACTCCGTCTATGCTCTTTTACCGGCTTTGAATATGCAAGTAATATTTCTTGCTTTAAAGTATAGTTCTATTTCTTTTTTTATGTCCTCAATCTCTGCTTGTGGAAAATTAAAATCATCTAGCCAAATCATCATGCTATCATTTTCATCAGGTACTGCTTCAATGATGGCTTTGTAGATATGCGTTTCATCTTTTATTGCAAGAAGATAATCGTACATATGAACATTTTTCATAACTATCGTATATTTTTTATTATTGTTTTCATCTATCTCATTTAAGTTTTTTTCTTCAAACTTCATTTTGTTATAGGTATACCAAAGCTGCCATATTAAAATTACAACCATAATTATATCGTATATAATCCAAGAACTTCCTAAGCATAGTGGCAGTAAAATGCATAAGATAATGACAAAAGGTATCATCCATAATGTTCTTCTAAATTTACCTTTATAATTCATATTCCAGTAAATAATAGATTTATCTTTTTTATTTGATGTATTTGTTTTTTGCTCTGCTTTTTCAATAACTACTGGGCATATTTTATGTAGCAAATTTGATACTTCTGTTTGGCGAAGTTCATCTTCACGCCATTCGTTGCTACCAGGGAATTGGTATTCTTCACCATTAGAATATATAAACTTAACTTGTTCATAATTTCGAATAGAACCTTTATGTAAATAATAGATTTTTTTAATTTCATTTCTTGAAAAAAGACGTCCATCCATCACTATCCAATTTTCGCTAATAAGAACATGAAAATATTTTTGTAATAAACTACTCTGAAACATTACTTTTTCAAAACATTCTCCTTGCAGAGATTTCTTTAGTTCTTCTTTTGTTTTGATATGGTTTAATACAGGCGCACAGTGATAAGGTAATCTAATATATCGCCATATCTTTCTGGCTGTAAAAATAGTGATGAACCAAAATAAAGCTGTGAG
>OGQF01000163.1_pt1 | contig 54708 bp, 47 predicted proteins | sample 1553141 | NCBI WGS metagenome assembly OGQF01 (sample SAMEA2580005, study PRJEB22360) | human gut metagenome | biome: human gut; feature: human-associated habitat; material: faeces | place: Denmark | collected 2008/2010
GGTACTGGTGTCATCCCTGACGAAAAAATTGCTGAATTGGTTCGCGCTCACTTCGACCTCCGCCCGCGTGGCATCATCCAGATGTTGGATCTTCGTCGTCCGATCTTCTCTAAGACGGCTGCGTATGGTCACTTCGGTCGCGAAGAACCCGAATTTACGTGGGAAAAGACGGATAAAACTACGTTGTTACGCAATGCCGCTAACTTGTAATTTATCTCGTTAATGGACTTAGACCGGTTTGCATACATGCAAACCGGTTCTTTTTTGGGTAAATCAACCATTTGCGCGTATTATTTAGAGATCTTTAGTTTTAGTTGTTACTTAATCAGTGCACTCCTTTCTTTGAAAGGTCTGTGATCCAAACTAACGGAAACATATTGACATGAAAAAGCGTGTTCTCACTGGCATTAATACTACCGGCACTTTGCATATTGGCAATTACGTTGGTGCAATCCGCCCTGCTATTCGTGATAGCAAAAATCCAGATGTACAAAGTTTCTTTTTCATGGCTGACTTACACGCATTGATCAAGTGCCATGACCCTGATCGTATCGAGCGAAGCCGTATGCAAATCGCAGCAACCTGGCTCGCAGCTGGGTTGGATCCAGATCGTGTTATCTTCTACCGCCAAAGTGACATCCCTGAAATTCCTGTATTGAATTGGATACTCACTTGCTGTACAGCCAAAGGCCAAATGAATCGTGCGCATGCTTACAAAGCTGCCACTGATGCTGCCGTAGCCGCCGGTAAAGATCCTGATGCCGACGTTTCCATGGGGTTATTCTGCTATCCCATCCTCATGGCCGCTGACATTCTGATGTTTAACGCTAATGAGGTCCCCGTTGGCCACGATCAATTGCAACATCTCGAAATGGCACGTGACGTAGCAACGCGCTTTAACTACTTATATGCCAAACCCGATGCACCTTTCTTTACCTTACCTCAAGCCACTGGCGGCTCGGACATTGAAGTCCTGCCTGGCTTAGACGGTAGAAAAATGAGTAAGAGTTATAACAACGTTATTCCTCTGTTTGAAGGTGGACGCAAAGCTTTAGATGAAGCGATCTCTCGCATCGTGACCGATAGTCGTTTACCTGGCGAACCGAAAGACCCAGACAGCACGTCTTTAACGGTGATCTTCGACGCTTTTGCTACGCCAGAAGAGTCTGCAGCATTCCGTGAAGAACTTCGCAATGGTTTAGGGTGGGGTGAAGCGAAAAAGCGTTTAGCGGATCAAATTGACGCCGAAATTGGTCCGATGCGTCAGCGTTATGAAACCCTCATGGCGCACCCTGAACAAATTGAAGAAATTTTGCAACAGGGAGCAAAACGCGCTCGAGTTTATGCAAGTGCACTTTTAGAGCAATTACGTCATGCCGTTGGTTTACGTACGTTTAAGAAGATCGAAAACACTGAAGCCGTTAAGAGCAAAGCGAAGAAGACACAAGTCGTCTTCAAGCAATACCGCGAAAAGGATGGTCTGTTTTATTTCAAACTTACTAAGGATGGGACAGAATTGCTGATCTCGCAAGCTTTTGAGTCTGGACGCGATGCTGGCCAATGGATTGGTAAATTAAAGAAAGAACCTGCATTAGTTAATCAGGCACCTGTTACCTTTAACGAAGGGGTCACGCCAACAGAAGTCGAAGAGGCGCTTGCAAGCCTAGCTGAAGACTAAAACACCTCTAAAACCAACGTAGCCCATGTTTATGGGGATCTCTTTTCATTGACGATCCCCAACCGCATGGGCTTTTTTATAGCCATCCATCAAATACGTTTAGAAGAACACCAGTTTCTCAATACTTTTCGTTCAGTAATGAGCAAATCCAACTTTGCATCATGTACTTCAAAAAGATCATCAGGCACCAATAACTGATCAAAACACACACCAATGACTATTGGTTTTAATGATGAATAAGCACTCAAGTAACGATCAAAGAAACCACCGCCATAGCCTAAGCGATAACAGCTGTTCGAATAACCCACACAAGGCGCCAAAATCAAATCTGGAGGAGTTTTAGCCTCTTCTCCAGTGGCGCACCATATCCCTGCTCGATCTTTCTGTAGAACATCGTCAGGCTCCCACCGCCTATACACCATCTGCTCGACCCGTGTTTCTGGTAGATACAAAACAATTTCACTTTCCCAAGCCCACTGTTTAAGTGCTTCATTGAAATTTGGTTCACTACGAATCGGCCAATACGCCCCTATGCTTCGTGGCTTAAGAAGTTTCAACTCAGACAACACGTTTAAAGCTAACTGTTCCGTCATCACCTTCGAGTGTGACAATTGGTTTCGAAGTCCCAATAACGATGTACGCCAATCTTTTTTCGTTAACATTGAGATAGCTAGATTGCTCACAATTCTGACCTTTATTGATCGAAGATAACGATGTCTACTTTTATTCGTTTCACGAAACACATTGTGGTGTTCCTATGTACTTTAGGTGCCATGACGCCATGTCTTCCCGCGCACACGACGCCATCTGTGCAGACAAGTGTAGCCACCTCAGAAAATAGTGATCAAGTACATCTATTAGATCAACAATTTTTAGATGCTAGGCGTGCCTATCAAAAAAGATCGTTATCAACAGTCGAACAAGCTCAACACGACCTTGGTAGCTACCCGCTCAACGAATATGTTGAATTATGGGCGCTCACACTAAAACTCAAGTCGAACAAGGATTACCCTAAACATAATGTCGACTTTATCAATTTCATCGAATCTCACCAGGGACAGTACATTGGTGAACGAGCAGCATCTGACTATCTGATGATTGTGCAGGACCGCATCAATCCAGCATTGTTTAATCAGATCTATTCATATTTACAGTGGAACCAGAATGAACCTGAGATCCTCGCATGGTATTACTGGTATAACTTTGAAAAAGAAAACATCAAGGATATAGAATCGTTTCTAAAAACATCTTCTATAAAAGATGTGCCGTTAAGGAAACTTTCAGAGAAAGTTATTGACATCAATCCCAAATGGGCCTGGTCATCTATCGTAATTCAGTCTCAAAAAGAACGTTGGCAAGAAGTTCGTTATCTGATCAACAATTTACCCGAGAAGCTTCTTCCTGCTAAACGAGCAACACTTCTATCGATTCTCAATAATCCTCAACGTTGGTACAAAAAAAATAAACGTTCACTAAAGCGATACTCTGCTCGAACACAAGTTTTGTTGTTGCTGAGATTGAGAACAACCAACCTAAAATTAGCTACACAAGTGGCCGAAGTTATCACGCCTACCTTAGCCCCTAATTGGCAAAGTCTCATGTGGGGCTTGTTAGCCTACGAAGCGACTGTCAGCCAAAGTGACAATGGGGCCGAATTATTCACACGTGCAGGTTCTCGTCTCTATCAACATCCATTACTCATCTCAAGAGATCTAACAGCCTCTTGGGCAGCACGTGCTTATCTCAAAACCGGCAATTGGAAAGAAGTTGAACGCGCGATTTCACAAATGTCACCAGAAATGCGCAATAACGAAACTTGGATTTATTGGCGCGCCCGTGCTTTGTTAGCGTTAGGACGTCAACAAGACGCTCACAAGCTTTTCAAAACTATTGCTTCGAACATTAGTTTTTACGGAAAGTTAGCTTGTGATGAACTGAAGATCGCCTATCCCTTGAATAAAACGACAACGGTTCCTATTACTGAATCCGAGCAAAAGACGTGGGACCTCAATCCCCATATTCAAAAAGCGAAAACACTCTATCGACTAGAGCTCTTTTTTATGGGACATAGAGAATGGAACTGGGCACTGCGAGGCGCGTCAGCAAAAAACTTACTCTCAGCAACCCAATACGCAGAGAAAGAGCACCTTATTCATCGCATGATCAATACTGGTCAACGTATCAGTAAAACCAAGCCACATCTACACTTTTTATTCCCTATGCCTGACCAAAAGCAGATCACGCAAATCAGTCACCAATACGGTGTGCCTGCCGCTTGGGTTTACGGCATCATTCGTCAAGAATCTCGCTTTATGACTAGTGTTAGCTCTAATGTAGGTGCACAGGGGCTGATGCAAATCATGCCTAACACAGCGAAATGGTTGATTAAAAAATTGGAGCTAGCTGAATTCAAAGGCAAGCCCATCACACAATTAGATATCAACATTGCCTTGGGTAGCAGTTACCTCAACATGCTACATACGGACTTCGATCAGAGCTACGCATTGGCAAGTGCAGCTTATAACGCTGGCCCCTTAAGAGCCCGACAATGGCGAAAAACATTAAAGGCTCCCCTTGAAGGCGCTATCTTTATCGAATCAATCCCTTATTTTGAAACGAGAGATTACGTAAAAAATGTCTTATCAAATACCTTTACGTACGCCTCTCTACTTAATGAAGATTTAGGTAGCTTCAAGAATTTTGTCGGTGTCATTCAACCCACTGACGGTACGCAACCTGAAACTGAACTTCCGTAATGATTGAGCTTTGAAAACTATGCAAATTTATTCTGTTGGCGGTTTTGTACGAGATACCTTACTCCGAGCACAAGGTTATGTAGTTCCAGAAAATGGAGATCGAGACTGGGTTGTTGTGGGTTCTACGCCTGAAGAAATGATTCAAAAAGGTTTTACACCAGTGGGGGCAGACTTTCCTGTCTTTCTTCATCCCGTGACTCACGAGGAATATGCTTTAGCTCGTACAGAGCGTAAAACCGCGCCTGGTTATCATGGTTTTATTTTCCACACATCTCCGAATGTCCGTTTAGAGGATGATTTGAAACGTCGAGATCTCACTATTAATGCCATCGCGCAAAGTGAATCTGGTCAATTATTCGACCCATTTAATGGTCAACAAGATCTAAAACTGAAAGTCTTGCGTCATGTTAGTGATGCTTTTGCAGAAGATCCCGTTCGCATTTTGCGCGTTGCTCGCTTCTCAGCCAAATTTCCCGACTTTCAAATCGCACCAGAAACCATGGACCTTATGCAAAACATGGTGAGATCTGGAGAAACTGATGCACTCGTGCCTGAGCGTATCTGGTCTGAGATTTCTAGGGGCTTGATGTTAAAAGCCCCCTTACGCATGATTGATGCACTTAGTCAGTGTGGGTTATGGTCAAAACTGATACCCATTAATCCCACTGATCCATTATTTCGTGAGAGCCTAAACCGCGCGGTCTCAGAAGATCTCCCTCTTGATGCTCGATTTGCCTTACTCACTTCCTTCTGTGATTCCGCAATCGAAGCTAAAAATATTGCTGTTAAATTAAAAACCCCTTCTGCCATTCAGCAACTGAGTGAAAGTTTTCATCGTCTACAGGCATTCTTTTCTTTGTCCTATTCCGCCGAAGTTTTAAATAACTTATATGAAAAAGGGGATGCTCTACGGCGACCTCATCGAATGTTGCTAATGCTTAGGATGTGGGCTGTGAAATCTCAGAAACCAGTTAACCTGCCCGAACAGGGCCTAGCGCTTTGGCAAAGTGTTGATGCTGGCCAAATCGCACACCAACAAAGCAATCCTAAACTAATTCCTCTAGCCATTAGACAGGCTCGAATGGACGCATTAACCCCTTTATTTCACTCACAATAAACGGGCCACAATGGCAACGATCGCCGTAAGCAAAATCGTACTCATTAATGGGATTTCAATTTGCTTACCCAAAAACTTGAAATTGATATCTCCAGGAAGCCTACCTAAGCCCCAACGACGAAGTGTAGGCACACTGGAGAGGACAACAACCAATAAAACAAAAATACAAATGACCCAACGCATTCTCTAGAAACCTTATGAATACAACGCTCAACCCTCAGCCCTATGACAGCCTTACCTTTTCCTGCCGTAAGATTTTCATTCACCAACTTAAGTTAGATTGTTGGATAGGCGCTTATGCTCACGAAAAGCAGCACCCACAGCAAGTGCTTTTTGACTGCGAAGTTTGGATATCGCTTCAAGATTCTACAAGTTCTTCTGACGACTTAAGTGATGTTCTAAATTATGACGTTTTAGTCAATCAAATGACCGAAATCGCTCTAGCACAACACTATAACCTACAGGAAACGCTGGTAGATACGATTGCAGATAAACTGATCAACCTACCAGGCATCCAACTATTACGATTAACATCAGCAAAAACCGAAGCCTATGACAATGTCAAAGCCGTTGGCATTGAAGTGTGGCGCCGGAAACACTCTTGAAACCTTCCCCATCATGACCAATAACGAACCCTTGCGTCGCATTCCCATTACCCCTTTATCTCAACGGGATACACAAGCGTCTAGTAATGAAATCTTTGCCAATAGCAAAGACGGGAGAAATATGGGGCTCAGCAACCGAAATAAAAAATCTGTTGCAACGAAGAAACTCGAAAAACGAATTATTCGTCTTACCGCTCAAGCTATTACCGACTTCGGCATGATCTCTGATGGAGATCGTGTTTTGGTGGCTATGAGCGGCGGGAAAGATAGTTTTGTGCTTCTTGATGCACTACGTATCCTGCAAAAAAGAGCACCTATTCGTTTCGATCTAATTGCAGTGAATGTGGATCAACACATTCCTCAATTCCCCCGAGAAGCCTTAGAAAGCTACTTCAAACACATTCAGGTGCCCTATCACATTGAGGATCAGGATACCTATTCCATTATTCAACGACTTATTCCAGAAGGGAAAAATGTTTGTTCGCTATGCGCTCGTCTTAGACGAGGTATTTTGTATCGAGTGGCTAAAGAATTAGGTTGCACCAAAATCGCTTTAGGCCATCACATGGATGACATTGTCAGCACGCTTTTGCTCAATATGTTCTACGGTGGCCGACTTAAAGCTATGCCGCCCATTCTACGTAGTGACGACGGTAACAATATCGTCATTCGCCCCTTGGCTTATGTAAGGGAAAGCGAAACAGAACGTTTTGCAAAAATTCAAAACTATCCTGTGACATCTAAAGGCTTGTGTGGCGCTGGTGAAAATTTGAAGAGACAAGAAATCAAAGACTTAATTAAAACCTGGGATCGCGAATTCCCTGGCAGAATTTATAACCTGTTTATGAGTCTTCAACGTGTTTCTCCTTCCCATCTCATGGACTCTCGACTCTATGATTTTCAACACTTTCAACACGTGATGCCCTCTATAAGCCTTGACGAAAATGACGACGAATGATTTGCCCTTCTTGCAATCAAGAGCATGGGTTTTTCGTTAGAATCTACAGAAAATTTGATTTACGTTTCCTTCTCAATACTCAAAGGTACGAAGCATGAGAACGCGTTCAATGAAAGTTATCGATATGGCAGTACACGAAGTAGCCACCATTACTGCCGATCAGTCCATTTGCGCTTGCGCCCTTCAAATGAGACTGGATCATGTCGGTAGTCTTGTTGTTGTTGATGAAAATCAGACTCCCTTAGGCATGATCACCGACCGAGATATCGCTATTGAAGTCGTCGCACGAAAACTTAACCCCGAGCAATTAACCGTCAAAGACATCATGACGTCGCCTGTGGTCACCGCTACACCCAATGAAAGCATGGTTGTCGCTTTGGCTCGCATGCGTGAGTTTGGTGTACGACGCCTGCCCATTGTGGATGAGCAAGGTAAGCTTGTCGGGGTCATTTCCAACTCCAACCTTGTTGAAGAACTCTCAGGGCTATTAGATAGCTTAGTTCGCAACATTCATTCGTCAAAAACTAGAGAAGTTGCTTTGCGTTCTGAATAATTGTTTCACGTGGAACAATTGCTTCAAAAAAACCAGCGGCTCCATTTGGGCCGCTGTTTTTTTTGTTTCACGTGAAACATGCAAGAAGGTTATTTGTTTTTCAACTCTAAAAGCATTTGATATACCTCTTCTCTAGGCATCCCAGAAACTCGAGCTGAGATCGCAGCCAAACGAGATGTTGGCAATTCGTTTATCAATTCTCTCACCCACTGCTTGCCTTCTTCCGACATCGCAAGTTCAGTCTTGGGAGACTCATCTACCAAAATGACGTACTCCCCTTTGGGTTCATGCGTGGGCAACCATTCAACCAACTCTTTGCCTTGCAAAACAGTAAAGGTTTCAAACTTTTTGGTAATTTCTCTAGCGACCACTACCCTACGTTCGGGTTCAATAAGTTCTGCTAAGTCTGACAATAATTGAATGACTCGATGAGGAGCCTCATATAAAACGAACGGTTCTGGACGCCCTAACCAATAACTTAAAGCTGCTACTCGAGACTTCTTTTGAGGAGGGACAAAGCCAACAAAAGAAAAGCCACTGCCTAAAAGACCCGAACCAGAAAGAGCTGTTACAACGGCTGATGCACCTGGCACTGGCACAACCTTATACCCAGCCTCTCGGACGACTTTGACCACGCGAGCGCCTGGATCAGACACACAAGGTGTACCTGCATCCGTCACCAATGCTACCCTCTTTCCAGTGGCCAATAAGTCTATGATTTGTTCAGCACCTTGACGTTCATTGTGTTCACGAACCGATAGAAGTTTTACACTGATTCCAAACTTATCCAATAACTTACGGGTTTCCCGAGTATCCTCTGCCGCTATAACATCGGCGTGGCCAAGTGTCCACAACGCACGCAGTGTAATATCTCCAAGATTGCCTATCGGCAACCCTACAATATATAGTGTGCTATCAGGTAGATTTTGTTCAGGTAAACCCGACGCTTGCATTAAAGCATTTGAAAGCCATAGATCTTTAAGGGAACTCATTGTGTCCGTCCTCTCTTCGCTCCGTCTATTAATCAGCAGTGCCATCATCAGCCTCCCGATTGTAAGCCTTGCCGCTGTTTCAGTGGATACTTCGGTTGCCGAGAATACGCAGATCTCAACACACAAAGAAGTAGTCCCACCCCTTACCACGACAGAACCTCAGGAAAGCCCTTTAGTCAATGAGGCTTCATCTCGTCCACTAAATATTGCCATGTTAATGCCAGCGGACGAATCACCTTTTTTATCTGCAGCCAAGATTGTAGGTAACGGCCTCATCGCAGCTAATCGTGTGAACAACCACAACGCAAACCTGATGCTTATTGAAGCACCAGAAAACGTTAACATTCATGAACTGCTCGATGCCGCGGTCTTCGCTGGTGCCGATGTTGTCATTGGCCCATTGCAAAAAGATCGCGTGGAGCATCTCGCCAATGCTGAGCAACTCCCCATCCCCGTAGTAACACTGAATTATTCTCAGCTTGCTGCTCAGAATACTGCAAGCAATTTAATCATGCTCTCGGTCGCAACAGATTTAGAAGCTGAATACATTGCCAAACTCGCTATTCAGGCTCTACCCCAATCGACCTCGCTTGAACATCCTTCAAAGGTTCTCGTTTTAACAACGGACAAAGCTTGGGAAAAGCGTTTGAGTGAAGCCTACGTTCGCGTTTTACAAGAGGCGAATATTCCCCATGAAGTCTTCACTGTCACGCTAGATAACTTGCAAGAGCTTCAAGACAAGTGCCGTCCAGAATTAAGTGCCGAAGAACGCATGAAATTCAGACGTATGGAAATTGCAGCGGGGTCTGACAAAAAAGCCCTGAAAGAAATTCAAAATGAAGCTAAGACGAAAATGGCCACTGGGGAACCCCCTTTTCACGCTGCGTTGCTTGCTCTTGATGCAGGAACAGCGGGCTTAGTTCGTAGTCGTCTACCTTTACGCACGCGTGTTTGGGCAACCTCTACGACCAACCCAGGGGATCCTAGCACTAGCTCGTCGTCCTCAGCCCTTGCATACGACTTGAATCAGGTTGTCTTTGCAGAGTGCCCATTGATTCTGCGTTATGACGCTCAGTCATTCGAAAAGAAGTACCACATTGCAATGCCTTATTCGATGCCCGCACGCCGTCTTTTCTCTTTGGGATTGGATGCTTATCAAGTGGCTATCGACTGGGCTAAAAATACAAAGAATTTTCAGATCAAAGGGGAGACGGGAAATTTAACCGTGGATCGTTCACTCGGTGCTTTAGTTGAACGCCACCCCTCGACATATGTCATTCATAACGGCACACTTGTCGACGTTCCCACTGAAATTTTGGTCGTTCCAGGCGATTTCCCTGCTTTGCCATCCGCTTCGGAAGAGGAATCACAGGAAAAAACTAACGAGCCAACCGCCGAGCAAAACAACTAAATACTCCCTCGATAACAACGTTAAAAATTGAACAGATATGCCATTAATCACGTTGATGAACGCCCATGTTGCTTGGGGCGACCTTCCCTTGTTAGACGATGCCAATCTTTCCATCGAACCAGGTGAAAGAGTTGGCCTCATTGGGCGTAATGGCACGGGTAAAAGCACTCTCCTTTCCGTTTTAGCAAAACAAACGGACCTTGATGACGGTGAATTACGCACGCAAGATGGACTTCGTACTTTATACGTCGAACAAGAACCCACGCTACCTAAAGCAAATAACATTCGAGAGAGTTTGATTCTTCGCGGACATTTAACCAACGTAGAAGATGAGCGAGAACATTGGCGAAAAATAGCCAAGTTAGAAGAATTTCTGATGAAATTCAATCTGAATCCTGAAGCACCACTCAATGACTTCAGCGGCGGTGAACGCAAACGAGCGGCGTTAGCATTAGCTTTTGCGTTGGAACCTAATGTTTTATTACTCGATGAGCCCACTAATCATCTAGATATTGAAGCTATTTCAATTCTTGAAAACCTATTAAACACTGAGTTTCGCTCACAGCGTTCATCGATCATCATTACGCACGATCGTCAATTTCTAGACAACATTTCAACACGAATCATTGAGTTGGATAGAGGCATTCTCCGCTCCTATCCTGGAAGTTTTTCAGCTTACGAAAGTCGCAAGCAAGAAGAACTACAAGCAGAAACTTTAGCTAACCGTCGTTTTGACAAGTTTTGGGCTCAAGAAGAAGTCTGGATTAGAAAAGGTATTGAAGCACGCCGCACTCGCAATGAAGGTCGAGTACGCCGCTTAGAAGAGTTGCGTCGCCAGCGTGAGGCTCGGCGTGATCGCACAGGCAGTATCAACTTAAAAATTGATGTTGGCGAAAAGAGCGGAAAAATTGTCGTTGAAACGACCAATTTAACCAAATCTTTTGGCGACAGAGTTATCGTCAACAATTTGAACTGTAAGTTGCTTCGCGGAGATCGACTCGGCCTCATAGGCCATAACGGCGTAGGCAAAAGTACATTAATCAAACTGCTACTTGGGAATCTTTCCCCAGATAGCGGTGAAGTCAAGTTAGGCACTAACTTACAAATCGCCTACTTCGATCAACTACGAGAACAGCTCGACTTAAGCAAGACTGTGGCAGAAACCATTTCACCAGGATCTGAATGGGTAGATATTGGCGGACAACGCAAACACATCATCGCTTATATGGGTGACTTTTTGTTCCCACCAAGAAGAGTGAATGTCCCCGTCAGCTCTTTATCTGGTGGTGAACGTAATCGACTACTGTTAGCTCGCTTGTTTGCATTGCCAGCAAACTTACTTGTCTTAGACGAACCGACAAATGACCTCGACATCGACTCCTTGGAAATGTTAGAGCAAACATTGTCGACATATCCGGGAACGATTATTCTCGTTAGTCACGATCGTCGATTCCTTGATAACGTCGTGACAGAAGTGCTTGTCCCTGACGAGCGTGGTAACTGGCAAGAATATGTTGGTGGTTACTCAGACTGGTTACGACAAAAACCAGAACAGACCACCGTCACTCAACCTGCTCCAGAAAACTCACAACAAAAATCTGGCACTAGAGTCCGTTTGAGAGATCAAAAAATTAGGATGAGTTACAAAGAAACTCAAGAACTTGAAGCTCTTCCTAAACGTATTGAAGATCTCGAAAAAGAACAAGAGGCCTTAATGCTAGAAATGAGCTCACCGACATATCACACAAAGTCCAGTGACGAATTGCGTAAAGATGCAGAAAGAGCAAAAGAAATTGAAGAAAGCATTAACAACAGTTATATGCGATGGGAAGAGTTAGAAGAAAAACGGTTACAAACCCTTAATTAGAACACCTCCCCTTAATCTCATAAGGGGAGTAACCTTTCAGCAACGCAATTAAACGCCAATCGTGACAGGTTCCAGAGGAGGAACATACTGTGTTAGATCAAAAATCTGAGATTGCTTCATTTAAATTAGAGTCTTGTACCACTTTACCTGAGTTTTTTACCAATAGTGTTCGCCTTTATCCGAACCTTGAAGCTCTACGACAATTCAATAAATCTAGCAAAACCTGGGAAAGCCTCACCTATCAACAACTTAACGAAGTTATTTCTCAGTGGAGAAAAGCGTTTGCCTCTTTGGATCTCCCGAAAGGCACCCGCGTAGGCATTCTCATGCCTAACGGCATCGAACACGTGTGCGCAGACCAAGCAGCGCTAGCTAACGGCCTTGTTCCCGTGCCATTACACGCCATTGACACACCGGGCGCTAGCGCATTTATTCTCTCGGATAGCCAAGCGAAAGTCTTAGTGACGAACAACATTAATCGTTGGTTAAAAATTGCTCAAGCCAACAGTGAACTTCCTCATTTAACGCACGTCATCGTAACGGAAGCGTTCGATGCATCCCAGCTAAACAATGACAAAATCGTGCTTTCGCTGAACGAATGGCTAGCTACGTCGAACACACAAACCCTTCCGATGGCCGAACCTCAAGAAACGGATCTTGCCAGTATTGTTTATACCTCAGGAACAACAGGTCGACCCAAAGGGGTTTTACTCACCCATAAAAACATCGTCAGCAATGTCAAAGACACATTGAAATGCGTTTCCCCTAAAACTGGCGATATCTTCTTGTCTTTCCTTCCGTTATCACATACGTTTGAACGTACCGCAGGCTATTACTTAGCTTTAGCCACAGGTTGCACCATCGCCTATAATCGATCGATTTTGCTTCTCGCTGACGACCTTAAAAAGATTCGTCCCGATGTCATCATTTCAGTGCCTCGAGTATATGAACGCATCTTTGCTCGAGTCAAAGAAAATTTAAAAAAGGCTAGTAAATTCAATCGTTACCTTTTCAACCACGCTGTTGAAGCTGGATGGAGAGAGTTTTGTCGCAAAAACAAACTTCCTGTCGAACCAAGCCAAAACGCTTTCTTAGACTTTTTATTAAAGCCTCTCTACCAAAAAGTCGCAGCGCACCTATTAGCTCAGTTTGGAGGACGTCTCCGCATTGCCATCTCTGGAGGTGCATCACTTAATCGAGAAATTGCCAAGACATTTTGCGGCTTAGGTCTACCTATCATTCAAGGCTATGGCATGACTGAAGCGAGCCCTATTATTTCTGGCAATTCACTGACATTCAACCAACCCAATACGGTCGGTTTACCTTTTGAAAACGTCCAGGTTAGATTAAGTAACGAAGGCGAAATACAAATTAAGGGACCAAGCATTACAAAGGGCTACTGGAATCGCCCTGAAGACACGCAAAGTGCCTTTACGTCTGACGGTTGGTTTAAAACTGGCGATATTGGTGAATTCACAACTGACGGCCGGCTCCAAATCAAAGGCCGCATTAAAGAAATCATCGTAACCAGTACAGGTGAGAAAGTACCTCCAGCAGACCTTGAGGTTGCTATCGAAACCGATGAACTCTTTTCTCAGTGCTATATCGTTGGTGAAAATCGGCCTTACTTAAGCCTCATCACAGTGCTTTCACAAACGGGTTGGGAAGAACTAGCACAGCAATGTAACTTAGACCCGAGCGATCTAACCAACTTAAACGCTCCCTCGGCAAAATCCTTGGCACTTAAACGCGCCAAAGAAGCCGCAAAAAACTTCCCCAACTATGCACTACCGAGAGCGATTGTGCTGACAACGGCCCCTTGGACCATTGAGGATGGATTGATCACACCTACCCTCAAACTCAAGAGAAAGCCACTCTCTCAAAAATTTGAAAAAGAAATCGCCCAGTTGTACGCAACGCATGGTTAATGCTTACGCAACAAGCAAAACAATTTAAGCAAGAACCATTCTTATCTTTAGTACAATGACGCAACTACTGTTTTTTGTATTGATGTAATAAATGAGTACCAATAACTACCAACCTCAGCCGCGGAAACTTTTGCCGGAATGGATGATCGGCATGACGGACCGCATCATGGATTACTACACCAAACGATACTTGCATTGTGATCCAGTCATCCTGCAAAATCCCCCACCCCCGCAAGAAGGACACAAGTATTTACTTTACGCTCATATTCCGTTCTGCCATACCCTTTGCTCGTATTGCACTTTCCATCGTTTTCTATTTAAAGAACACGTTGCACGCGCGTACTTTGTGAATCTGCGCAAAGAAATGGACTATGTCAAAGCGCTTGGCTATGACTTCCATTCCATGTATGTTGGTGGCGGTACCACAACCATCATTGAAGAAGAACTTATTAAAACGTTAGAACACGCGAAAAAGCTCTTCCCATCAATTAAAGAAATTTCTTGCGAAACCGATCCCCAAATCATTACCACCCCTCAATTTAAAAACCTGAAGGGATTGGTTGATCGTATGTCTATTGGTGTACAAAGTTTTAACGATGAACTGTTAAAGCTTTCTGATCGATATGAAAAGTTCGGTTCTGGTGAACAAATCTTCGAACGTCTGCAATACGCTCAAGAACTCTTCCCGACTTGCAACATCGATATGATGTTTGGCTTCCGTGGTCAAACATTAGATATGTTGCATGACGATATGGAAAAGATTTGGCAACTTAATCCGCGACAAGTCACGACATACCCATTGATGGTCACCTCTCAAACACGTAAGAGCGTTAAAAACGTGATTGCGGCTGGAGGTAACCAGTTGGCTGATCAATACCGAGTTATCTTGGATACGCTTGGTTCACGCTATAACCACTTAACTTCCTGGACATTTGGACGTACTCACGACGAAGGGTTTGACGAATATGTCGTGGACTATGACGAATACTTAGGTGTTGGTTCTGGTGCCTTCAGCTTCCTAAATGACAGTCTTTACGTCAATACGTTTAGCTTACGTCGATATGGCGAACGCATTGCTAATGGCAATACTGGGGTTGAACGTCGACGTCAATTTGACCAGCATGCCATTCTGCAATATCGCCTGATGTTGGGACTCTTCTCACATCGTCTTTCTCGAAAGTATTTCCGAGAAGTTCACGGTGTCAATGTAGATAGAGTATTGGCAAAAGAAATGTTGGGCTTAAAAATCGCTGGTGCGATTAAGGACGACCCGACTGACCCAGACAACATCATCGTCACGGATGCAGGTAAATTCCTGGGCTTAGTCATGATGAAAGCCTTCTACTCTGCCATGGATAACGTCCGAGCAGAGCTTAGACAGCCGCTCAAAGAAGAAGACTACTCTTAAGTCTTTCTTGCTCATGAATCAAAACCTCGAACAAAACTGAACTTCCCCCTTGTTCGAGGTTTTTTTACTCTTATTGCCCCTAAAAAGAAGCGTCAAAAACGAGGGTACCCAATTAGTTAGAATGTAACCCTTTCCGCCTATCGATTGACAAATGTTAACAGTTTGCGCTTTTTATTTCGATTTCATCAAAATTTCTTCGCCATAGATACAGCTCTACTACTTTTAGGTAGATCTCATTAGCGCAAACCCCCTTAAAATGCACTGCGTGTTTCACCGAAACGCGTGGGATGTCTATTCCATCCGTTTCGTTTCAAAAATTCAGCACGTTGTGTCTGTGATTGGCTTCCCCCGAGTCCACGTCTGTTGACTCTGCCACTCAGAGATTTCACAAGGAACTTTTTTAGTTCCGCTGATTCTGGAGAGTTTTTCAATGTCCAACAATACGATCACGGTTCGTACGTACCTCCCTGGCGCCAACGCCCACGGAGAAGACGGACCCGCTTACCAGGGTAATCTCCGAAAGGGAGAACTCCGTAGCATCATCCATATCAATCAAGACCGTTGCGTCGGTTGCGATACGTGCTCTAAATTCTGCCCCGTTGACGCCATTGGTGGTGGTCTCGGTGCTAAGCATCACATTATTGAAGACGCTTGCCTTTATTGCGGTCAGTGCTTGATCGCATGCCCGTTTGAAGCCATTGAACAGATGAGCTTCGTTGATCAGGTTGAAAAGGCTCTCGCTGACAAGTCTCGTGTCTGCGTTGCCCATCCGTCTCCTGCCGTTCGCGTGTCTCTCTGCGAAGAATTCGGCGGTAAGCCTGGTGAATTGTCTACCGACCAGATGTCCAACGCACTCGAAGCCCTTGGTTTCAAGATCTACGACTGCAACAACTCTGCCGACCAGACGATTCTCGAAGAAGGTACGGAATTCATTAAGAAGGTTCGTTACTGGTTGCTCAACGAACGTAGCGAAGAAGTCAACGAAATGGCCGAACATCCGTTCCCGCATTTCACTTCTTGCTGCCCGGCTTGGATCAAGAACATGGAAACGAACCATGCTGATTTGATCCCGCACATCTCCACGGCCAAGTCCCCGCTTCAGATGGGCGGTGCACTCGCCAAGTCCTGGGGTGCCAAGCATCTCTTCAAGTGCGACCCGCGCAAGATCTTCTTCGTTTCTGTTACGCCTTGCACGGCCAAGATCTTTGAAGCCGCTCGTCCTGAAATGAACAGCGCTTGGAAGTGGGCCAAGGAAAACGGCATGATCCCGCAGGACACCCCGTCCTATCAGGATATTGACGCTTGCCTTACCGCTCGTGACCTCGCTGAACTCTTGCGTCGTAAGGGTATCAATCCCTTGACGATGTCCAAGAAGCGTGAACGTGGTGCTCTCGAAATCTACACGGGTGCTGGCACGATCTTCGGTAACTCCGGTGGTGTGATGGAAGCTGCCTTGCGTACGGCTTACTTCGTCCTCGCTGGTCAGGAACCCAAGAACGCAGACATCAAATTCGTTCGCGGCTACAACAACGCTATTGTTGAAGCCACGATTCCGGTTCCGTTGAAGGCCAAGGGTGGCGAAGTCGCTGAAGTTCGCGTTTGCGTTGTTAACGGTGCCAACCAGGGTCTCGAAGAAGTTCTTCGTCGCATCCGCATTGACAAGAACCGCTATCACTTCATCGAAGTTATGAACTGTCCTGGCGGTTGTGTTAACGGTGGTGGCCAGCCGGTTCAGCCTGTCGGTACGGCTTGGCTGAATCCGACGACTCCCCTCCCGCTGCGTGCCTAACTTTTGTCGCAAGGATTTAAATAATGTTCTCTGAAAACTATGATTACGCCGAGCGCCCTGCAGCATTGATTTTGGGTCGCCGCGGTTTTCTGAAGGTTGTCGGCCTTTGCGTTGGTGCTGTGGCCGTGTGTGGTTACGCGATTGGTGACTTGATCGCTCGTCGTGGTGTGATTATCAAAGCCCGTCAGGCTGGCCTCTACCAGGATGACAAGCTTTGCCAGGCTATGGGTCTTGCGTCTTCTCACCAAAATCCGACCGTGATGCAGATCTACAAGGATCTTGGTGCCAAGCCGACCGATCATACTATGCATGAATTGCTCCATACTCACTATTACCCGCGTACGATGCTTGCATCTGTGACGGAGGAAAATCATGGCTAATGACCGTATTCTTCGTTTCCACGCCCCTGACAAGGTGTTCCACTCGGTGAACGCTATCACGTGGTTCGCTCTGCTCTTTACGGGCGTTTATGCTTATTTCTGCAACCCCGAAGCTAGCGCCGCTGAAGCTACGATGCTCGCTCACCTTATCCTTGGTGTAGTGTTCACGTTTAACCTTCTCGGCTTTATCGTGCTTGCTCCCGATCGTTTTGCTCTTATTCTTCGCGCCTGCTTGGAATGGGACCGTAACACGATCATGTGGTTCCGCAACTTCGGTGGTTATCCTCGTCGTTTCTTCAAGATCCCTCTGGGTCCTGTTGAAGTTCCGCCTCAGGGTCGCTACAACGGCGGTCAGAAGGCTTCCTACCTGCTCTTCATGGGCATGATCGCCGCTTTGACGGTTACGGGTTGGATGCTTTGGATCGGCGCACCGCTCCTTGGCAAGGCCGCTTTCTTGTGGACGTTCTACTTCCACGTTTGGGGTTCCATCATTGTTTCCGTGCTCGTTGTTTGCGCTCACATTCCTCTTGCTCTCCTTTCCATGGAACACTTCAAGGGTATTTGGCGCCTCGGCCCGGGCACGATCTCTGTTGAAGCCGCTGAACACCACGCTCCGACCTGGTTCGAACGTGACGTTGTGCGCACCAACATTGAAAAGTAATCATCTCTGATCGTTAAGATCATTGATGTGATATAAAAGAAGGCAGTCTCTAGACTGCCTTCTTTCGTTTTGAGGTCGAAGAGCATCGTCTTTTTGACCTTTTATTTTGCCTATGAAGAAGAAAAATCATGCTTGACACTCCCAAAGGCTTACGACTTCATATTGGTCTCTTCGGAAAGCGTAATGCGGGTAAAAGTTCGCTCATCAATGCGCTAACCAATCAAAAAATTTCCATCGTTTCTGATGTTGCAGGTACAACAACAGACCCTGTAGAAAAAGCCTGTGAACTAGCGCCTATCGGTCCTGTGGTATTTATCGATACTGCTGGTGTGGATGATGTTGGCGCGCTCGGTTTAGCACGTGTCGAACGCACTAAGAGCGTTTTGCAATGGGTTGACATTGCCATTATTGTTGGCAACGCTCAGGATTTTGACCACTACGAAGAAGACTTAATTCACGAAGCTATTCAACTCGGGACTCCGACCATTTTGGCTTTAAACAAGGCTTCCTTATATCCAGCAAGCTCAACTTTCTTAGACAAAATTCACACACTTGGATTGCCATTTGTTCAAACGGATGCACAAGATCGCCTCGGCGTTGATGACTTACGTCAAGCGATCATTACCTTGGCGGCCGATCATATCCCAGAAGATCGACTTTTGGTCGGTGACTTAGTCGGTGCAGGAGATACGGTTGTCCTCGTTACCCCGATCGACACAGGAGCCCCCAAAGGAAGACTTATCCTTCCTCAAGTACAAGCTATTAGGGAGCTCTTAGACGCTCATGCTAAGTGTTTTGTAGTCCAACAAGACAAAGTTTCTGAGTGTCTCAACGAACTTCGCAATCCACCTAAACTCGTCATGGCCGACTCCCAGGTCATCATGGATGTTGCGGCTCAAACCCCTGAAAACATTCCACTAACGACCTTCTCCATCCAAATGGCCTATTCCAAGTCGGATGTGATTGCAATGGCTGAAGGCACAGCTGCTTTAGCCTCTTTGCAAGATGGAGATCGAGTACTCATTTGCGAAACCTGTAGCCATCATCCACAAAAAGATGATATTGGTCGAGTAAAAATTCCTCGTTGGCTCAAACAGAAAACAGGGAAAAATCTCGAAATTGAAGTCGCCGTTGGTAAAGATTTTCCGATCGATCTAAGCCCCTACAAGGTGCTTATTCAATGTGGCGGTTGTGTCGTCACCAGACGCCATATGCTGTCACGCTTACGCGCAGCACGTGCACAAAACGTCCCCATGACAAATTATGGTTTGACCATCTCGTATTTACAGGGAGTTCTTGAGCGCGTCTTGCTTTGCCACCCAGAAGCCTTAGTAGCCTATAAAAACGCTCTTAAAAGAGCCGAAAATTAAGCATAGGGCGATTGTGCATTGAATACTCACCAAAAAGGTAGGTGTTGCGTAAGTTAATCACTTAAACAACACCTACCTTCAAAGAGTCGCCATTAAGGCTTTAATCGAACTTCTGGTGCATTTCTCGGGTGGTATGGAAGACAACCTGTGGCCAGTGCTTCATCGTCGTTTCTAAGTTATAGATCGACGTGGCAAGGTACACAACATTCCCATTCACATCAGTCGCCAATCGGGCATCCTGTTCCTTAAAGAAGTCTTTGCGAGTTTGTTCGTCAGGGAAGGATAGCCAACGTGCAGTTGACACTTCTGTAGACTCATAAATCGCATCAACCTTATATTCGGTCGCAAGACGCTGAGCCACAATTTCAAACTGCAATTGCCCCACAGCACCCAGCAAGATATTCCCAAACTCACCTGTAAAGACCTGAATAGCACCTTCTTCACCGAGCTCTTGTAGACCCTTTTGCAACTGTTTTGCTTTAAAGGGGTCCTTACTGCGAGCAGCACGGAACAATTCAGGTGCAAAACTAGGAATACCGGTAAAAGCTAACTTTTCCCCTTCCGTTAAAGTATCCCCAATATGCAATTGGCCATGGTTGTAAATACCGATAATGTCCCCAGCAACCGCATCGGTCATCACCACTCGGTCCTGAGCCATAAAGGTCAACGCGTTCGGGATCTTCATATCTCGCCCTTCGCGAGTATGAAAGACCTTCATCCCCTGAGAGTAACGACCAGAACAGACTCGGAAGAAGGCAATACGGTCGCGGTGACGCGGATCCATATTGGCCTGAATTTTGAAAACAAAACCAGAGAAAGGCTTTTCGGTAGGTTCGACCATACGAACGCCAGCATCACGAGCCTGCGGCGACGGTGCCCACTGCACTAGAGCATCCAAAACATCCTGAACCCCAAAGTTATTCACCCCAGAACCAAAGAAGACTGGACTTTGTTCCCCTGCCAAGAATTTTTCCAATTCAAAAGGTTCCGTTGCGCCTTGAACAAGTTCAATGGACTCACGAACATAAGGCATTTCCATCGGGAACAAACGATCTAATTCTGGATTATCCAATCCGACAATCGTTTCTCGATTAGCACTTAAACGCTCTTCGCCCGCAGTGAAGCGCACCAACTCGTTTCTCAACAATGAGAAAACGCCACGGAACGTTTTACCCATCCCAATCGGCCAGGTAATCGGTACACACTGGAGCTTCAAAACGTTTTCAATTTCGCCGATCACATCCAAAGGATCGCGCACTTCGCGGTCAAGTTTGTTGATGAAGGTAATAATCGGCGTTTTGCGCATACGACAGACTTCTAAGAGCTTGATAGTCTGTGCTTCAACACCCTTTGCCGCGTCAATCACCATCACAGCTGCATCGACCGCCGTCAGAACACGATACGTATCTTCAGAAAAGTCTTCGTGCCCCGGAGTATCAAGCAAATTAATGACATGATCTGCGTAATGGAACTGCATGACCGAACTGGTCACAGAAATACCACGCTGTTTTTCAACTTCCATCCAGTCGGAAGTCGCATGTCGGGCAGCTTTACGCCCCTTAACTGCACCAGCCATCTGAATAGCGCCTCCAAAGAGGAGTAACTTTTCAGTCAGTGTCGTTTTACCCGCGTCAGGGTGAGAAATAATAGCAAAGGTGCGACGCATATCGACATCACGCAACAATGCTGGATTAGGACTCGTCATAACCGAGAAAATTCTCTTTTCGTCAAATTCAAAATAAAATTTTTCGCTTAGCCAATGACTACGCGAAACGGCCGATCATTTTAACAGAGCTAGCTCTTCAATTCAGTTGAACAACAAGCCCCTTTTAGCCACTAACGTCGAAGGTTTGAGAAAGCCGCAGCCATTGCCCCCTGAGGTTTCTTGTCCTTGACTATTTTCGGCATCCTTTCTTTCGGCGTTGGTAAATCCGTACGCATACTAAGACTGATGCGACGCCTCTTCACATCGACATCCAACACACGAACCTTCACAATTTCGCCTACTTTAACCACGTCACGAGGATCTTCGACACGACGGTTAGCGAGTTGAGAAATATGCACTAAACCGTCTTGATGAACCCCTACATCAACGAAGGCACCAAAAGCAGCAACGTTAGTGACAACGCCCTCTAACGTCATTCCAACCCTTAAATCTTCGAGTTGTGTAATCCCGTCAGCGAATTTAGCCATCTTGAATTCAGGACGAGGATCGCGACCTGGTTTTTCTAATTCAGAAATGATGTCTTTCACCGTTGGAATACCAAACGCATCATCAACAAACTCACCTGGGCGCAATTGACGTAACACAGTACTATTGCCAATTAACTGCCCTACGGCTAAGCCTGTTTGTTTCATGATTCGAAGAACAACAGGATAGGCCTCAGGATGAACTGCGGAAGCATCAAGTGGATTATCTCCATTCACAATGCGCAAAAAACCCGCCGACTGTTGAAAAGTTTTCACCCCGAATCGAGGAACATCCATCAATTGTTCACGAGTTTTATAGGCACCATGAAGGCTACGATAATTCACTAGTGCCTGAGCACGCGAAAGAGACAAACCTGCAACATGTGAGAGCAAAGCCGCACTAGCAGTATTCACGTCTACGCCAACAGCGTTTACGCAATCTTCAACCACTGAATCGAGTTTACGAGTTAGTTTTTGTTGGTCTACATCATGTTGGTATTGTCCAACCCCAATCGCTTTAGGTTCAATTTTCACCAATTCTGCTAGCGGATCTTGAACACGACGAGCAATGGACACCGCGCCTCGATAGCTCACATCTAAATCTGGAAACTCCAACGAAGCCAACTCAGAAGCCGAATACACAGAAGCCCCGGCTTCGCTCACAACCATGAAAGCAAAATTTAGCTGTGGTTCTCGGCGTTTTAACTCTTCTACAAGTTCAACCGTCTCTCGACTCGCCGTTCCATTCCCAATCGCAACAAGTTCAATAGCGTGACGACTAATAAGTCGACTTAATTGACCGGTTGCATCTTCCTTTTTTGCTTGACCTGCAAATGGGAAAATAACCCCAACCTCAAGCAACTTCCCTGTTGCATCGATTGCCGCCATTTTGGTGCCAGTACGAATACCAGGATCTAAACCTAAAACCCGTTTATGGCCTGCGGGGGCGGCTAACAACAAATCTTTTAAGTTCGTACCAAACACATCAATTGCTTCAGTTTCAGCACTCTCTCTCGCTCGAGAAATAACCTCTGTCTCGAGACTTGTCTTTAATTTGACACGCCAAGCCCAACGACAACATTGCCAAAGCCATGGGTCAGCCGCACGACCTTGTTGTCCACAGTCATAAAAGTCTGCAATGCGACGAATGGGCTCATCATCTGGATAAGCCAACACGATCGACAAGGATAAAACGCCTTCAGTTTGACCTCTTAACATCGCCAACACACGATGCGATGCCATTTGGCACACAGGCTCTTGATAGTCAAAATAATCCTGAAATTTTGCGCCTTGCTCGGCCATGCCCTCAACCACATGACTAGCCAAAGAACCTTCTTTAAATAACCATTCGCGCAAGTTGGCCAACAAATCAGAGTCCTCACTGATTTGTTCAGCCAAAATATCACGCGCTCCTGTCAGAGCTGCTTTGACATCCGCCACGCCCTTATCTACGGATACATAAGCCAAGGCACAATCTTCGGGATTGAGCGTTGGATCATTCCACAATTGAAGTGCCAACGGCTCTAAACCAGCCTCACGAGCAATGAATGCGGCGCTTTTACGACGGGGACGATAAGGCAAATACAAATCTTCTAAGCGTTGCTTATTCTCAGCCGCCAGAATCTTTTCCTCTAATTCAGGCGTTAACTTGCCTTGATTGCGAATATTTTCTAGAACAACCTGGCGACGAGCCTCTAATTCTCGAAGATAGCCTAACCTTTCTTCAAGAAGTCTCAATTGGCTGTCATCCAAGCCGCCTGTTTTTTCTTTACGGTATCGAGCAATAAACGGAACAGTACACCCTTCATCTAAGAGTGAGACTGCAGCCTCCACTTGATGAAGTTTTGCTTGAATGTCTGCCGCAATGATTTCAAAAATTCGGTTCTCTGCGTTCGTCATTTCTATAAAAAAGGGGTGCATCTTTAGGCACCCCATCATAAATAGTTACCTTTGTTATGGCTTCACAGCTTCTTGAGCATCTTTCAAGATGCGTTCGATAAGAACACGATCCTTGGCTTCATAAGCCTGACGACGTAACGACATAACCATCGGATTGTCATTTTCACCTGAACTTTGCTCTTCGTACACGAAACGCACAAACAAGCTTCCCGCCTCAGGTTCTTCAATTCGAATCAGAAATGCCGAAGCAGGCCAATTACCTCCAACAGAAACACTTGTCTGTGCTTCTTTGCCTTCAACGAGTGCAACAGTATCTTTCAGACGGAATTGTCCAAAATTAATTTCTCGAGTAAGGCATTGAATACCATCCTGAGTTTTGTCTTCGAGCACCTGGGAAGAGACCATATGCTCGACATACAACTCTGGATAACGCATCGCGTGTTCAATGCCCGCCCACAATTGCTCTCTTGAAATCAATGCAGGAATTCGAATGATGTGTTCGTGAATCTTTCGCATATAACCTCTTTTGACCTACTCTGCCGCATGACCTCGATCTTTTTCGCCTAGCAAATATTTCTCTAACCACTGGCTATATCGAGAAACCATAAAACTAAACACAAAATAGACCAATGCAATGAAAACATAGCCTTCAACGAAGTATGAACGCCATACAGCGTCGCCTAGCGCCAATCTTAAACTACCCGTCAAGTCATACATAGAGACAACCGTTACAAGAGACGTATCCATGAAGCATGACAATAAACTGTTTACAAAAGCAGGAATGATTGCGACAAGTGCTTGAGGCAAAATCACGCTTGTATAAACTTGTGACGGCGTCAATCCTAAAGATGCAGCTGCATCAAACTGCCCGTGAGGAATGGTTTGTAACCCACCACGCACAATCTCTGCCATATAGGCGGCTTGGAATAATGCAATCCCCACCGCAACTCGCCAGAAAGGATCAATACGCATCTCAGTCGGTAAAATCAACGGGAAAATAAAAGCCGCCACAAACAAAACCGTAATCAACGGAACGCCGCGAACTAATTCAATATAGCCCGTTGATACAGCTGACAAAATCGGCATTTTGCTTCGACGCCCCAAAGCTAACAAGATACCCAAGGGAACAGAGGCCGCCATCCCAAACAACGTGAGTACGATCGTCAGTGGTAAACCACCCCACATATCAGTGGAGATCTTTTCTAGACCAAACAGGCCGCCAATCATCAAAATGAAAAAGGCAACGAGCGCCGCTATCCACATCATGCCCAATGTTTTCAGATACGGCTTTCGCCACATCATAGGCACAGCACTTAAAACCAACATCCCAAGCACAATAGCGGTCGCTAAAGCCGCGCGCCATTGCAAATAGTAGGGATATCGACCGAAAATAATTAAGCGCCACTTTTCAGCCACAAAGCCCCAGCAGGCTCCACTACCTTGCTGACACGCTTGTACATCTGGCATCCATACCGCATTCAAACCGCCCCAAATAAACAGCTTGACACAAACGGTAATGACCACTAAGGCAATCAGTACCGTTAAAACGGTGGCAGGTACAGAATAAAAATACTGTCGTCGAATGCGTTCAATAATCGAACCGCTGAAAGAACTTTCTGCAATCATTTTCAACCTCTTACTGCGGCGCTCGCATAATACGAGCATTCAAACGATTCATCAAAACAGAAATGATCAAGTTCAACAGTAAGTACACACACATAATGATGCAGATCACCTCTAAGGCCTGAGCACTCACATTAATCGCTGTATTACCAATATTGACGAGATCGGGATAACCCACCATCACAGCCAAGGAAGAGTTTTTAGTCAAGTTCATGAACTGACTAGCTAATGGTGGAATAACTAAACGCATTGATTGCGGGAAGATGACATAGCTAACCGTTTCAGTCAAAGTCATACCTAAAGCTAAGCCCGCATTCCACTGCTCTGGTTTAACAGCCAACACCCCTGCTCGCACAATTTCCGCAATAGCCGCGGACGTAAACATCGTTAAACCTAAACTCAGGGCCAAAAATTCTGGTGAAACCTGCGCACCACCTTGTAGAGCAAAGCGAGTCTGTACAGGATGTTCCCAACCAGATAGAACACCACAAAGTACCCAACTAACCGCAAAGGCCACGGCAAAAACAGCAATGCCTGTTAAATTTGCCATTAATCCTGTCATCTTTCGTTGGCAAACCCAGGCAGTACCAAGGCCTAAGACTAACCCCACAACCGCAGCAACGGCCAACGCCCACAAACCCATCATTGGGCAGGCAAATTGCAAACCCGCTTTAGACAAAAATAACCAACTACCAACATGTAAAGCCGAGCGCCCTGTAGGTAGTAATTCCGTTACAACCAAATAGACAGCCAATAACAAAACGAGCAACGGAATATTGCGATACACCTCGACGTGCGCAGTGCCTAAAAAACGCACCAAGGGATGACGCGACAATCTCATCAACCCAACGACAACACCAAGTACCGTCGCGGCAATAATGGACACAAACGACACCTTGATGGTATTCAAAACACCAACCAAGAACGCGCGCCCCATATGATCTGCACTAGTAAAAGGAATTAAAGCTTCACCGATATCGAAACCCGCGGGATTATCCAAAAACGCAAACCCACTATGAATATGTCTGGCTGCCAAATTGTCAGAGACATTCATGGCAATAGCGGCCAAAAAGGCCACGAGCAACAATACCAAGAGCGCTTGAACTGTATATTCTCTTCGTTTTCTCGCTCTTTCTCGCTCTTTCCAGGCATCATCGCCATAAATACCAAAAGATTCTCTAGATAGCATGTGATTTTCATTAACTGACAAAAGGCCCCAAAGTGTTTACGCACTGGGGCCTTTTGTTGTAAAAACGGACCTTTCTACCTAGATGGGTCAATTATCGAATGGGCATGGCATACATCAAGCCGCCATCAGTCCATAAACGATTGAGACCTCTAGGCAAGTTAAGCGGGCTCTTCGGTCCAAAATAGGCATTCCAGGATTCGCCATAGTTACCGACCTGGGTAACAATTCTATAAGACCAATCCTTGTCAAGACCAATCATTTTACCCATATCATCGCTACGTCCCAATAAACGTAACACATTGGGATTGGTACTCGTCTGCTTCAACTGTTCAGCATTGGCTTTGTTAATACCCAATTCTTCCGCTTCGATCATCGTATTAAACGACCAACGGACAACTTGGAACCATTCATCGTCACCACGTCGAACAGCAGGCCCCAAAGGCTCTTTAGAAATCACCTCTGACAAAATTTCATACTGTTGAGGATTCGGAGCCAAGGTGCGCATCCCAGCCAAGTCAGACATGTCGGTTGTATAAACCTGGCAGCGACCTGACAAGAAAGCAGACTGCGTTGCTTCCGTTGTATCAAACACAACGGTTTTATAACTCATCTTGTGAGAGTTGAAATAATCAGCCAAGGTCTTTTCAGAAGACGTCCCCGACTGAACACAAATCGTAGCGCCATCCAATTCTTTGGCGCTCTTGATACCGTATTCCTTCGGAACAATAAAGCCCTGACCATCGTAGTAGGACACGGCAACGAATACAGACCCCTGGCTAGCATCCCGGGTCATCGTCCAAGTCGTATTACGAGCGAGAATATCGATCTCACCAGCCTGCAAAGCCGTAAAACGCTGAGGAGAACTCAACGGCACAAACTTTACCTTGTCCGCATCCCCCAAAACAGCGGCAGCGACTGATCGGCAAATATTGACATCTAAACCATGCCAATTGCCTTGACTATCGGCACTCGAAAACCCTGGTGCCGAGGTGTTCACACCGCAAAGAACATGGCCTCTCTTCTTCACGGCGTCCAACGTAACACCAGCTAACGCGGGAGTCGCGACAGCACTCGCGGCCAATAAGGCAGCCCTTGACAGAAGTCTCTTTTTCATTTGAATATCCTCGAACTATGGAGACCCGCTTAACGAAATGTAGCCACCTCGAAGAAGTCGCAACAGGGCCCAAAACTCAAGGCATAAGTTTAACCTCTGCCTACTATGGAGTAGGTATTTTTTTATGGACTTGAGGTCTGTGACAAATCTTCTATCTTATTTTGCCTAGAAAGGCTGTCATTTTAAGCATTGCAAGTTTTTATTTTTTTGCTTCAAAAACAAGTACTTAAAGCCCCCCTGTTACAATGACGCTTCCCTTAACTACCTGCTTGACTTATGTCTGTTTATACAGAACTCCTATTACTTTCGGTCCTTATCCTACTTAGCGCTTATCTAAGTTGTGCTGAAATTTCTTTAGCCTCTGCACGCACCACACGGTTACGAAATTTTGTCGAAGAAGGTGATACTCGCGCACAGCTTGTCTTAGACCTGCAAGAGCATCCTGGTTTATTCTTCTCGACCATTCAAGTCTGTACCAACGCACTCGCCCTCCTTGGAGGCATTGTTGGTATCGCTGCCTTTTCTCCATTTTTCAAGTGGTGTTTGACCCCCATCATTCCTGTGCCCTTTCACCATGAAGCAGCTTATCTCATTGCGTTTTTACTTGCCACACTGCTCTTCGTGATTTTCGGGGATCTTTTACCCAAACGACTAGCTGTTGCAAAACCAGAGGAAACCGCCGTTTCTGTTGTTCGTACCATCTCTGTCATCATCAAACTGTTACGTCCGCTAGTTTTCTTATTAGAAAAACTGTCAGATGCATTTATGAAAGGTTTGGGGTACTCCACAAAACGACAAGACACTATTACGTCTGAAGACATCTTAGCTAGCGTTGGGGCTGGCACAGCTGCTGGCGTTATTGCGCCTCAAGAAGAAGCTGTGATTCAAAATGTTTTCGACCTTGAAAGTCGCCTCGTTCCTTCTGCGATGACTCCGAGAGAAAACATCGTCTACTTCACGTTAGATGACCCTGAAGATATCGTTCGCACAAAAATTTCTAACGTTCCTTATAACCGCTTCTTAATCTGCGACAAAGACTTAGATCACATCATTGGTTATGTGGACTCGATGCATATTCTTCGTCAGGTTCTCAATGACAAACCGATTTCTTTCAAAGAGCCAGGTGTTGTTCAAACCTGTCCTTTCATCCCCGACAGCCTTACTCTGTCTGAAGTTTTAGATGTCTTCCAACGGACGCGTAGCGATTTTGCTGTCATTCTGAATGAATATGCATTAGTCGTTGGGGTCATAACGATTAATGATGTGATGAGTACCGTTATGGGTGAACTCGTCACTAATGCCGATGAACTTCAAATTATCGAGCGCGATGATGGCACGTGGTTAGTTGATGGCTCAACACCCATCGATGATCTGGAACACGCCTTAGATATTGAAGAGTTTCCCGAAGACACCACATACGAAACCGTCGCAGGCTTCATGATGTATATGCTACGAAAAATCCCAAAACGCACTGATAAGGTGATTTGGGCGGGATATACCTTTGAAGTACTTGATGTCGACAACAATAAAATCGATCAGATTTTCGTGACTCGCAACAAAGTCAAAGAATAGAAAAAGGAGGGGAAGCCCCTCCTTTTTCATTTGGACTCTCTTTAAGATGCGACCTTTTTTACAGCTGTTTTTCGAGTTGCTTTTTTAGGAGCAACCTCTTCCTTAACAGCGCCATCCGCCTCTTTACCTTCATCATCCTTTTTGGCCTGGAACTCAAACGCGATATTCCCATTTGACTTCACAACCAAAAACGCCTTAAAGGCACGCTGATTCTTTTTAGATATAAATCCTGATAACAACGGCGTTCGCTTATTAGTAAGAAGCTCCTTAACTTCATCAGAAGTGATGTCTCGAGAAAGAATCGTCTTTCCAATACGGAACGTGCACTTTTTATCACCACGGAGACTCTTTTCACATTGGTAAGCGGTTGCCATTTCGACAACTTTTCCTCCGCAACAAGGACATTCACCAACCACAGGTGCATTAGCAATCTCATCGTCAGAGACTTCTACTTTTTCCTCTTCACCGAAATCGAACTGCATCTTCCAAAGATCATTTTCGTCCTTTTTCAGCACTAACTCGGCTTCAAATGGGAAGCCTCGTTTACTAATGAACCCCGAAAGTGGTCCCACATGCCCAGTGGAAATTAACTCCTCTACTTCAGTAGGTTCCAACATTCGTCCCGAAGGATGCTTAGCAATAGAAAATTCGCAACCAGGAGTTGTGCAAGCAAAGCGTCGGTAGTTCTCGACAATTTCCCCACCACACTGAGGACAAGGAGCATCCACGTGTAACGGATTTTCAAGCGGAACACTATTGCCCTCGTACTGCTTAGCCATCTCCACGACATTTTCGGTCAATGTACGAATATCCCGCATGAACTCATCGCTTTGAACACGACCCTCTTCAATCATGCGTAACTTCTGTTCCCATTCTGCCGTCAATCTCGGTTCACTCAATTCAGCGATTTTCAAACCTTTTAACAGAGTGATTAGCTGAAATGCCTTCGCCATCGGACGCAACTCACGCTCTTCACGGCGCATGTATTTCTGATCAAGCAACCCTTCAATAATAGAAGCACGAGTCGCAGGTGTGCCCAGCCCCTTGTCAGCCATAGCACCACGCAGCTCATCATCCTCTAATTTCTTGCCTGCGGTCTCCATCGCGCTCAACAACGTTGCTTCTGTATAACGAGCAGGTGGCTTCGTTTGTAGTGCAGACACGACCACGTCCTTGGTTTGGACGCACTCATCTTTCTGCACAGGCGTCAAAACTTCGCGTTGCGTTCTACCATTCTTGCCGGCAACCGTTAACCAACCAGCTTCGACCAAAACTTTACCTTCGGTCTTGAACTGATGATTTCCAACGGTTGTCATTCGAACCGTCACGTCATATTCAGCTGCTGGATAGAACACTGACAAAAAGCGACGAACAACTAAATCAAAGATTTTTTGTTCAACTTCATTGAGCGTTTTTGGCAACTGACCAGTTGGGATAATGGCAAAGTGATCGCTAATTTTAGTGTTGTCGAAAACACGCTTATCCGGCTTAATCCACGACGATGTGAGGATTTTGTCCGAGAATGGTGCATATTCAGACAACCCCTTTAACGCTTCTAACGTTTCACGAACCGTCGGTAAATAATCCTCAGGCAAAGCACGTGCATCCGTACGTGGATACGTCAAGACCTTGTGCTTTTCATACAAAGCTTGAGCGATCGATAAGGTCGTTTTAGCCGAAAAACCAAATCGACTATTGGCCTCTCTTTGCAAACTCGTTAAGTCAAAAAGCAAAGGAGACAATTGACGAGAGCGCTTCGAGGTTTCTTCAACCGTACCAACGCCACCACGGCAAGCATCCACAATCTGTTGAGCCTCATCGGCACTCCAAATGCGCTCAGGCTTCAAGTCGGACTCACCCTTGACTTTTTGGAAGTTAGGATTGACCCACACACCTTCATACCCCCCTGCTCGAGCAACGAACGATGCAGAAACTTCCCAATAGTTTTTCGGAATAAAGGACTCAATCTCCTGTTCACGTTTAACGACAATCGCTAACGTAGGCGTTTGGACTCGACCAACCGTCGTTAAGAAAAAGCCCCCTTCCTTAGAGTTAAAGGCTGTCATCGCTCGAGTGCCGTTAATACCGACAAGCCAATCCGCTTCCGAACGGCATCGTGCCGCAGCTTCCAGTGGTTTCATTTCTTCATCAGAACGAAGATGCTGAAAACCATCCTGAATAGCAGTTTTGGTCATCGACTGTAGCCAAAGACGACGAACAGGTTTTTTACTGCCGCAAGACTGCATAATGTAGCGGAAGATTAATTCACCTTCGCGACCAGCGTCACATGCATTAATCACATCCGTAACAGCTCGACTACGAAGTTTTTTCGCCAACCCCTTTAGCTTTTCTTCAGACTTTTTGATCGGCTTAAGATCAAAAAACGGGGGCAAAACTGGTAAGTTTTTAAAGGTCCACCGGCCACGTTTTACATCGAATTCCTCAGGTGCACAAATTTCAAGTAAATGCCCGACAGCGGATCCGATCACCATATCCTCTCGAACCCAAAAATCACCATCGCGCGTAAAGCCTCCTAACGCACGAGCAATGTCACTGGCAACTGAAGGTTTTTCGGCAATAACAAGAGATAAAGACATACGATGCATCCTAGCGATGACTATTGTTCTGATATCAGTAAAAACAAAGAGTAGTACTAGCGAATGAGCTTACAAGGCATCATTATGCAACAGCACACTGATAAACGGTCTATTACGCGAAGAGACTATTTTTATAGGTTAACAACATCGCCTCTTCTACTCAACATGTAGAAGTGTCAAACTCAGTCAGAATTTCTTCTGCTGTTTCAACTAATTTTGCACCTTGCTTGATCAACAGATGACACCCCTTGTGTAGTGGCGAGTGTATGGACCCAGGGAGCGTCATGACATCTCTTCCTATATTCGCAGCCAATTGTGCCATCTTTACGACAGAAGAGGTTCGCTTTGCACACATCACAAATATTGCTTTTGAAGAAGCAACTCTCAACACATTGGCTTTTTCTCGTTCTTCAGGTTGAACTCTACAACCAGGTGAACAAGCACTAAGTATCACGCCATTCTTCTCTAAAACCTCAATCACTAATGGCTTAGCAAAAGACGGCCATACCCTATCCAAGCCACACGGCATCCAAACTAACATCGATGACTGGGATTGTCTAAGTAGGGCACTCGCAAAAGCAACTTCCGTCTCCGAGCCAAACCCTGTTGATAGTAAAACTTTAGATTGACGCCCTAAAGCCTCACCAAACATGTCTGCGTTATAGAGTGACTCTGCATCGGGATGAGAACTACCAGCGATTGTTAAGATAGGCTTCCTTAGTTGCTCAAGATCTCCTCGATACCACAACACAACAGGAGCCATGCCAGCCTCGATCATAAGTCGAGGATAGAGAGGATGTGTCAGCGTCAAAAAACCAACCTCTTGATTGTCTAGGAGCCACGCCTTCCACTGCTCAACCTCATCCGAAGCTTTAACTTCTTGAATTTCGCGAGCGGCTTCCAATCCTACCAATGTAGATAAAGCAGAAAGACGTGAGTCTAAAAACTCTTCTACGCTTCCAGTTTTTCTGATCGCAGCAAGAAGGGTTGGAACATCGAGGCTCTTCACAAGAGAGAGCTTGAGCCAACACTCATCTTCATAACTAATCATCGATGGCATCTCACCATTCCTCAAACCTCGCCCAACCACAGTACTGAACAATTCTTATTACAATGAGGGAATTTAGTTCAGCACGGTGCATGAAGCATTCGCACCACTTTTTCGAACAATTTATATCAAGGAGCATCTTGTGGCTCTTTTGCCTATTATCCAATACCCCCATCCAGTCCTCGCTAGCAAAGCACTTCCAGTGACAGAGTTCAATGATGAATTACGTCAATTGGCAGCAGATATGGCTGAAACCATGTATGAAGCACCTGGCGTTGGTTTGGCGGCAAACCAAGTAGGGGTTCTAAAACGTATTGTTGTTATCGATATCAGTGACGAAAAAAACGACCTTCACGTCCTTGTCAACCCCCGTATTCTTTCCCATACGGATACCTGCAAGGAATTTGAAGAAGGATGCCTTTCCCTTAAAGGACTTTACGAGAAAGTTTCTCGCCCTGACGGCGTGACCGTTGAAGCCCAAAATTTAGACGGTGAAACTTTCCAAATTTCTGCTACAGGTCTTCTTGCTGTTTGCCTTCAGCACGAACTTGACCACCTTGAAGGTCACGTTTTCATCGACCACTTAAGCCGATTAAAGAAAGATCGCGCCTGCGTTAAATTACGCAAACTTCGTCGAAACGAACAAAAAGACTAAGCTGGGTAACGATGACAATGATTGGAAATCAAACGACCAATCTGTCCCATTAGCGCTTGTGGCAATTGATGCCCCATTCCTTCAATTGCCACAAATTGCGCCTTTGGAATCAACGACGCAGTTTCTTGTCCCGCTGCCATAGGGAGTAACGGATCTTCAGTACCATGAATGATTAATGTCGGCGCTTGAATTCTCGTTAACTGCCAACTTCTATCACCACTTGCCAATAACGCAAACAACTGTCGATAGGTTGCCTCAGCGTCATACCCCATCCCTAACACTTGCCTCAACATTTCTTCTAATTCTTCACCCTGTGGTCGATATTTTCTTCCTGACAAGGCCATGAATAATCGGGTGAAATACTGCCTTAGGCTTTGTTGATCAGTCATAGATTTGGGTTTTTGAACTAAAGACCAAATCGCAGACAAATGCCCTAGCCCCGTACGTGGATTACCTGATGCAGAAGCAATAGACACAAGAGAAGCAACACGATTAGGACATTGCACAGCTAAAACCTGAGCAATCATCCCTCCCATAGAAATCCCCACAATATGTGCACGGCGAATAGCGAGATGATTCAACAAGTGTTCCACATCTAGAGCCATATCCTCTAATGCATAAGCGCTAACAACTTTTTTTCGACAAACGGCCTTCACGATAGCTAGCGGCACCTCACAGGAATGGACTGGCACGTCACAACGAGAGCTCTCACCACAGTCTCGGTTATCTAAAGTAATGACCTGAAAACCTTCCTCCACTAGATGTTGGATCAAAGAAATCGGCCAGGCCACATGACTCATCCCAAGTCCCATGATGAGAACAATGGCAGGCGCATCGCTCATCCCATAGCGCCAATAAGCCAATTTGAATCCGTTGTAGTAAAGCGCTTCCATGAGTTTCTCCCTGTCATTAACCTCTGAACATCAAAGTACCGTACACTAGTGCCATCATATTCTTAATTTTCCAGTTTTAAAGACGCTTAGCTCTTTGAGCATAACGAAATCTCAAGATGAAAATCATTTTTGCTGGTACACCTGACTTCGCCGCCGTTGCACTACAACACTTAATTGACGCAGGACATGAAATTGCCTTAGTCCTTTCGCAACCCGACAGACCTAGCGGCCGAGGGATGAAACTTACCCCCTCCCCAGTAAAAAGCCTAGCCTTAACACACAACATCCCTGTCATTACACCTCTTACGTTGAGCGTTAAAAAAGCGCCTGAAGAAGCGCCTCTGATCCATAAGCAACTTAAAGAGCTTGATGCAGATCTTCTTGTCGTTGCCGCCTATGGCTTGATTCTTCCTCAAGCAGTCTTGGATTGCGCACGAGGTATTGGTAAAAACGGGGATATCCGTGCCATCAATATCCACGGCAGTTTGCTTCCACGTTGGCGTGGTGCGGCCCCGGTTGCTAGAGCTATTGAAGCTGGAGACGCGGAGTCTGGTGTCGTACTCATGAAAATGGAGCTTGGTCTTGATACCGGCCCCATGATTAAAACCGTCCGCACTCCCATTACACCGAGTGACACAGCCGACACTCTTATGACCCGTCTCGCAGAGCTAGGTGCCGAATTATTGGTGGATGCCTTAAAAACACCTAACGAATTAACCTGGGTGCCACAACCCGAGGAAGGTGTCACATATGCCGAGAAATTGCTCAAGTCCGAATCTCCAATCGATTGGACTCAGTCGGCTCAATCTATTGTGAATAAGATTCAGGCTTTCAATCCTTTCCCTGGCACGACATTTATTAAAGACAATATTGTGGTTAAGATCTGGGCGGCTGAAGCCGTTGATCAAACAGGCAAGCCTGGTGAGGTTCTTTCCGTCAAAGAGGGACTAATCGTTGCCTGCGGTCAAGGTGCCATTAAAGCCACGATTCTTCAAAAACCTGGTAAACCTCGTATGCCTGCTCAGTCATTCTTGCAGAGTCTCAACTTTATCGTTGGGGAGATGATTCAGTGACATCGTTACGTAAACAAGCGCCTTTTTCTCAAATTGCTCTGACAGTTTCAGTTGCCCGTACAAAATTACATAGTGGCGCGTCTCTTAATACGGTTATACAACCTAGCCTTCAACGACTGCCTCAAGAAAGCCGTCCTGTGGCTCAGGCGCTTATTTACGAAAGTGTCCGATGTCATGCCCAAAACAGTGCATTGATAAAGCAGTTGTGTACGCGTATCCCTAACCAAGATGTGATTTCATTGCTTGAAACAGGATTAACAGCACTCAACACTAGCAAAGTCTCGTCTTTTACTATTGTTAGTGAAACAGTCAATGCTGCCAAATTGCAAAACACGACTCGCAATGCATCAGGCTTGATCAACGCAGTCTTACGTCGTTACTTACGAGAAAAGGATACGTTGCTCGCTAATGTAGCCAAAAACGAAGAAGTCCGATATAACCTTCCTCGCTGGTGGATTGACTACATTCGTCATTGCTACCCACAGCAAGCTGAGCAAATTCTGTCATTGGGCATTCAACATCCCCCATTAACATTGCGTGTAAATGTGCAACAGACCGACCTAACGACCTATACGTCGCTGTTAAGAGAAAAAAACATTTCGTTTAGACAGGTTGGTTTAGAAGCCATTGAGTTGTTAGATCCAATGCCTGTTGAACAGATTCCTGGTTTTATCGATGGGTTATGTTCGGTGCAGGATGCCGGTACACAACTAGCCGCTCATCTTTTGCCTGTTAAAAAAGGAGACCGCGTTCTAGACGCATGCGCAGCCCCAGGCGGAAAGACGGCTCATCTATTGGAAAAATATCAGTGCAACATGACTGCACTTGAAATTGATCCAGTCCGAACGGCTAAAATTCAAGAGAACCTGGACCGCTTACAGCTACAGGCAAAAGTTATTACAGCTAATGCTAATGAGTTGTCCACCTGGTGGGATGGCCAGTTATTTGATGCCATTTTGTTGGATGCCCCTTGTACAGCAAGCGGGGTCGTTCGTCGACAGCCCGATACACCTTGGCTAAGACGTCGTCAAGATATTAAAAATTTGGCCGCTGAACAATTTAAGTTATTGACCAACCTTTGGCCTTTATTGAAGCCCAATGGTAAGTTACTGTACGCAACTTGTTCGATTTTCCCAGAGGAAGGCACGCAACAAATTCAAAAGTTTTTATCAAAAAACGATGATGCGATTTTGGTGCCTTTGTTCGCCGGAAACACGGGAATGTTAACTTTACTGCCAGAAGAAAAGCCGACATATACGATGCCAGATCTTCTTCCAGCAGTTCATGACGGCTTTTTCTATGCTCTTTTAGAAAAGAAAGCTTGAGCTCTCAAACATGCACAAAGTACATCGACGCCGATACCTTCAAGGGGTTTTCTTAGCCCTGCTAGCAGCATCTAGTTTTGCGACGCCTGTTTGTTTTGCAGCAGACGCACCCTATATGCGCGCCTCGATGTCCCTAGACGAACCAGGAGAAAAAACTGGTCTTTTTATTAGCTCTTCTTTCGAGTTTGATTTACCTCAAGCTTTATCGGAAGCGCTCCATCGTGGTATTGCCCTTTACTTTGTGCATGAATTCCGTTTATACAAAAACCGTTGGTACTGGCTTGATAAAGCAGTCGTTAAGAGTAGATTTATTATTCGCCTCGCCTTCGACCCATTAACTCGTCGATATCGCCTTTCTTACAATGGTTTATCTATTAGCTTTGACACTCTAGAGCAGGCACTTCCCTATATTAAAAACATCAGACGATGGCGAGTTGCCCCCGCAACTATCATTAAAAATGCGGAAGACTTTACAGCAGAGTTACGCTTTTATCTAGACACCGATCAACTACCCAAGCCCATGCAAGTCGTCAACACTGGGAGTAGTGACTGGACCATATCTAGTGAGTGGATCACAATTCCCATCCCCGCAGATGTCGTATCGTTATCGGAATAGTGGAAAATAGATATGCCTAGATGGTTACGCTATAGCATTTTGCTTGGTGGATCTTTCGCAGCCGTTGCTCTTTTTGGATTGGCAATCAGCTTATTTAATGCTCATTTATTCGAGCGGTATTTTCCACTTCTACTAGTACTGAACACCGTCATTGCGGCAATTCTATTTTTTGTCGTCGTGACCATGTGTGTTCGTTTGAGACGTCGTTGGAAACTCAAGCAATTTGGCTCGCATATGACTGCCAAACTTGCCCTTACCACGGCACTTATCAGCGTCACACCAACATTGACGGTCTACTCCATTTCCACGGCATTTATTAGCCGTTCAATGAATGACTCCTTTTCTGTTCAGGTAGAAGAGGCCCTGAACGCTGGGGTGCATATCACTCAAGATATTTTGGCTAAACACGAACAAAACACTCAAACATTAGCCAAACAGTTTGCCCAATCGCTAGCAAGCACGCCTCCATCATTGATGATGCATGACTTGCTCAAACTTTTAGAAAATCACTCAGGCACCGAAGCACTTGTCATGACGAATACCGGTAGGGCTGTAGCTGCTGCAGGTTCTCGCATCAACGTGCTCATGCCTGATTTACCTTCTCCCTTACAGCTAAAAACTGCAAAAACAGCAGGGATCTATAGCGTTGTTGATGGCGACACACTTTTTGAGGCACCTGAAAACACTTCAAACAGCGACCTTCGAGTAAGAGTCATTGTGCCCATCCCAACATTGCACAATACAAACATCACTTCTCTCAACACCTCATCACTACTTTCAAGCCCCGACTTTCCGGATCAGTTCTTTTTGCAAATCACGCAACCTATCGAAAAAAATGTTGCCCTGAATGCTTCAAAACTCGTCGCTGGCTATCGTGATTACCAACAGTCGACCTACAGCCGCCAATCTATGGCAACCTTGTACGGCCTAACCTTGAGCTTAATCGTATTGTTCGCTGTATTTGCCAGTATCGGGGCTGCGCTTTCGTTTGCTCGTAAAACTGTTTCCCCAGTCATGCAATTGGAAAAAGGGACAAAACGAGTGTCAACTGGCGACTTCATGCCAATTAGAGAGTTCCCCGGCGGGGATGAAATAAATATTTTGACTCGCTCTTTCAACTCTATGATCCGAGAGGTCTCAGAAGCTCGTCATGGATTGGAATTACAACGGTTACAAGCTGAACAATCCCAAGCCTTTCTTGAACGCGTATTAGGCAACATTTCTTCGGGTGTGATCGTTGTTGATCGTTGGTATACCGTTGTAACGGCCAACAATGCGGCAAGACACATCCTGGGCGAAGACAATATTACTGTGGGGGTTTCTCTAAAAGAAACTTTGCCGCAACTTGTGTATGCCCTAGAAAAATACATTCCTAATGAATCTGAAGGCTTTTCTGCACAACCAATCAATTTTGAGCTTGTCCAAGAACATCAAAAAACAACGCCCATTTACATTAAAAGCTCTCCGATGCCTCTCGGTACGCAGACAGGTGCCGTGTTAGTTTTTGACGATGTCACCCCATTAATCAAAGCGCAACGCGCTACCGCTTGGGGCGAAGTTGCTCGACGTTTAGCCCATGAAATCAAAAATCCGTTAACACCAATCCGCTTAGCCGCTGAACGTTTGGAATGGAAACTTAAAAGCAAACTAACCGAAGAAAAGGATCTGAATTTACTTCATCGAACGATCGATACGATCATTACTCAAGTCGATACACTCAAACAAATGGTGAATGATTTCAGAGAGTATGCAAAACTACCTTCTGCCTCTCTACAAACGTTAGCATTGAATGACTTCGTCGAAAGTACATTAGTTTTGTATCACGACGCAGGGCATAATATTAAATTTATACCTGAGTCTAATCTTCCAGATATTCAAGCCGACCCAACGCAACTACGTCAGGTCCTGCATAACTTGATCTCAAATTGCCTGGAAGCTAGTAATAATGATCAAGAAGTACAGATTTTCATCAAAACAGAAACTTTAAAATCAAAGTATCATGCTGATGCAGTGAGCGCTGTTAAACTTTCTATTGTCGATAATGGACCAGGCTTCAGCGATAAAATTTTAAATTCAGCATTTGAGCCTTATGTCACAACCAAAGCAACTGGAACTGGGCTTGGATTGCCGATGGTAAAGAAAATTCTTGATGATCACGGTGCCACTATCACGTTAAAGAATTTGTGCTCTGAATCATCAGATCAAATTATCGGTGCTGAAGTTGAAATGATTTTTAAAGCATCTCAACTCACCCCTCATCCAATTAAAGTAGAGCAGAAAAATGTTTAAAGTCTTGATCGTTGACGACGAACTTGGTATTCGCACTCTTCTTTCTGAAATTCTTGAAGATGAGGGCTACCAGGTTTATGTAGCTGAAGACGCACAGCACGCAAAAAAACAGGTCCAAGAAAGAGACTTTGACCTGATTTTGCTCGACATTTGGATGCCCGATATGGACGGCATCTCTCTACTTAAAGAGTGGAGTGCTTTACGCGTTGTGAATTGCCCCATCGTCATGATGTCCGGACATGCCACGATTGAAACAGCGATGGAAGCCACCAATAGTTATGGCGCTGTAGACTTCTTAGAGAAGCCTATTACCATGCAACGCTTGCTTGAAACTTGCCATAACTCCATCACACAGTGGCAACAAAAGGCTAAACAACGCGCCATAGAACACGAAAAATTCACCGGTTGTTTACCCAACCAAGGATGGAAACCAAACTCCAAACCTGTGATCGTGCACGCAGATTCCATCACTGAAGAATCTCGCTTTTGCGATCACTTTATTATTCAAGACATTCCATTCCGTACGGGACCTGATGCACGTCTACCTATCGTTGAAGTGCCTGATCTCAACTTTACCCTTAACTTTAATAGCTCATTGAGAGAACTACGAGACTCTCTTGAACGTGCATATTTTCAACAAGTTTTGAAGTTCTACGGTGGATCTGTCACGCAACTAGCCAAACACTCTGCCCTGGAACGTACGCACCTTTACCGAAAACTGCATTCGTTAGGTTTAGACTTAAGCAAAGCAAAAGCCAAGATAACAGAGCAAAAGCCACTATCTAACGCACAAGCTATTAGACGAAATCCTATTAAATAAATCGCTTCTACTTCATGAAAATTTTGATTGTTGGGGCTGGTCGTATCGGCTCATCCGTTGCTGAGAGTCTCGTTTCTGAAGCAAACGATATTACCGTCGTTGATCAAGACGCCGAGCGTATCAGCTCTTTGCAATCACGTTTTGACCTGAGAGGCGTTGTTGGTAATGCAACAAGCCCTCAAGTTCTTACTGATGCTGGCGCTGCCGATACAGATATGTTGATCGCCGTTACATCGAGTGATGAAACAAATCTCGTCATTACGATGCTAGGTGCTCGCATTTTCAATATCCCCACTCGTATTGCGCGTGTTCGTAATAACGAATTGAGAGACTACCCCCGAATTTTGGGTGAAGAAGGGTTTGAAGCGACCTCTGTCATTTGGCCTGAACAAGCGTTGGTTAGCTATTTAATTAAGTTGATCGATTTTCCAGAAGCTATTCAGGTACAGGAATTTGGGGAAGGCTTAGCAAGCTTGATTGCCGTTCGAGCAAAGGCAGGAAGTCCGCTCGTAGGTCGACCAATTAGAGATTTATATACCCACCTACCTCAAGTCCCTGCGCGTATTGTCGCGATTTTCCGTCGCAATAGACGCCTAGAAATTAGCGCCTCCACACTTGTAGAAGCTGGAGATGAGGTGATTTGTCTTTGTGACTCACGTCACGCAAGACAAGTCATGTCAGAACTTCGTCACCGTGAAAAACCTGTTCGTAATATTGTCCTAGCTGGCAAACCGAGCTTTACGTTGAATCTTGCACGTATGTTGAAATCTGGCGTGAACAGCGAAGCCATGCAAGACTACAACATCCGAATTTTGGAAAATGATCGCTCAGTCGTTAAACGATTGTCGAGAGAAATTGGTGACAACGCCATTCTGATCGAAGGTGACTTTACTGACGAAGACGTACTAGAGGCAACTGGGATCGAAACTTGCGACCTCTTCATCGCTGTCTCTGAAAACGATGAAAACAATATTTTGGGTGCGCTCTTAGCTAAGAAATTAGGCGCTGGGAAAACGATTGCACTCATCAATCGCAAGGTCTATGGTGACCTTATGCAAGGTAGTCAGATCGACATTACACTGTCCACTACCACAGCAGCCCTTGGTGAATTAATTCGTCACGTTCGTCGTGGTGACGTTGCAGCTGCCTATAGTTTGCGTCGAGGTGCCGCAGAAGCACTCGAAATTGTCGCTCACGGGGACCGTCATAGTTCTAAAGTGGTCGGTCGTCGCATTGGGAATATCTCACTACCAGAAGGTTGCGCCATTGGCGCGGTTATTCGTGGAACCGATGATGACGCACTCGTGTTGATGGGAAATAAAGATACTGTTATTGAAGCAGAAGACCACGTGATCGTTTTTGTACCCTCTAAGAAACTTATTCCTAAGATCGAAAGACTCTTTACTGTCAACGTAGGCTTCTTCTAAAAGGAGCCCAATTCGTATGCTTAACACAGTACGTTATTTGTTGTTGCCAGTTTTGAATGCTTCGGGGCCTGTTTTTATTTGGTTGGCAATCGCCCTTCTGATTCCTTTCACGCTCTCTGTCACAGAACAGGACGGAGCTCAAAACAGTTTCCTTTGTTGCTTTTTAATAACCTTGGGGACGGGGCTACTATTAAGTTTTGGTACACGCCGGTGGCGACGTGAACTAACAGCTCGCCATGGTTTCTTACTTGTCACGCTGATCTGGACCTCGGTCCCTTTGTTTGGCACGATACCGTTCTTGTTAGAAACACCTCATTTGAGTTTTTCTCAACTCTATTTTGAAATGATGTCGTGCTTAAGTACTACTGGTGCGACTGTCATTTCAGGACTAGACCATTTACCGCTTTCTTTAAACGGTTGGCGTTGCTTCCTTTCATGGATTGGTGGCATGGGCTTAATCGTGTTGTCCGTTGCCATTTTGCCGTTGTTAGGTGTGGGGGGCTCGCAGATTATTAAAGCTGAAACCACTGGCCCACTCAAAGAACACCGTCTGACTCCACGTATCGCAGATACCGCTAAGGCACTTTATATAATCTATTTAGGCGTTTCGATTGCGTGTGCGATTTCTTACCATCTTGCAGGAATGAGTTGGGATGATGCCATCATGCATATGATGACAACCGTTAGTCTTTCTGGCATTGCTGCACATGATGCAAGTTATGGTTACTGGAATAGTCCAACTGTGGACATGGTTGCATTGATTTTTATGATCATCAGCGGCTTTAACTTTTCCCTGCATTTTGTTGCATGGAAAAAGCGCAATCCACTTGCTTATTTTCAAGACGATGAAGCTCGAGGTTGGATTTTAAGTTTCATCCTAATTAGTGCCTTGACGATCATTATTCTTTCGGATACCAACACGTACTCCTCTCAAGAAGACACTATCCGCTACGCACTGTTTACGGTTGTTTCAGTCATTACCACCACAGGCTACGCAACGGCTGACTATTCCACGTGGCCTCTCGGATTGCCTGTTTTTTTGATGTTGGCCGCTTCAGTTGCCACGTGCGCAGGCTCCACGGGTGGTGGTATGAAAATGGTGCGATTGCTCATTATCCTTGGGTTAATTAAGCGAGAAATGACAAAACTTCTCTACCCAAAGGCCGTACTTCCTCTAACGCTCAATAAATCCAGCATCGATAACAAAATTAGTTTTGCAGTCTTGGTTTATGTCGTTGTATGGATTCTTTCTTTCATCCTGGGTGCCATTTTCTTACTACTCAGCGGTCTACCCACGACAGAAGCTATCAGCGCCGCTTGGGCTATGCTATCCAACCTAGGCCCAGGGCTAGGAAGCGTTGGGCCTAGTGGAAATTACTCTGCGCTTTCTGACGCGCAATTATGGGCATGTTCGTTTTTAATGCTTATCGGGCGTCTAGAAATTTTCACTATTTTCGCGCTCTTCACTCGCAACTTCTGGCGCATCTAAGCGTTATGCCCCACAGTTGGGGACGTCTTACGGACGTCCCCAAACGACTGGGTCTCCATGCTTAATAGCTCGACGAATCATGTCCTGGAGAGGCGCTATACGCTGATAAAAATGAACCTTCTCAGCCCCTCGTTTTTTCTCCTCTTCAAGCATTTTCAATTCTTCATCGTAAGTCGCTTCTCTTAATTTCTTTTCACGCGCTGCTCGAATTTCAGCTAAATGTTCTTTATCTTGTTGAGAAGCCGCCTCTAACAACGATAAGATTTGAGGGAGATCCTCTACTGGGAAAGCACCTTCCTCCATCCATGGTTGGTCTATAACTTCAAAAATCCTACGTGCCGTTTCTTCAAACATAATGAACGGCCCCGTTGCACGACAAGAAAACAGTAGCAATGCCATTGGAAAAACCCTCCTGCTCGTGGCCTTGAGTTACACTACTTTGGATTATATATTGACAAGTTTTATCGTATAAACTGGAGCTCACCTGTGTCCGTAGGTATTTGCATCATCGCTCATGAGCCTCTCGCAAGCGCATTCAAAAGTGCGGTTCAACATATCTTTAGCACAACCGAAGATACGAATTGCGATGACATTGCTTGCTTTGACGTTCCTAATAACGTCGATGTTGAAACTGGTGAGAACCATGCCAAAGAGCTTATTTCTCCGCTTTTAAATAAAAAAGATGGCGTGCTCATATTCACCGATATCCTTGGTGCTACCCCCTCTAACATTGCTCATACATTACTAACTTATCCCAATGTCAGAGTGATCACTGGCGTTAACCTGCCTGCTCTGGTGAGTGTGCTTACACACACCGACAGTAGCCTTGCTAGCATGAGTGCTTTAGCTGAAGGCGCCGCACGAAGTAGCATCACGTCAATAGCTATGCCTTCTTCTATCCCTCGCTGCGAGTAGCCAACATGCAAAGTAAACAACTCACGGTTCTCAATAAATTGGGGTTACACGCGCGCCCTTGTGCTCTTTTAGCCCAAACAGCCTCACTGTTTCGGTCATCAATTACTTTGACAGAACGCAATCGCAGTGTTGATGCCAAATCAATTCTCGGTTTAATGACAATGGCTATGCCTCAGGGAACGACCTTCACAATTACAGTTGATGGTCCAGATGAAGAGTCTGCCTTAGAACACATTTCTGAACTTTTCGCTAATCGATTTGGTGAAGAAAATTGAAAGAGGAAAGTATGACAGACAGTCCTTTATCGACTCCCGATCCTGACACCCCAAAGATCACTCGCTTATCAGGCATTCCTGTTTTTCCAGGTATTGCCTTCGGATTCTGTCAACACTTTTCAGCTAATGACTTAGAAATTCCACAATTTGCTATTGATAAAGCAAAGGTTCGTGGTGAAATTCAACGCTTACGAGCAGCGATTACGACCGTTGACAAGCAACTTACTGCTTTAATGACCTCAGAAGACGAGGATCTTCCCACCGAAGCTATCGCTTTTATTGATGTTCAGCGTGCCATCTTAAGAGATCAAACTCTCATTGAAAAAACGATCGAAATCATCAGAGAAAAACTCGTCAATGCTGAGTGGGCTTTATCGCTACAGCTCGAAAAAACGCGTCGAGAATTTGAAAGTATTGAAGATGAATACATTCGTGAACGTATTAGTGACGTCACTCAAGTCTTCGCTAGAGTGCAACGAGTACTCACAGGAAGGCGTTCAACAAACAGCCTCTTAGAAGCCGAAGGGGTAGATACCACAATCATCTTGATCGCTGACCAACTCGATCCAGCAGATATGTTATTACTGCGTAATCGAGACGATTTAGACATCGCAGGTATCGTCCTTGAAGAAGGGAGTATTACTAGCCACACAACCATCTTAGCTAGATCCCTCGAAATACCTACATTAGTTGGCGTCAAACACGCTAAAGAGCTTCTCATCAACGATCAGCCTTTGCTCCTAAACACCGACGAAAAGGTACTGGAATTAAATCCAACTCCTGAGCAAAAGCGACAAGCTCGATCTCGCATGAGAACGCTTGCTGCTGATAAAAGACGTTTAAAGAAAATTAAAAATTTTGATGCCGTCACATTAGATGGGCATGCTATTCGTCTTTATGCCAATATCGCACTTCCCGAAGACGTTAAAGATGTCCACCGTGTAGGAGCAGACGGCGTAGGTTTATTCCGGACCGAATTCTTGTTCATGAATCGTGATGATTTACCGTCTGAAGAAGAACAAGTCAATGCATATTCTCGCGTGATTCGTTCAATGAAAGGACAACCTGTCATCATTCGAACAGCAGATTTAGGCGGTGATAAAACCATCTCCCCAGAGGCGCTTGCTAAGTGTTCTGGTGACGTTCTTTACGAACAAAATCCTTCACTTGGCCTCCGAGCATTACGCTTTTCTTTTGCTCATCCCCAGCTCTTTTTGACTCAAATTCGCGCCATTTTGCGCGCAGCTGTTTGTGGATCAGGGAATGTCAAAATACTCTTACCCATGATCACCTCACCAGAGGATATTGAGGCCGTGCGCCAAATCATTACTCAGGCCAAAGCCCAATTAACAGAAGAAAACATTAAGTTCGCTGACAATGTTCTTCTCGGTGGGATGATTGAAGTTCCTGCGGCCTTCATGATGATTCGAGAATTAATTCCCGTTCTAGACTTTTTCTCCCTGGGAACCAATGACCTAGTGCAATACACGCTAGCGGTCGATCGTAACAACGCTACCGTTTCCAATTATTATGATGAAAGACACCCTAGTGTCTTACGTATGATTGCTCAAGCAATCAAACAAGTACATCTAGCAGGTAAGAGCATTTCAGTCTGTGGAGAAATGGCTGGTAGAAAAGAATTGGTTCCTTTCTTCATTGGTCTTGGTTGTACTAGCTTATCCATGGCAAGTACACAAATACCATCGATAAAACAACGTATCCTTAAAACTGATCGAGCTAAAGCAGAAAATTTTGTGGCTAGCGTTTTAAGAAAACGGTCTATCAAAGCAGTCCATCATTCGTTCAATATACTTGAAGACTCTTTTCAAAATCCTAAACACTTAGAGTAAAGATCAATCATGAATAGCTTCGAAACGCCTTTAAAAGCAAATGAATTCGTGGAACTTGGAGAGTTGCTTGCCTCCATTCCAGAGCCTTTTGAACCTATGGAACCTGATTATTTAGACGGGTTCCTCACTGCGTTATTGTGCTTACCCGAAGAGCCCTCACCTAGTGAATGGATGCCTTTTATTTTTGACTCTCAAGCCAGGGCTGAAGCTAGAATCACGAATGATGAAGATCAAGACCGGCTTGAAGAGCTCATTTATCGTCGATATCGTTCGATCGACCTCACACTCGCCAAATGCCGTCCCATCGATCCCATCATTTATGAAATCGAAGACAATCGCGGGCACCCCATTACCAAAGGAGCGAGTAGCGTCGCTGCTGTCATTCCCTTTGCTTTAGGTTTCTCTGAAGTGATCAATCGTTGGAAAGGATTAAAAGATAGCGATACCGATCAGATAAACGGTGCACTACTTGGGATTCTTCGCCACCTTCCCGACGATGTCATTGGTGACCTCAAAGACATTAAAGAAGAATTGGACATGGAAAGTCCCATCGAAGACCTCGATCAAGCCCTAGAAGACCTCGCTGAAAGCGTTGCTGAAATAGTAGAAACCACGCGAGGTTTTGTTAAAAAGAGTCCCTCAACGCCTGCCAAGAAGAAGGGACCTTTTAACGGCAAAAAGAAATCACACTATCGTTGAGAATCTTGAAGACCGACCTCGCTTGCAGGTCGGTCTTTGACTTTATGCTCAACAAACCAAACCAGCAAAATAACAGGTATCCCGATCGATGCGGTCATCAAGAAAAACGCATCATAGCCAAACTGCTCAACCCAAACACCAGAAAATCCAGCTAAAAATTTCGGCAACAAGAGCATCAAACTACTGAATAACGCATATTGCGTTGCAGAATACGCGGTATTCGTCAAACTCGAGAGATAGGCAATAAAAGCCGCGCTAGCAAGACCCGCGGCTAAATTATCGGCTGAAACAGTAAAAATTAAGAACGATACGTTATGCCCCACATGGTACAGAACTGCAAACAATAAGTTAGTTAAGGAGGCAAGCACAGCACCAATAGCCATCGTTTTTAGAATGCCCAGCCTCAATGTCACAATACCGCCCAAAAAAGCCCCCACCAAAGTCATAACCACCCCAAATACTTTGGATACAGTCGCAACTTCTTCCTTGGTGAATCCCATATCGGAATAAAACGGATTGGCCATGACGCCCATCACAACATCCGAAATTCGGTAAGTGGCAATCAACAATAAAACAATGACTGCTCCCTTACCAAAACGAAAGAAAAAATCCTTAAAGGGATCTTTTACACATACCTTGATCTTTTCCGATAACGACATCGTCGTCGACATTGGAGCAGGGATATGCTTTGGTTCAGGTGACAATAGAACAGTTAGAAGACCAACCCCCATAGAGGCAGCCATCACACAATAGGCCAAACACCATGCATGTGCCTGATACCCTCCTTGACCATCCTCACCCAAAGCCGCGAGTGCCAACGCACCTGCACCCGCCCAGATCATGGCTAATCGATAGCCCGTTTGGTAAGTTGCCGCCAAAATCGCCTGGTATTGCGAATTAGTAGCCTCAATACGAAAAGCATCAACGGTAATATCTTGAGTCGCAGAAAAGAAAGCACAACCCAATGCACAAGTAGCAACCCAAACAAGGCTTTGTTGAGGGTCGGAAAAAGCCATCCCCAATAAAGAAAGCGTGACACCAATTTGAGCGACTAATAACCAACCACGACGTCTACCGAAATAACGGGTTAAAAAAGGGATTTCTAATCGATCAATGGCTGGTGCCCATAACCACTTAAAGCCGTAGATCAGCCCGATCCATGACAAAAAGCCAATGGTTTTTAAATCTACACCTGCCTCCCTAAGCCAAAAACTAAGTGTCCCCAACACTAATAGCAATGGCAAACCTGAGCTAAATCCCAAGAAAAATAATCTAATTGGCCAGGGCTTAAAGAACACCGACAAATTTGACCACCGCACGTCAACAACCTTTCTTATAAAAATATTTGTTTTAGGTCTAAAGAAAACGCTCGCTTCCCATTAAACGAGGTCAGACTTCTTAATCCAAACCCATTGGCCAAGCTTTAAAGTCTCTGGCATTTGATAAAGCCCAAAAGCTGAACGATGCAATTGGTCGCATCGGTTTGAACAAGCAGCAATCATTCGTTTGACCTGATGATACTTACCTTGGACTAAGGTCATACGTAACCAATGATCATCTAACAGTTCAACACTTTTGGCCGCAACAGGTTTTGGATCATCATCCAAAACAACCCCTGACAGTAACTTTTCTTTGATTTTTTGATCAATTGGATGACGACAATACACGTCATAAACCTTTGACACATGACGTTTAGGATGTATTAAACGATGCTGTAAAGCACCATCATCAGTAAAAATCAGAACCCCAGTCGTATCCACATCTAAGCGTCCGACTGGTTGCATATTTCGACGTCTCAGTGGACTAGGCAACAAAGTCATCACAGAGGGATGCGCAGAAGGCTTCATGGAGCATTCATAGCCTGCAGGCTTATTTAACGCAATAATGGCCTTTTCAAAATAAGGCCACTCTTTCCCTTGGCATTGAAAAACCAATCCCTCTGGCACGATATCCTCATCAGGATCATCATGAACCACATTCTCAATTTGAACACCTCCCGACGCAACAAGTGCCTGGCAATCGTAACGAGTTCCGAATCCTTGAGAAAACAAGATGTCTTTTAATAACACAATCCTTTCCTTTTAAAAAAGATCGTAATCAACAACCAAAGGGGCGTGATCTGAAAATTTTTCGTCTGTATAAATAAAAGTTCTTTTTGCCAACTGGGCAACCTGAGCAGTCGCTAGATGGTAATCAATACGCCAACCAACATTCTTGGCACGCGCTTGCCCGCGTTGACTCCACCACGTGTATTGATCAGCTCGATCATCCAAACGTCTGAAAACATCAACCCAATCGTGGTTGTCGAATAAATTCGTCAACCACTCTCGTTCCTCAGGTAAGAAGCCTGAGTTTTTTAAATTTCCTTTCCAATTTTTTAAGTCGATCTCTTTATGAGCGATATTGACGTCTCCACAAAGAATAACCTCTCTCCCGCTCTTTTTTAAACGATCCAAATGATTGACAAATTCACTTAAAAAACGGAACTTTGCCTGTTGTCGCTCATCTGAAGATGAACCAGAAGGGAAATAACAAGAAATAACGCTCAAATTGCCAAAAATAGCCTCTACATAGCGTCCTTCGGCATCAAACTCTTCATTTCCAAAACCGTAGATCACTTGATCAGGTTCTCGACGACACCACAAACCGCAGCCTGAATACCCCTTTTTCTCTGCACAATGAAAATAAGCATGGTAACCAGGCAAATCACGCAATGCCGCAGGGATATCTTCCAAGTGAGCTTTTAATTCTTGGACGCATAACACATCGACATCTTGTGTTTCAAACCAAGTAAAAAAGCCTTTTTTAGCGGCGGATCGGATACCGTTAGCATTAAATGTCATCACTCGGAACATACATTTTCCCCAGAACAATAATCAATCTCTAAGCATACCCAGGTTTCGCAGTACAATGCCACACAAGCTTACAGAGTCACGCAACTCTATCCTCAAACTAGAGAAATCATCATGAAATCTATTCAAGCACAATTTATTGAGTTTGCTCTTGAAGCAAATGTCCTTCGTTTCGGTGAATTTAAGACAAAAGCTGGTCGTCTTTCTCCGTATTTCTTCAATGCTGGATTGTTCAATACGGGCGCACTCCTTGATCGTCTCGGTGCTTTCTATGCTCAAACGTTGCTGAACGCCAAAGAAGAAGGAAAAATTGAATTTGACATGATTTTCGGCCCTGCGTACAAGGGTATTCCTCTCGCTGCTTCCGTAGCTATGAATTTAGCTCGATTGGGTTGCGATGTTCCATGGGCCTTCAATCGCAAAGAGGCAAAGGATCATGGTGAGGGTGGCGTTATTGTTGGTGCACCGTTACAGGGGAAAGTCGTCATTATTGACGACGTGATCTCCGCAGGTACCTCTGTCCGTGAATCCGTCAAAATTATTCAAGCTAACGGTGCCACACCGTCTGGCGTGTTAATCGCTTTAGACCGTATGGAAAAAGGTGGTAATGCCGTTGAAATGACTGAAACGTCCGCTGTGCAAGATGTCGAAAAAACGTTCAACATCGACGTAGCTTCGATTATCAATCTGCACGATCTGTTGGCTTTCATGGATAGTGATACAGACATGGCCAAGTCCGTTGCTTCGCATAAAGCCGCTGTCGCCGCCTACCGCGAACGTTACGGCGCTTAACACATAAAAAAAGAAGTTGATCGGCTACTAGTCCAATCAACTTCTTCGAAGTTCTAAAAGATAGAGAGCCTTCAGGCTCTCTATCTTTTTTTTATTAATTAGCTAACTTCTTGCGCAAGAGTTCATTCACTTGAGCAGGATTTGCCTTACCACGCGTTGCCTTCATGCACTGACCAACTAACGCATTGAAGGCCTTTTGCTTACCCGCACGGAACTCATCAACAGACTTTTGGTTACTCGCCAACACTTGGTCGATAATACCTTCCAAGGCACTAACATCAGAAATCTGCTTGAGCCCCTTACTTTCAATCAAGGCATCAACGTCGGCTTTTTCACCACCCCACAACGTGGCGAATAGTTCCTTCGCACCTTTTTGATTGATCGTACCGTCCAAAACGCGTGACAAAATCGTACCCAACTGTTCCGGAGACACAGGCGCCTTAGCAAAAGTCATCCCTTCGGTCTGGTTGACAGCGGCAGACAACTCACCCATTACCCAGTTAGCAGCAAGCTTATAATCCGTCACCTTTTGAGCCAAGGCCAAATAGTAGTCAGCGATATCGCGACTAGCCGTCAGCATCGTAGCATCATACTGAGGCAAATTAAATTCTTGCTGCAGACGCTGACACAGTTGCTGAGGCAATTCAGGCATTTGACTGCGCACTTCATCAATCCACGCATCACTGATTTCAAGTGGTAATAAATCAGGATCCGGGAAATAACGGTAATCCATCGAGTCTTCTTTGGTACGCATCTGACGCGTTTCACCCTTATCAGGGTCATAGAGACGCGTCGCCTGAATCACCTTGCCACCATCTTCAATCAATTCAATCTGACGACGAACTTCGTAGTCAATTGCTTCTTGTAAGAATCGGAAGGAATTCAGATTTTTAATTTCACAACGGGTACCAAATTCCTTCTGACCAACAGGTCGAACGGAAATATTCGCATCGCAACGGAAGTTACCTTCCTGCATATTGCCGTCAGAAATACCCAACCAAACGACAAGCGCGTGTAAAGCACGAGCGTAACCAACCGCTTCAGCAGCAGAACGCATTTCGGGCTCGGTCACGATCTCAAGCAATGGCGTACCAGCACGGTTCAAGTCAATACCAGAACACCCCTGAACTAAACCATGCACAGACTTACCAGCGTCTTCTTCAAGATGAGCACGGGTCAAATTAATCGTCTTGATGTACGGATCACCTTTTTTAGGTTGAACCGGGAAAGACAACTTCCCACCCACAACAACTGGCAACTCAAATTGACTAATTTGGTAACCCTTTGGAAGATCGGGATAAAAATAGTTCTTGCGATCGAAAACAGAATGATTAGCAACCGTTGCATCAATAGCAAGACCAAATTGAATGGCCTTCTCAACAGCGCTGTAATTTAAGACTGGCAAGCTCCCCGGCAATGCTAAGTCCACATAGCAAGCATTGACGTTCGCTTCATCACCAAAGTGACGAGCTGCTCCAGAAAAAATCTTAGAGTTGGTCGAGAGCTGAACATGCGTCTCAAGACCAATAACAACTTCCCATTGCATGTTTTTTATTCTCCTGAGACTTAGTAGCCAACCGGATGACGCTTGTGCCAATCCGTTTCTCGTTGCCATGCAGCGGCAACACCGAGCAAACGAGCTTCGCTAAACGTTTCACCTAATAACTGGAAACCCAAGGGACGGCCATTGGAATGAATACCAGATGGCACAGACACACCAGGCAACCCAGCCAATGAAGCAGGAACCGTATACAAGTCTGACAAATAGGCCGAAACAGGGTCAGCATTAGCTCCGAAGTCATATGCCGTACCAGCAGTGACAGGGCTCAGGATTACATCAACCTTCTTAAAGGTTTCATGGAATTCGTTAGCGATCAAACGACGAACCTTTTGAGCCTTCAAATAGTAGGCATCGTAGTAGCCATGAGAAAGTACGTAAGTACCGATCATGATGCGACGCTTAGATTCGGCACCAAAACCTTCGTTACGAGACTTCTTAATCATGTCCAAAATATCGGTGTAATCCTTCGCACGATGACCGTAACGAACACCGTCGAATCGAGACAGATTGGAACTCGCCTCGGCGCACGCTACGACATAGTAGACAGGGACCCCCAGTTCGGCCATGGGCAACTCGATATCAACAATTTCGGCCCCCATACGACGATACGTTTCAATAGCCTCATCCAAGGACTGCTTCAGTTCGGGATCAAGCCCCTCCCCAAGCCACTTTCTAGGTACACCAATGCGCACACCCTTCACACCATCCTGAAGATAACGAGTGAAGTCTTCCTGAGGCTTATTGACAGAAGTAGAATCTGCACGGTCAAAGCCCACCATGCTACCGAGGACTAAAGCACAATCTTCCGCGGAATGTGCTAACAAACCAGCAGTATCAAGTGAAGAAGCAAAGGCAATCATGCCAAAGCGAGACGGCCGACCATAAGTCGGCTTCATACCCGTGACGCCAGTAAAACAAGCAGGTTCACGAATAGAACCACCCGTATCAGTCCCCGTCACAATCGGAGCTAAACCCGCAGCCACGGCAGCCGAAGAACCACCCGAAGAACCACCTGGCACTGCATTCTTATCCCAGGGATTAAAAACTTTGCCAAAAGCAGAGTTTTCATTCCCGGAACCCATAGCAAATTCGTCGCAATTCAACTTACCCAGGCATACCATCCCTTCAGCGGACAACTGACGCACGACAGTAGCATCAAAAGGACTCATATAGCCTTCTAACATACGGCTCGCGGCCGTAGAAGCCCAGTCCTTCGTCACAAAAATATCTTTGTGCGCAATAGGGATACCCGTCAACGGGGTTGCTTTTCCAGCTTCGATACGTTCATCAGCGGCGCGTGCTTGAGCTAACGTCACTTCAGGACGAACATCCAAAAAGGCATTTAAATCCTTATGCTGCTCAATACGAGCGAGATAATGCTGTGCAAGTTCCACGGCCGAAACTTCACGAGCGGCCAACATACGAGACAAATCAGCTACTGAAGCAAAAGTAATGTTCTTATCCATTTCTCACTCATCTCGATTTATTCAATGACCTGAGGAACCAAGAAGCAACCTTCTGCTTGCTCTGGTGCATTTTTCATATTTTCCGCACGGTTCACTTCTTCCGTGACAATATCCTCACGCAAACGCTGTACACCATCATGCGGATTCGGCATCGGGGCGATGCCAGTCGTATCGACAGAACTGATTCGTTCAATCATTTGGAAAATATCATTGAGCTCGCCCTGAATAATCTTTGCCTGCTCATCGGAAATATCGATGCGGCCAAGATCAGCAATACGGCGAATGTCATCCATCGTTAGGGACATATTCGTGCTTCTCTAATGCAAGTAAATTTCTACGAACGGGGTCATTCGCCACGGGCGTACTTATTACGTACTCTGAAACACTCCAACACAAGAGAATCAAGCTCAAAGAACCTTTTCGTACTACGGCGGACGATCAGTTAGTTTATCATTAACAGATTAATTTGGGTCACGCTTTGTCCCATAGTGATCGTTAGTTTTAGTCCCTTGCTACACCGCTCCTTCAGCGGTAGCCCTTCTTAGCCCAGGCTGCAAATAACATGTTTGGATTCTTCCGTAATTACTTCTCGAATGACCTTGCCATTGACCTCGGCACAGCTAATACTTTGATTTACATGCGAGGGAAAGGCATCGTTCTTAATGAACCTAGCGTCGTTGCTATTCGCCAGGAAGGTGGGCCTAACGGAAAAACGACAATTCACGCCGTCGGTAAAACGGCTAAGCAAATGCTCGGACGCGTGCCTGGAAACATTAACGCCATTCGCCCGATGAAGGATGGTGTTATCGCCGACTTTACAGTGACGGAACAGATGCTCAAGCAATTCATCCGCATGGCCAACCCGTCACGCTTATTTGCACCTTCGCCTCGCATTATTATTTGCGTCCCTTGTGGCTCAACCCAAGTAGAACGACGTGCAATTAAAGAAAGCGCTCTTGCCGCTGGTGCGTCCGACGTCTATTTGATTGAAGAACCGATGGCGGCC
>OGQF01000183.1_pt1 | contig 51890 bp, 39 predicted proteins | sample 1553141 | NCBI WGS metagenome assembly OGQF01 (sample SAMEA2580005, study PRJEB22360) | human gut metagenome | biome: human gut; feature: human-associated habitat; material: faeces | place: Denmark | collected 2008/2010
AGGGGAGTAATATGAGCATGGATAATCATATCGTAATTATGGCTGGTGGCATCGGTAGTCGTTTTTGGCCGATGAGTACACCCGAATGCCCTAAGCAATTTATGGATGTTTTAGGAACGGGTAAAACATTGTTGCAACTGACAGTTGAGCGTTTCGCTGATATTTGTCCCATCGGGAATATATGGGTGGTGACTTCGGTGCGTTATCGTGAGTTGGTAAAGCAGCAATTGCCGGAGATTCCAGATTCCAACATCTTATTGGAGCCTTGCATGCGTAATACGGCTCCATGTATTGCCTATGTCACCTGGAAAATCAAAAAGCAGGATCCGGATGCTTGTTTGGTAGTTTCTCCATCTGACCATATCGTATTGGATGTTGCAGAGTTTCGGCGTGTAGTGGATAAAGGTTTGAAATTTGTGGCCGACAAAGAGAGAATCTTGACTTTAGGTATGATGCCGACACGTCCGGAAACCGGCTATGGATATATCCAGATGAAAGCCAATACAACTGTTTATCAGGAAGAGATTCATGAAGTGGAGGCATTTAAGGAAAAACCGGATTTGACAACAGCACAATCCTATCTGCGCTCCGGTGATTATTTGTGGAATGCCGGTATTTTCCTTTGGAATGTGCATACCGTGGAAAAAGCTTTTCGTACTTATTTGCCGGAAATGGCAGCCTTGTTCGACCGTTTGGAAAATCTATTTTTTACAATAGGAGAGCAGGAGGCAATCGACCGCTATTTCCCGGAATGTAAAAGCATCTCCATCGATTATGCCATCATGGAACACGCTCGGAATATATATGTATTTCCGGCTTCTTTCGGTTGGTCGGATTTAGGTACGTGGGGTTCGCTTTACGAGCATGTTGCAAAAGATGCTGCGCAAAATGCCGTAGTTGGCAACGAAGTGAAGATGATTGAAAGTAGCGGATGCATCGTTCACGTCCCGACCGGGCGGAGGATGGTATTGCAAGGACTCGAAAACTATATCATCGCCGAAGAAAATGGAGTCTTGTTGATATGTCGCAAGTCGGATGAACAGCGAATCAAAGAGTTTTCACAGCAATAGCGGTTCAATGATTGTCAAAATACTTTTGGAGCACATCATTAGCTTGCGTAAATCCCAGCCGTGAGGCGATTTCCAAGTCGGCTTTCGCCTCTTCCAGCCCAGAGAGGGAGAGGCGGGCAATGGCCCGGTTGAAGTAACTTTGTGCACTTGCCGGGTCGATATTGATGGCTTGTGTATAATCTTGGATAGCTCCCTGCAGGTTGCCTTTTTTCTGCAATACGGCACCGCGGTTGAAGTACAGTGCGCTGGAATTGAGTCCATATTCTTTTGCCGTAGCTGCATCCATCAGGACATTTTTCCCTAATTCCAGAGCTTGATTGTAATCTTCCAGTGCGCCGTCCAAGTCGAGCATACGAAAACGTGCAATTCCCCGATAGTGGTATGCCAGTATAAAATCTGGTCTTAATTGAAGCGTTTCCGTATAGTCCTTGATAGCATTGGGGAAAGAACCTAGATTCTCATATACAATCCCTCGATTAAAATAGGCATCTGCATTGTCCGGATAATTGGCCAATACATAATTTAAATCCCGCAAAGCCTCTTTATTGCGGCCGGAATTGGCATACGAAATAGCCCGGTTGTAATAGGCTGGAAACCACAACGGATCTGCTTCCAGAATATTATTGAATTCAGTGATGGCTTTTTCATACCGTTGCTGTTTCATATACTCCAAACCCCGTTTGTTTGCTTGTTTTACTTGCGTATTACAGGCAGACAAACAGAAAAGAAACGCGATGCCATAAAAAAGATACCTCATAAATATTGTCTTTCAGACTACTGTTTGACAAAGTTAAAAAATAACATTGACATATTTAAAATTTCGTACGCTTTTTTTGCCGCTGTTCACCGGTGCCGTATAATTTGTTCAGCAAGTCCGGCCGTTTTATTTTTCGGAGCGTAGCCGTAATCTGTTCGCGGAATTCTTTTTTGTACCAGAAAAAGAACATGTTCTGCATTTTTTTCTCTTGGGCACTCTTCACTGTTGCAACGGGTTTCAGCGAATAGGGATGATAGCCTGAATAGTAAATCGTTGTGGCGACAGTCATGGGTGTTGGGGTAAAATCCTGCACCTGTTCTAGCTTGAAGTCCAGCTCTTTGGTTGCGATAGCCAGATCTGCCATGTCTTCCGGGCGACATCCGGGATGTGATGATATAAAATAAGGTATAATCTGCTCATTCAGCTTGTATTGGGTGTTGATGTTGTCAAACAGACTTTTCAATTGTTGGAAAAGTGTGAAAGACGGTTTCCGCATCATTTTGAGAACCCGGGCAGACGAGTGTTCCGGAGCCACTTTGAATCGTCCTGACACATGGTGGCGGATGACTGTTTCCAAATATTCCCGATTAGTCTGATTGGTGCGTTTGTCACCGGTGTCGTGCAGGCAAAGGTCATAGCGGATGCCTGATCCGATAAAACAGTGTTTGATTCCTGGACGTTTTCTGGCAGCTTCATAAAGATGAAGCAGGGAGGCATGATTTGTATCCAGATTTTTGCAGATAACGGGGAAGGCGCATGAAGCCCGTTTGCAGCGTTTGCAAAGCGAACTGTCTTTGCCGTGCATATTATACATATTGGCAGACGGGCCGCCTAAATCGCTGATGGTACCGTGAAAATCGGGCATTTGTGTAATGCGGTCCAGCTCCTGCAGAATGGATTCTTCCGAACGGGAGATGATAAACTTACCCTGGTGTGCTGAAATGGTACAAAAGGCACATCCACCAAAACAACCGCGATGCATGGTGACAGAGTGGCGTATCATATTGTATGCCGGGATTTCTTTTCCCTTGTAGCGCGGATGAGGCAGACGGGTAAAGGGGAGGGCATATACGGCATCCAGCTCCTTGGTTGTTAATGGAGGATAAGGTGGATTGACAATGATTTGGTCGTTGCCTAAATGTTGGATGAGCCGTGCCGCTTCCACGCTGTTGGATTCTTCTTCAATGTGCCGGAAGTTTTCTGCATATTTCTTTTTGTCCTGCAGGCAGGTCTCGTGTGAGTGCAATTGCAGGGTCTGCCATTTCTTGTTGCCTGCCACCTGTTCTCCTTGCCGGCGGATCACCACGGTTTGGGGTACATTAGTCAAACTATAAAAAGGCACTCCCTTTTTCAGCATACGGCAAATGTCTGTCAGCGGCTTTTCGCCCATACCATACACCAGCAGGTCGGCGCCGCTTGAAGCGAGAATGGAAGGTTGCGGGCAATCTTTCCAGTAGTCGTAATGGGTCAGTCGGCGCAACGATGCTTCGATGCCTCCGATGATGACCGGTGTTTCAGGATATAATTGCTTTAGAATACGGGTGTAGACAATCGTAGGCATATCCGGTCGCATACCGGCACGTCCGTCCGGAGTGTAGGCATCGTCCGATCTTCTGCGGCGTGCGGCTGTATAGTGGTTGACCATCGAGTCCATCGAGCCGGCAGAAACTCCGAAAAACAGACGGGGGCAACCCAGTTTTTTGAAGTCGCGCAAATCGTCCTGCCAGTTTGGTTGGGGGACAATAGCCACTTTCAGACCTAAAGATTCGAGCAGACGGCCGATTACGGCTGCTCCGAAAGATGGATGGTCTACATACGCATCTCCCGAAAAAAGAATGACATCCAGATAATCCCATCCCCGTTCTTTCACTTCCTTGGCGGAAGTCGGTAACCATTGTCGTTGTTCTGTATTCATATTTTAAGTAAATAATCGGACAAAAGTAGATAGATTTATTTATTTTACTACCTTTGCGGGCCTTAAAACTTCTTTTACTTATTGTCACGTATGAAAAAAGCAAATATAATCAGTCTGGGGTGTTCCAAAAATTTGGTGGATACGGAGATGTTACTGAAACAGCTGGACAAAGCTGGATATGCGACGGAAGTAGATGTGGAAAATTCGGATGCTGATGTGGTGATTGTCAATACATGCGGCTTCATCGGGGATGCAAAAGAAGAGTCGGTCAATACGATTCTTGAGCAGGTAGAGAGGAAGAAAGAGGGATTGGTGAAGCAGATATATGTTATCGGTTGCCTGTCTCAGCGGTATGGAGAGGATTTGAAACGGGAAATACCGGAAGTGGACGGATTCTTCGGTAAATTCGACTGGAAAGGTGTAATGGAAAAAATGGGTGAGTACTTTGATGAAAGTATCCGTAATCAAAGAATATTGACGACACCATCCCATTATGCATACTTGAAAATTTCTGAAGGTTGCAACCGTACCTGTTCCTATTGTGCCATACCGATTATGACCGGCAAACACAAATCGCGTGATTTTGACGAACTGTTGGACGAATGTCGTGAACTGGTGAAAGGAGGCGTTAAGGAAATTCTGGTTGTTGCACAGGATTTGACCTACTATGGCATTGACCTATATGGCAAAAACCGTTTGGCGGAACTAATCGGACGCATTGCAGATATCGAGGGTGTAGAATGGATTAAGCTGCATTATGCCTATCCGGCAGGTTTTCCGGAGGAGTTGTTGCCGGTGATGCGCAAACATCCGAATGTATGCCGTTATCTGGACATTGCTCTTCAGCATTGCAGCGACCACATGCTGAAAATGATGAGAAGAGGCGTGACCAAGCAACAAACTATCGACCTGATACGTAAAATCAGGGAGGAAGTACCGGGAATCTTTATCCGTACCACTCTGATGGTTGGTCATCCGGGCGAGACAGAGGCAGATTTTCAGGAGTTGTGCGACTTTGTCCGTGGGATGCGTTTCGAACGTCTGGGAGTATTTCCTTACTCGCACGAGGACGACACCTATTGCGACCGTTATTACCGGGATGATGTCGAGGAAGACGTGAAGCAAGAGCGGGCTGAGACCGTGATGAAGATTCAGGCGGACATATCTGCACAATTGTCTGCTTCGTTGATTGGAAAGCGGATGCGTATATTGGTAGACAGGAAAGAAGAGGAGTATTATATCGGACGTACAGAGCACGACTCTCCGGAAGTGGATCCGGAAGTATTGGTTGAAACCGATGAGGAATTGCCGGTTGGTGAATTCTGTATGGTGGAAATCACAGGGGCGGATGAGTACGACCTTTATGCAAAAGTGATAAAAGAAGACCAAGTTTAATTTATAAAAATCGGAAAACAATGAAAAGAATGATGACAGTAATGCTTGTAGCATTGGTAGCAGCTTTTGCAAGCTGTAAAGGAGGAGAAGATTCAGTAGCTTTGTTAAAAAGCCACGAATGGCAGTTAAAGTCGTTTACTACAGACGGAACTGTTGTTGCTAATCCTGCTGAATTGCCTGTATTGGCATTTAGCGACAGTACCAAAATGGCAGGCAGTGCTGGTTGCAACCGCTTCTTCGGTACTTACACTACAGCCGACAAAGGTGCCATCACTTTAGTGCCTGGCGGAATCACTTTGATGACTTGTCCTGACATTGAATTTGAGGACAAATACATGAAGGCTTTGGCTGAAGTGAAAACCTATGCTGTAAGCAAAGAGGAGTTGACTCTGAAAAATGCAGATGGAAAAGTAGTGATTGTTTACACTGCTGCTCCTGCAAAATCTGCAGAATAAGAAGCTGTCGCTCGGAAATTGGATGTCAGGGACAGAATCCCTGCATTTATTTGAATTAAAATCGGCTGTCTGCTTGTCGGACAGCCGATTTTTCTTTATATCCCTATTTGTTTTTACAAAAATAAATTCCAATTTTGTGTTACTACTAACATTTAAACTTCAAGATTATGATTAATCATCTATTCTGGATAGTGCCTGCTTGCTCGCTGATAGCACTGTTCTTTGCGTGGCTTTTCTTCAGGGGTATGATGAAGGAGTCGGAAGGTAACGAGACAATGAAGCGTATTGCCGGCCACGTGCGTAAGGGTGCGATGGCTTATTTAAAACAGCAGTATAAAATTGTGGGGATTGTATTTCTGGTGTTGTGTATCTTCTTTGCTTGGATGGCATACGGACCGGGATTGCAGAACGGGTGGGTATGGTTTGCCTTTCTGACAGGAGGATTCTTTTCGGGTTTGGCAGGATTCATAGGCATGAAAACAGCTACCTATGCCTCTGCCCGTACGGCAAATGCAGCCAGCCGCAGTATGAACGACGGTCTGAAGGTAGCGTTTCGCTCGGGAGCTGTGATGGGGTTGGTTGTAGTTGGTCTGGCATTGCTTGACATCTCGTTGTGGTGGTTGGTCCTGGATTATTTTATAGAAGAGGCAGATGCGACCCACAAGGCGGTGATGATTACCACCACCATGCTGACTTTTGGAATGGGAGCTTCCACGCAGGCCTTATTTGCACGTGTAGGGGGAGGTATCTTCACCAAGGCGGCTGATGTCGGAGCCGACCTGGTCGGCAAAGTCGAAGCCGGCATCCCCGAAGACGACCCGCGCAACCCGGCAACCATTGCCGACAATGTGGGAGACAACGTCGGAGATGTGGCCGGCATGGGGGCGGATTTGTACGAATCATATTGCGGTTCCATTCTGGCAACCTCCGCATTGGGTGCTGCCGCATTCGTGGCGTCCGGCGACGTAGAGATGCAATACAAGGCGGTCGTGGCGCCGATGCTGATCGCCGCGGTCGGGATCGTATTGTCGATCATCGGCATCTTCGCCGTCCGCACGAAGGAAAATGCGACTATACGTGAGCTGCTGAAAGCGCTTGCCATAGGGACAAACCTAAGTTCCGTGTTGATCGCCCTCTCCACTTTCGGCATTCTTTATTTGTTAGAGTTGGACAATTGGTTCTGGATCAGTTGTTCGGTCATAATCGGATTGTTGGTAGGGATCGTGATCGGCCAATCGACGGAATACTATACTTCCCAGTCTTATAAGCCCACCCAGCGGGTTTCAGAGGCCGGACTGACCGGGCCGGCAACGGTGATTATCTCCGGCTTGGGGCTGGGCATGCTATCGACCGCCATTCCGGTACTGGCCGTAGTAGCCGGGATCATCTGTTCGTTCCTTTTTGCTTCCGGCTTCGATTTCAACAATGTAGGGATGGGGTTGTACGGCATCGGCATCGCCGCCGTCGGGATGCTCTCGACATTAGGGATCACTTTGGCTACGGATGCTTACGGGCCTATTGCCGACAATGCCGGCGGCAATGCGGAAATGTCCGGCTTGGGCAAAGAAGTACGCAAACGTACGGATGCGCTCGACTCCTTAGGCAACACGACCGCCGCAACAGGCAAAGGGTTTGCGATCGGCTCGGCAGCCTTGACTGGCTTGGCTTTGCTGGCTTCTTACGTGGAAGAGATTAAAATAGGCTTGCTCCGGTTGGGCGAAACAGTCCTGACATTTTCCGACGGCAAAGCCATCGAGGTATCAAAAGCCTCTTTCTCCGACTTTATGATCTATTATGATGTCACACTTATGAACCCGAAGGTGTTGGCGGGGATGTTCCTCGGCTCCATGATGGCTTTCATGTTCTGCGGGTTGACAATGAATGCAGTCGGACGGGCAGCCGGACACATGGTGGAGGAAGTACGCCGCCAGTTCCGTGAAATCCCCGGAATACTAACAGGAAAAGCCGAACCCGATTACGCCCGTTGCGTGGCCATCTCGACAAAAGGGGCGCAGCACGAGATGGTGACCCCTTCCCTGTTAGCCATCATCGCACCGATCCTCACCGGTCTGATATTCGGAGTGACAGGAGTGGTCGGACTGCTGATCGGCGGCCTGAGCACCGGGTTCGTACTGGCGATCTTCATGGCCAATTCGGGAGGCGCCTGGGACAACGCCAAGAAACATATCGAAGAAGGAAACCACGGCGGCAAGGGCAGCGAAGCCCATAAGGCGACAGTCGTAGGCGATACGGTCGGCGACCCGTTCAAAGACACCTCCGGTCCCAGCCTCAACATCCTGATCAAGCTGATGAGCATGGTAGCGATCGTCATGGCAGGATTGACAGTAGCCTGGAGTTTGTTCTGATCGGGTGATAGGTGATAGGTGAAAAGGCCTTTTTGTAAAACTTTTCTGAGTTTGAATTAAAAAACGTCACCTTAAAGGCGGCGTTTTTTAATTCATTTTTCCTAAACTTTTACAGAAACGGGGTTTTACCTATCACCTATCACCATAAATCACTGATAATCAATAATAGCATTTCTTAATACACCTTTTTTATTTATCCCACGCGATGAAATGTTTGAATCTTCATTTACGCCCTCATTCGAAAGGACAGACACCCCAAAAAGGCTACCGTAAAGCTATGCTTTATGAAGGCTAAAGCTATGGGTTACGCAACCTAATGCATAGCTTTAGAGAAGCTGGTGCATTGCCGAACGGGATGCGCCGGGACAAATCGTTTCCTACTCATCTATTTTTAACTACCGGATGAAAGCATTCATGGAGAATTGCATGTATCTTTGCAGCCGGTATAACATAAAAACAATCTGTATGTCAATCTCACGCTTCAATGCAGTGGAGAAAGCATCCAACCGAAAGGCAGTGGAAGCCATTACTCCCAATCAGAAAGTATCCGAATATTATGGTGAGAACGTCTTCAACCGGAAGGCAATGCAAAAGTATCTCTCCAAGGAAACCTACAAAGCCCTGACCCATGCCATCGACAACGGAACCCCTATCGACCGCGAAATAGCCAATCATGTGGCTGCCGGCATGCGCATGTGGGCACTGGAAAAAGGAGTCACACATTACACACACTGGTTCCAGCCTCTTACCGACGGGACAGCCGAAAAGCACGACGCATTCGTCGAACATGACGGTGGCGGCGGCATGATCGAAGAATTCAGCGGCAAGCTGCTCGCACAACAGGAGCCGGACGCATCCAGCTTCCCCAACGGCGGATTGCGCAACACGTTCGAAGCCCGCGGCTATTCGGCCTGGGACCCCTCCTCACCTGCGTTTATCGTAGACGACACCTTGTGTATCCCGACCGTATTCATCGCCTATACCGGTGAAGCGCTGGACTACAAGACCCCGCTGATCCGCTCCATCGAAGCCTTGAACAAGGCAGCCAAAGATGTCTGCCATTATTTCAACGAAGACGTCAATAAAGTCATCACCTATTTAGGCTGGGAACAGGAGTATTTCCTGGTAGACGAAGACCTCTATTCCGCCCGTCCCGACCTGTCGCTGACGGAACGTACCCTGTTGGGACACGAAAGCGCGAAGAACCAGCAATTGGACGACCACTATTTCGGAGCCATTCCCTCCCGTGTACAGGAGTTTATGAAAGACCTGGAAACAGAATGCTACAAGTTGGGCATCCCGGTCAAGACACGCCATAACGAGGTTGCCCCGAACCAGTTCGAGCTAGCGCCTATTTACGAGGAATGCAACCTCGCCAACGACCACAACCAATTGTTGATGTCGGTGATGAAACGTGTCTCCCGCCGCCACAACTTCCGCGTGCTGCTCCACGAAAAGCCTTTTATGGGCGTGAACGGTTCGGGCAAGCACTGCAACTGGTCGATGGGAACCGATACGGGCATCAACCTCTTCTCTCCGGGAAAGGACCGGGAAGACAACCTGCGTTTCATCACATTCGTGGTCAACTCGCTGATGGCCGTTTATAAATACAACGCCTTGCTGAAAGCCAGTATCGCTTCGGCTACCAACGCGCACCGCCTGGGCGCCAACGAAGCGCCTCCCGCCATCATCTCATCCTTCTTAGGAACACAGATCACCGAAATTCTGGATAAGTTCGAGAACTGTTCCATCGAAGACGCTATCGAGGTGGACGACAAGAAACGCCTGCATCTCGGCTTCGGACAGATCCCCGAACTGCTGTTAGACAATACGGACCGTAACCGCACCTCTCCTTTTGCTTTCACCGGAAACCGTTTCGAATTCCGTGCATTGGGATCGTCGGCCAACTGCGGTTCAGCGATGTTGGCACTGAACTCTGCCGTAGCCTACCAGCTCCGCCAGTTCAAACAGGATGTCGAAGCCTTGCGTGCCGAAGGAAAGAGCAAAGAGGCCGCCATCTTCGAAGTGCTGAAAGCCTATATCAAGGAATCCAAACCGATCCGTTTCGACGGGAACGGCTACGGCGACGAATGGAAGGAAGAAGCTGCCCGCCGCGGCCTGGATTGCGAAAACAGCGTTCCGTTACAATACGATGCTTACCTGAAACCGGAAGTTATCCGGATGTTCAAGGAAACGGGTGTACTGAGCGAAAAGGAATTGGAAGCCCGCAACGAAGTGAAATGGGAAATCTATATCAAAAAGGTACAGATCGAAGCTCGTGTCCTTGGCGACCTATCGCTCAACCATATCATCCCGGTTGCCGTCCGCTACCAGTCATTGCTATTGGACAACATCGCCAAACTGAAAGAGACTTTCGGCGGATATCCGGAATATGACGATATGTCGGAAGAGCCCCGACGCCTGGTTCGCAAGATTGCCGGACATATCTGTTCCGTCACTCGCATGGTGGACGAAATGGTGGAAGCCCGCAAAAAAGCAAACCGTATCACGGATTTGCGTACCAAAGCAATCGCTTACCATGATACCGTCGCTCCCTATCTGGACGAAATCCGTAGCCACATCGACGACCTGGAGCTGATGGTCGATAACCAGATGTGGCCGCTGCCGAAATATAGGGAACTGTTGTTCATCCGTTAATTTACATTAATCATTTAATTATTATACAAGTATGAATAGTTCGTATCTACGAATTATTCATACTTTTGTTTTTATAATCACTTAAATCTACGTGAATATGAAAACAAAAGCATTCCTTCCCGCTATCGTTTTCCTTCTGGCAAGCCTTGCAAGTTGTAATTCCTCCGTTCCGAAATCGTTGGTAACTGACGACGGCAGTGTCAGGATAATCGAAAACCCGGACGGCCCGCTTTACATCTGCGACCTGAAAGCGGCAGGCGATACGATTGATATCCCACTTAGCGAACTGGTCGAAGATTGCCGGATCGTGCGTTTTGAAACCTCCGACGAGGCCCTGTTCAAGGCCTGGTGGATCGAGGTGAGCGATAACTACATTTGCGTACGGCAGCAATCCAACGTGGTCAAGCTATACGACAAGGACGGAAAATTCCTCTGCAACATAGGTGCAATGGGAAACGGACCGGGCGAGTATCCGGTGACTATCTACGACGGGAGTATCGACGAACGAGGCGGCCATATATTCCTCTCTCTCTTTTATGGGAAGAAAATCATGATGTACGGCCTTGACGGGAAATGGATAAAAGATATCAATCTTCCCGGACAAATCAACAAACCGAAAATCGAGGTCAATGCCGACGGTACGCTCTCGGTCGTACACATGCCTTTTGAAGAAGGGACGCCGATCGCTTTCCGGATGGACACGGACGGGAACATCCTATCACAGATACCGGCACTCGACTATATGTTGGCAGGAAATTTCGACAATGAGATATTTTCCTACCGGAATACCGGAATATTCGACTTCTTTTATACCGGCATCGACACGACTTTCACATACGATACGGAAGCAAACAAGCTGATCCCCCGTTTCACGATGAACTTCCCCGGTTTTGCCCAAAAACCTATCCATATCTACACGGAACTGCCCAACCATATCCTCATCCACTACTACACTTGGGATAAAGGCCGGTTCACACCCGGAGGAGACATACTGGTAGATAAGATGAAAATGTCATCTTCCCAATATCACCTGGTCAACGACTTCTACGGGAATCTCCCGATTCCCAATCCGAACAACCGCTTCAACAAGGGCAGATTCATTTTCAATGTCGAACCGGCTGCACTTCAGGATATGATCGAAGCCCATCTCGCCTCCGGCAAATGTCCTCCCGAAGCGAAAGCCCAACTGAAAGAATTGGCTGCTACGCTCCATGAGAACGATAATAATTTGATGTTTGTGGGAAAGCTGAAGAGGTAAAAAGAAGTCTGTTGATTAACGGCAAACTTTTATCCGGGAAGTCCGAGTAATACCGTTCTCATTATAGGCATCTATCGTAAAGTAATAAGCAACCCCTTTATTCAGACTTCCGATTTCCAACGTATTTTCTCCCATCACCTGGAAATTATTATACAACTTGTCTCCGGCTATTCCGTAGCGGACAATATACCCCTGAGCATCCGGAACAGCCTCCCAACAAAGACGCGCCTTGCATGGATCGGCCTCATCCCTTTCCACCGTGAAATCATTTACGGCACGCGGAGTACTCCCCTGACCTTTTCCAAAAATTCTCAAATCGCGTACGGAAAAATTTTCCGACACCGTATACTCCTTGTTTTGCAACTTGATATACCGGGCTTTGAACGGTTCTTCAAATTCGATATAATCATGAGGAGTGTCTGTTTTCTTTGTACCATAGTCCACCACCAAAGACCAATCTTCGCCATTTACCGAAGCGTAAATCAGATAGCTCTGGTAAACTCCGGAGACAGCACCTTTTTGATTAGCCCCGTATTCATCGAAATTCACCTGAATAGCATGGATAGACGAAAGCCGTTGCAAATCTACTTGTGCCCACTCCATATCACGGTTCGATTGGGCGACCCAAGCCGTACGGGCGTCCTCATCCACTATATTTTCTGCCGGATAACCTTCCAGCGAAGAAGATACGCTCACTTTTTTTCCATACGAAAGCAACATCCACCCGGGTTGATATTCACCGGCGATCTGTTCCTTTCCTCCGGGCAGGAACATCGGATAATCTCCTAAATAGGTGTTCGTAAACAAATAGCCGTCTTTATCAAAGCCGGACGGATAGAAAGAGACCCTGCGTTCAAACATATGCCGGACGGAAATTGAATTAGTCGCGGCTTTCCAATAGTTCTCACTACCGGCCGTAAAGATACAACCATGTCCCGCCCCTCCGATAAAACCGGTCGGTTTATAAGAAACCGGACTGTTCTCCATATAGGTAAAAGGCCCGGCGGGAGAAGTCCCGTACAGAAAAATCAGTATATCATCGTACCTCCCCATGTCCCTTATTCATTTGAGGCGGACAGCCATGATCCTTGGACAATCTATTGGATTCATTTCTGTGGTAAGCTAACCGAATCATTCCTTTCTCCCAACCCCGCTCCTCAAGAAATATTAGCAGACGAACATGTACGGCAACTCATCCGCATCCGTCTATTCGAAGAGATATACAGTAGTTTTGCCAGAGGTTACATAAAAGAATATCTGGCTTATTCATCCATGTGCTTATATACGTTTCTCTCAACTTTCATTTTTCAGGAACAGTTCCGCCATATCGATCTTCCGACCCACAAAGAAAATTCATTCTCGATGCGAGTTATCTATTACTTACAAGAACACGTGGAAACCAATCTGACCTTAAAAGATTTAGCGGAATATTTCAAATATTCGGAATCTCACTTTTCCACCTTATTCCAGAAAGAAACGGGTACTTCCCCCATCAATTACTTTACACGCCTAAAAATACAGAAAGCCTGTCAGTATATCGAACTTACGGATATGAAACTGAACGAAATTGCGATGCGGCTCGGATTCGAGGAGCAGGCCTATTTCTCCCGTGTCTTTACCAAAGTTATGGGAATATCTCCTTCCTCTTATCGGAAAAAAGAAGCCGATAACAGATAAATAAAAAGAAAGCCGGAGAAGGAACATTCCCTCCGGCTTACCACGTGATTTGAAATAAATCTATTGGAAATTAAGAATCGAAAAATGCAGCACACATCCGCTATTCCCGACCAAATCAATGATAACCTCATTGCGGTTCTCCAACCTGATTTTCTTGGCATCGACGACATCCTTTTTCTCCTCGGAAACCTGGTAATAGAGTGTGGCGGTATAGCCCTTTCTGTTTTTCAGAAAATCAATGGGTAAAGAGATTTGTTTTTTGTCTCCGGCATTCAACATGCTTACATACCAATCGGAACCCGAACGGCGGGCGACCACAACATATTTGCCCATTTCTCCATCCAAGAAGCGGGTTTCGTCCCATACGGTCGGAATAGAATTATAGAAACGGGTTGCAGCATCTGTTTTGATCACAGACTCGGCAGAGCCTGCACCACCGGCTCGCCTCGGTGATTTTTCGGGGCGGTCATACCAATAGACAAACTGCCAAGGACTATAAATAGCGACCAATTTAGCCAACTGGGCAGCACGTCCTCCCATCTTTTCCGTGACTCTTTCCGCAAAATAACAATTGGTATAATCACCCGCTCCGCAAATCATGCGATTATATAATGTATAGATGGCTTGGTCTAGCGACGGGCTTTCTTCGTCGCCGCGGATACCTTCCTGAGTCAGTAAATTCGGATACGTGCGCGAATAGCCTGTCAAACGATACTCATCGTGGATATCAACCATCAATCCATATTTGGCGGCTTTGCGTACTGCCTGATGCAACCATGCCGTAGCGTATTGGTCGCCCACATTCACAAAACCATATTTTACACCTTTGATCCCCCATTTCTTATATAAAGGCAGAATTTCATCCAGTTGCTGATGCAGTGCCTTTTTATTCACATATACCAATATGCCAACACCTTTTGAATCGGCATATTCTATTACTTTAGGCAAATCGAGCGGGCCCTTCGAACGGGCCGGATCAATCGTAACGGTAGTCGCATCCGATTTTACGTCTTCTTCCGCCCCATACCAACCGGCATCAAACAGTACATAGGCTATATTGTTTTCTGCTGCAAAATCAATACAAGCCATACTGCCAGCCGTTGTCAATGTAACTTCACGAATTACCTGTCCGGGCTTGATCCAGCTAGTGTTCGCAATCTGATTAGGTTCGTTCAGGTTAAGTATGAAGTAATCATTCTCGACCAATTTTCCAGGAAGGGCTGACAAGCGGAAAAGCCGCTTGCTCACCAACACGCATGGACGGAGTTTTCTTAATAACAAGACACGCACCACCGCCCGGAGCCAACTTCAATGCCAGTTTATCATTGTTTGTCAGTTGCCGAGTCGTAACTTTCAAGCTTTCCCGGTTTGTCAGATAGTGAGCATCGTCGCCGTCTTCGATGACTTCAACAGTATATTTTCCTTTTTCCAAGAAAGAAAGAGGCAGATCTATCGTCCTTCCGGACTCATTCGTGGCCGCACCGACTAAGTAGGCATCCTCCGTTTCACGCATCATCACGATATACTCCCCGATTTCACCGGCCAGGGTACGGCTCTCTTTCCACGGCATCTTCTGGGCAGACAGGAAGTTCAACAAAGCCGGATACTTCCGGTAGTATTCTGGAATATCCGGCAAAATAGTCACGCCAGAAAAAGCAATCAACGTACGGGCAGCTTCCGAAACCAGTGTGGAAGGAACCGGCTGACTCTCGTCCACACGTGTCGTATGCCCTTGGCGAAGGTCGAACATTCCGTTGTTCATATCGATCGGACCGGCAACCATATTGACGAAAACGGTCGTTACAAATGTTTTAGGCTCGAACACATGATGTCCATCCAATTGGGCATGGCAATATTCGCGTGTCACAGCGTTCGGCCAAGTACGCATTTGTCCGTATGGATGAACCGGACCGTCATGGAAATCGACCAACAAGTGATTTTGAGCGCAAAGTTCCGTGATCTTTTTCGTCCATTGGTTCTTTTCTTCCTGCGTTCCGCTCATAAATCCATATTTAACCCCGGCTGCTCCCCAATCGCCATACTGTTTCAAAGTCTTTTCTATCGGATATTTCCGGCCTCCGACATCATTCAGATAAAGCCAAATTCCGACACCTTTCTCTTTTCCATATTTCAACAGCCGTTGCACATCCTGCGCTTTTTCTCCTTTAACCGGATCGGAATCCGATTCGAATTCCGGTCCATACCAATTGGCATCCAACACCAGGTATTTGAAACCCTGCTCGGCAGCGAAATCGACCATTCGTACCCAGGAAGGATAAGACATCCCGTATGTAAATCCATCCCACACAGCTCCGTTGATACGCCAGTCCCAGACAGCCAATCCCGGTTTCACCCACGAAAAATCATAACGAGAGTCGGGATCCGGATTCAGCAACTCCAACAAATGGGAATCGGTCAACACGCCAGGTGTCGTCCCATACAAAACGACACGCCAGGCTGATGTATATCCCGGCGACAGACTGGTCGGCTTGGAAGCGACCGAAAAGAGCGATTCCCCCCCCCTTAGATTGTAAAACAAGAGGTGCTCCTGTTTCCAGGCAGGCTTCATGGATTGCCATATAATGTTTATCACCCGCCTTCACGGTCATCACCGGCAAACGGGTTCCATCTGTTTCCGTCAACTTTTCGGGTCCTATATTATGATTTTCGCCATTATAGAACCATGCCGTATAATCTCCTGCAAAGTTATAGGCCGTCAATTCAGACTGTACATTTACACGCGGTCCTTCGCCATCCGGTATTTTATAACAGAATGCAAAGCCGTCATTATATCCACGGACAACCAGCTGCATCCGCTCCGGTTGTCCGGCCGGATTCACCAAATCGATCACCAATTCATTAAAATGATCTTCAACCACAGCCCGTTTACCCCAAAGCGGTTTCCATTCATCCCGTACTTTCCGGTCGGATACTTTCTCTATTTTCCAACCGGAAGAAGGAACCGTCTCCTGTGATTCCAATTTGAAACCCAGCGGAGATTCTTTGATCAATATTTCTCTATTAGCTGCAAAAGTGTAGGTCAGCAAACCGTCGTTATGTCGCTGAATAGCCATCTTCAACTTTTTATCGGGAGAGAAAACCTGATAAAGTTTGGGAAGATATTGGGCCCAAACGCTGTCCCCCTCCAGCCAAACGAATAGCAGCAAAACTAATGTCACAAATCTTGCATTCATAATATGTTTTTCTAGGTATTAATATTAGATCCACTCCATTAAACGATTATACTTTCATGGTCCTTGAATTGTAAATCATAATCTCTCGGACAAATATATGAACAAAAAGAAGGTTTCCATCACAGAGACCTTCTTTTTCTTAAACAAATGTGTCTAACCTAAATATGTTATAGTGTTATTGGTGTGCCGTTATAGAAGTCCAAGATTTTGGTGCGGAAAATGAAGTCATACTTGGCCTGAGCCTGTTCGGACAAGCTCTGGGCATACTTCGTTTTGGCTTCGCTGTATTCAAAAACCGTACTCTTACCGGCGGCATAACGGTCTTCGGCATAAGAGAAAGCCTCCTTGCTGGCGAGGACCGATTTGTCGGATGCGGTATATTTCTCCTGGGCAGCAGTCGCATTGTAGTAGGCTTGCTGGATTTCTTTATACAACACCTTCTTCGTATTCTCCATCATCAACTCCCGGTTCCGGATATTGATACGGGCGGAGCGAACACTGTTACGAACCTGAAAGCGGTTGAACAGCGGGATACTCAAGCTGAACCCGATCGTTTTACGTCCGTTGTTTTTCAGCTGATCGCCAAAAGGAAGGTTCGTATATTCGCCATCACCGGAATAATGATAATAACCGTTGCTGTAGCTGGCACCGAAATTCAGTTTCGGATAATAACCTGCCTGAGCCACTTTCAGCATCTTCTTCTGGCTTTCCAAGAGAAATTCCTGCTCCTTGATCTGCGGCTTGAAAGCGACAGCATGATCATAGACATTGTCCGGAGGAAGGATGCTGCCCATATACTGTTCAACCGCATCTTCTATTTCAGGGACTACGATATCGAAATTTTCACCGTCGCGTTCCAGTTCGAGGCTTTGCGTCAAGTCGAGCAATGCCAGTTTCACATTGTTACGCGCTTCGGTCAGCGAGACTTCGTCCTTCGCTAGCTGCGCTTTCATATCGTATAACTGGGAAAGGGGAACCTTCCCGTTCTTTACCAATGCTTCGGTTTTCACGACCTGCTCATTGCTCAGCGCAACCTGCAACTCGGCAATCTTTTGGACTTCCTTATTATACAAAACCTGCAAATAGTAGGAAGCAACATTAATCGACAAGTCTTCCTTCGCCTTATTCAAAGTCTCGACAGCCGCTTTCAAGTCCAGCTTGCGGGCAGCGATATCGTTGGGAATACGCAAGCCGTCGAATATTGGCATGCTCAAAGAGACAGATGCCGAAGTATTAGCCGAGTTCTGATCCACAATCACACCTGATTTGGAAGGAGAACGTCCAAAGTCGAAGTTCTGTCCGACATTGGCATTCAGATCGGGCAACCAACTGAACTTACTGGTATGCAATTCTACTCTCCGGCTTTCCTGATCCTGCTCTTTTTGCTTCAGATCGATGTTATGCTCAATTGCATAACGGATGCATTCTTCCAAAGACCATCGTTTGGAGAGTTCCTGCCCCCAAGCAAAAGTACCGGAAAGAAACAAAGTCGTAGCTATTATTAATTGGCTTCTCATCATTTTATCGTTTACAATTATTTCTTATTCGGATCGACAATCGCCCCGCGTACCTTTTCGTTTTCGGCAAGACCTTCCTTAATCTCGATCTTGATACCATCGGACAAACCTACCTTAACGGCGCGCTTTTCAAACTTCTGTTCCGGCTTTTCCGCTTTTACTACCTGTACGAAAGTAGAATCACCGCTAAACTCGACACAGCTTTCGGGTACGGACAATACATTCTCCGCACGCTTCAACACAATCTCGGCGTTGGCACTGTAGCCGGCACGGATAAAGGCATCGCCTGGCATATGCACGGCTGCCTTCACCTCAAACAGCACAGCCCCGTTCTCTTCCACACCTTTAGGAGCCACATACTCCAGTTCAGCATCGAACGTGCGGCTTTCCATAGCGCCAACCGTCAATTTGATCGGCATCCCTTCATGGATACGGCCGACTTCCGTCTCGTCTACTTTCCCCCTAAAGATCATATTGCTCATATCGGCAACAGTAGCGATCGTCGTACCGTCGTTGAAAGTATTCGATTGGATCACCGAGTTACCGACCTTGATAGGCACATCCAAGATCATACCAGTGATAGTAGAACGAACCTGTGTCGTACTGGAAGCGGCAGACCGTTTGGAGATACCTTCACGGATAATCTCAAGAGCATCCTGAGCGTTCTCTGCCTCTTCCTGCGCCTTTTTATAGTTGGCAAGAGATGTTTCGTAATCTTCTTTGGAGATAACCCCTTGTTTATGCAACTCTTCATCCCGCTTGAAGGTAGCACTGATCTGTTCGAGGTTGATCTTCGCCACCCGTACACGCGATTCGGCACTATTCAACTGAACCATTTCAGGAATAACCTTGATACGAGCAATGATCTCCCCTTCTTTCACCATCTGTCCAGCTTCTTTCAGCAATTCGGAGATGATACCCGACATTTGTGGTTTGATAAGGACTTCATCACGAGGTTCGACCTTTCCGGTCGCCACGGTCTTCGTCTCAATCGTGTCACGTGCAGGGGTAACCAACTCATAGAGGGTAATGACAGGTTGCGCTTTCTTCCACAAGAAATAGAAAGTGCCGACAACAGCAACTCCCACAAATACCAAAAAGATGATCCGCAGGACTTTTTTTACGATACGATTCTTCATAACTATACTTTTTTATTAATTGACAATGGAAATATTTATGATTTATACGTAGACACAAATTATAAATTATAAATCATAAATCTGAAATCCAATTCACTCTTCCCTGATAGCATCTATCGCCTTGATCTGCATGGCACGCCAGGCCGGGATCAACCCGGCAAGGAGACCGCTGAACAACAGAATTACGGTAGCTGCCACCGCTGTCCCGATATGGATTTCGGGATTGGAAAAAAACGTGTCGTTAGACACATCTCCGTCGCTTGCCATCGCATTGTTCACCACATCGAGCAGGAATACCCCCACGCTAAGCCCGATCAACCCGGCAAGGGATGTCAACAGCAGGCTCTCACTCATGATCTGCGATATAATATCGAAAGGCTTCGCACCGATCGCACGGCGCACTCCGATCTCGCGTGTCCGCTCCCGAACTGTCACCATCATAATATTACTAACCCCAATAATACCAGCCAGCAGAGTTCCGATACCAACCAGCCAGACCAGAATATTAATACCGGTGAACAACATATCGAATGTTTCGAACTGTTTGGCTATCGTAAAGCTGCTGATAGCATGTTCGTCCGTCGGGGAAATTTCGTTCTGCGAACGCAGGACCGTCTTTATGTCTTCCACCATCTTATCACAGGAATAACCGTCGTCGGCCGTCGCACAGAGGAACCAGAACTTGTCTCCCTGGTTGGAAGCCTGCTGGAGCGTCTTAAACGGGATCATTACGCTTTCCTCCGTACGCCCGCCAATCTGGGCACGGGGCTTCGGCTTGATCACACCGACTACCTGGTAATAGATGCCATTCACCCGTATGTACTGTCCGATCGGATCTTCATCCGGGGCAAAAAGGACTTCGCGCACGATATTACCGATCAGGCACACCTTACGCTTTTCGATCATGTCGATTTCATTTAACAAGCGTCCCGCCAAGATATGCTGCGTTTCGATATTGAAATATTCAGAATAGACGCCACGCACGTTATATGTACCAGCTTTCTGTCCTCTCACTACATTATTCTGTCCGCCCCATTGCATAATCATCGGCGAAAGATAGCGCACTCCTTTCACACGCTGGCGGATCGTCTCCAAGTCGCGGTTGCGCATCTGCCAGTAACGCCCTTTCTTATACCCTTTGTAGGGTTCGCCGGTCCGTTCGGAAAAGAAGAATGCGGAGTTCGTCGAAAAACCGTCGACGTTCTTCAACACGCCATTCTTAAAACCGTTGCCGGAACCCAACAGGATCACCAACATCAGGATGCCCCAGAACACACCGAAGCCGGTCAGCAGGCTACGGGTTTTATTACGGGTGATCGTCACCCATATTTCCACCCAGCGATCTATATCAAACATGAACATAATCTTTCTATTTTCAATTACCAATTATTCATTGCGCATGGCCTCGATCGCCGTGATCTTGACCGCCTTGCGGGCAGGGAAATAGCCGGCCAGCACGCCTGCCCCGATGATCAGGGCCGTAGCGGACAACGCCACACTGAGGTTCACCGTCGGATTCAGGAAGATGCTCATGTCATCCTGCGAAACATTCTTTCCGGCATTCATCATCTCCATAACCGAATTGATTCCTTCTGTCAGCCCGATCCCTAAGATCATGCCCAAATAACCGAACACTGCCGTGATCAGGATCGATTCGACAATGATCAGTTTCAGGATGGAGAACGGAGTCGCCCCTATCGCCTTCCGGATGCCGAACTCCCTCGTCCGCTCACGTACCGTTATCAGCATGATGTTGCTCACGCCTACGATCCCGGCAGTCAGTGTCCCGATGCCGATCACCCAGATAAAGAGGGCGATACCGTTCATCATCCCGTTCAGCATCATGAAGTTTTCGAGCGTGCTCCACATACCGATCGCCCGCCGGTCTTCGGGGTCGAACTTGTGCCGCGCTCCCATCTGCTGGCGGAAACGTTTCTCGAAAGCGTCAAATTCTTCCTGTGTGGAAATACCGTTAATGGTAAAGATGATGTCATCCAGCCCGTAGCCGGCGTTATACAAGGTCTGCGCCGTACTGAAAGGGATATAGGCCGGCGCGTTGTTGTCGTTGTCCTCCGCCTTATAGACGCCGATTACCTGGTATGCGACACTCCCGGCATTCACATATTTGCCCAACGGGTCCTCACCTTTGAAAAGGACTTCTTTCATGCGGGGACTCAAGACAATCACCTTCCTTTTTTCCTTTACATCTATATCATTGATAAAACGGCCGTTTCCTACCGTCATTTCGATATTGTCAATCACCGCCTTCGAAGGGTGCACTCCGTTCAGGGAATAGGCGTTATATTCGTCTCCATAGGAAAGCGTATCGCTCCGGCTGATACTCGCCGTGATCAAATCCACTTCGGGATTTTCGCGAGGGATGGCAATCAGATCTTCATCTTTGTATTCGATCCTCCGGTTCATCTGCATTCCCTTGTACGGCTTGCTCGTGTAGCGCGGCCATGTCTCCACCCGATTCAGGCTAAAGTTGCGAAAGTTCGACATGATCCCGTTCTTCATCCCGTTTCCTGCCCCCAAGAGGACAATCAACATGAAAATCCCCCATGCTACGGAAAAGCCGGTCAGGAAGGTACGGAGTTTATTCTTTTGGATCGTACTCCATATTTCTCGGAAATTATCAAAGTCAAACATGTCCCAATCCTTTTTCTATTGTTTCTATCAGACCGTCTTTCACGCGGATAATGCGGTCGGTTGCCTCGGCCACGGAAGGTTCGTGCGTCACGATCACCATCGTCAGCCCTTCGAGGTTTACTTTCCGGAGCAGCTCCATCACCTCAACCGTCGTCTTACTGTCCAACGCTCCGGTCGGCTCATCCGCCAGGATCACCTGCGGCTTGGCAATCAGGGCGCGGGCAATGGCAACACGCTGTTTCTGTCCACCGGACATTTCGTTCGGCATATGCTCCGCCCAGTCCTTCAGCCCGACCATATCCAGATATTCCAACGCCATAGCGTTTCGCTTCTTGCGACTTACTCCTTGGTAGTACAGGGGCAAGGCTACGTTCTCCACCGCATTTTTGAATGAAATCAGGTTAAAGGATTGGAAGATAAAACCGATCATCCGGTTACGCAGTTCCGCCGCACGGGTTTCGCTCAGATTGCGGATCAACTGCCCGTTCAGGGTATAAATGCCCGTATCGTATGTATCCAATATTCCCAAGATATTCAGCAATGTGGATTTCCCCGATCCCGACGCCCCCATAATAGACACCATCTCTCCCTTCTCTATATCCAAGTCTATGCCTTTCAAAACATGTAGCGGCGCACCGTTAAAATACGTTTTGTTAATTCCTTCCAGATGAATCATCATATTTGTTGTTACTTTTATCTATTAGACGAACATTTTGCAAAATCGTTACATAAATAGAAAAATATTTTGTCATTAACTGCCACAAATATATGCTTTACCAAGATACCTTGTATCACAAGGTACTTATATTTAACCCAAATTAACCTCACATAGGTATATATTTCTTTGTAGAAAACGACATTTACATCTGCATGGAAACCTAATCAGATTTGCATCTATTTTATTTTCTACAATGTCGAAAACAGATTACACTTGTATCCATTCGGAAATCCCCTATTGAGAACCACTTGTCAATTGCCAATATTACTGTACCTTTGCACCTATGAACAAAAGAAATATAATACATTCAATAAATATGGTAACAATAGGAACACCGAAGTCGGCTACCGCAACGAAAGTTTTGCTCTGCGGTTCTGGCGAATTAGGCAAAGAATTTGTAATTGAATTACAGCGTTATGGAGTGGAAGTAATCGCTTTGGACAAATATGCAGATGCTCCGGCCATGCAAGTCGCCCACCGTTCGTATGTCGTATCGATGTTGGACGGAGACGCTTTGCGCGAGATTGTAGAAAAAGAAAAACCAGATTATATCGTTCCCGAAGTGGAGGCCATCGCAACACAGACGTTGATGGAACTGGAAAAAGAAGGATTCCATGTCATCCCGACAGCCCGTGCCACCTGGTTGACTATGAATCGCGAAGGCATCCGCCGTCTGGCTGCCGAGGAATTGGGTTTGCCGACCTCTCCTTATCGTTTTGCCGAGACAGAAGAAGAATTTATCGAGGCTGTCAAAGTTATCGGAATGCCATGTGTCGTCAAGCCGATCATGAGCTCGAGCGGACACGGACAAAGCATTATCCGTAAAGAAGAAGATATCGACCACTCCTGGCACTATGCACAGGAAGGCGGACGTGCCGGCGCCGGAAAAGTGATTGTGGAAGGGTTTGTCGATTTCGATTACGAAATCACCCAGTTGACCGTCCGTCATATTGGAGGCACATCATTCCTAGAACCGGTCGGACACGTACAGGTTGACGGCGACTATCGTGAATCCTGGCAACCACAGGCAATGAACCCGGTTGCCAAAGAAAAGGCACGCGAAATTGCAGGCAAAATCACGGAGGCGCTCGGCGGCCGCGGTATTTTCGGGGTCGAATTGTTTGTTAAGGGCGAAGATGTCATTTTCAGCGAAGTCTCTCCCCGTCCGCATGACACAGGAATGGTCACAATGATCACGCAGGATCTTTCGCAGTTCGCTTTGCATGCCCGTGCTATATTAGGCCTACCGATCCCGAACATAGCTTTTCACGGTGCAGGCGCTTCGCGTGCTGTTGTGGTCGAAGGGGACAGCAACCAACTTTCATTAGGCAACCTGGATAAGGTCTTGGAACAGCCGGACACCCAAATGCGCTTCTTCGGTAAACCGGAAGTCCACGGACATCGCCGTATGGCAGTGCTGCTGGCACGCGGATTGGATGTGGCCGATGCACGCCGAAAGACAGGGGTGATGATGGAGCAACTGGAAATAAAGTTGTAATATCGTAATCAGCATTGACCGGACGCAAACGAACGCTGATTTGCACAACAAGAATGCGACCTTCCGTGTTTTGTTTATAAAAAGAAAGGAAAATATATATGAGACTTACTTATATCTACCATAGTGGTTTTGCTATCGAGGCAGACGAATTTGCCATTTTGATCGATTATTATAAAGACACAGGGAGGTCACCGGAAAAAGGTTTCGTGCATGAGAAACTATTGAATCGTGCGGGTACATTATATGTATTGTCATCCCATTTCCATCCGGATCATTTCAATCCGGAGGTTTTGAGATGGAAAACATACAAAAAAGATATCGTCTATCTTTTCGGCAAAGATATTTTGAAAAGGAACCGGGCAGGGAAAGAAGATGCGATCTATCTCAAAAAAGAAGATTCCTATGAAGATCATAACCTGTGGATCAAGGCATTCGGATCAACAGACTCCGGCATATCCTTCCTGATCGAAGCCGAAGGGAAACGCCTTTTCCATGCCGGCGACCTGAATAACTGGCACTGGAAAGACGAATCGACTCCCGAAGAAGTCGCAGAAGCAGAACAAAATTATCTGAAAGAATTAGGTGATTTGGCAAAGGCGACCGACAAGCTGGATGCTACCATGTTTCCGGTCGATCCGCGTATCGGGACCGACTTCATGCGCGGTGCACAACAGTTTGTAGATCATATCAAAACCAATATCTTTGTACCGATGCATTTTTGGGATCGTCCGGCGGAGGTGGTTGCTTTCAGACCTTACGCGGAATCGCGTGGTTGCCGGTATGCGTTGATATCCGTTCCGGGAGAAGGGACAGACATTTGAAAATGGAAAATAAAAAAATAGAGAGAAAATGGAAATAAAGAGCAGATTTGATCATTTTAATATCAATGTCCTGGATCTGGACAGAAGTATTGCGTTTTATGGAAAAGCGCTTGGTTTGAAAGAACACCACCGCAAGGAAGCGACAGACGGTTCGTTCACCTTGGTTTATCTGACAGACAACGAGACAGGATTTCTGTTGGAACTGACCTGGCTTCGCGACCGGAAAGAAGCATACGAATTGGGAGACAATGAAAGCCATCTCTGTTTCCGTGTAGCCGGCGATTATGACAAGGTACGCGAATATCACCGAGAACTCGGATACATCTGTTTCGAAAATAACGAGATGGGCTTGTATTTCATCAATGATCCAGACGATTATTGGATTGAAATTTTACCTGCTAAATAACATATCGGGTAACATATTCACGTCCATTTCGGTTTTTTTTGAATAAAATCATTGTACCTTACCAGATTCCTCTTATATTTGCTTTCCAGAAAAAGCATTATTAATCTAAAATATAAAATCATGGAGAAGCCTTATGTAGTAGGTATCGATATAGGTGGTACCAATACTGTTTTTGGCGTAGTAGATGCAAGAGGAACGATCTTGTACAGTAGTTCAATTAAAACCGGAAAGTATACTGATGTCGACGATTATGTCAGCGAACTTGCAAATGGCCTGAAATTAGTGATCGACCAGGCAGGCGGTGTAGATAAAATAAAAGGTATAGGTGTAGGAGCTCCGAACGGTAACTTCTTTAACGGTTGTATCGAATTTGCACCAAACCTTCCTTGGAAAGGTAAAATTCCTTTGGCTCAGTTAATCAGCGAAAAGGTGGGTGGTGTGCCCGTGGCATTGACAAATGATGCGAATGCAGCTGCTATCGGTGAAATGACGTATGGTGCTGCCCGCGGTATGAAAGACTTTATCGTGATCACATTAGGTACAGGTGTCGGGAGCGGCATCGTAATCGGCGGTAACCTGGTTTACGGGCATGACGGATTTGCAGGCGAGCTAGGTCACGTGATCATGCGTCGTAATAACGGACGTCCTTGTGGTTGTGGTCGTCAAGGTTGTTTGGAAGCATATGCTTCTGCTACAGGAGTTGCCCGTACGGCACGCGAATTTCTGGAAATCCGTAAGGATGACAGCTTGCTTCGCGAATTGGATCCGGACGAAATCACATCCAAAGACGTGTATGACGCAGCAATGAAGAATGACAAGCTGGCTTTGGAAATCTTCGAATTCACAGGTAACATCCTGGGTGAAGCATTCGCTGATTTCGTTGCATTCTCCAGCCCAGAAGCGATCATCCTGTTCGGAGGCCTAACTAAAGCCGGAGATCTGATTATGAATCCGATCAAACGTTCAATGGAAAAGAACATGTTGAAAGTGTTCGAAGGCAAGACAAAATTATTATTCTCCCAATTGAAAGAAAGCGATGCAGCCGTATTGGGCGCAAGCGCACTGGGTTGGGAAGTGAAGTAATAAAAACACAAAGCTATTTCAGGCACGGATTTCGCAGATTGCACAGTTTGTTAGAACAGTGAAATCCGTGTAATCCGTGCCTGACTATTAAAAATAAAATATCATGTCCCATCCTTTACATCAATTTACGTATTGTCCGAAATGCGGAGCCAGGACATTTGTGGAACGCAACGAGAAAGCCAAACAATGCACAACTTGTGGGTTCGTCTATTATTTCAATCCTTCCTCGGCTGTCGCCTGCTTCATCCGCAATTCAAAAGGAGAGCTGCTGTTGGTACGTCGTGCCAAAGAACCCGCCAAAGGGACACTCGACTTGCCGGGAGGCTTTGTCGATATGTATGAATCAGCCGAAGATGCAGCCCACCGGGAAGTGAAAGAGGAAACGGGACTTGACATCGTCGGCTGCCGTTATCTCTTTTCCATTCCCAATCTTTATCCCTATTCCGGCTTCGAGGTACATACGGTCGATATGTTCTTCGAATGTCTGACCGAATCCTTCGACGGAGCAAAAGCTGAAGACGATGCAGCCGAGATCATTATTCTGCCAGCCAACCAGTTGAATCCGGACGATTTCGGATTGCAATCTATCAAAAAAGCAGTAGACCGCTATATAAAGTAATATATTTCTTATATTTGCAACTTAGAACCAACATATACCGTTATATTTATATATATCTGTATTATAAAAGCTAAGGAGTGATGAAAAGAATACTTATTCCACTGTGCATAGTGGTGGGGAGTCATGTCGCATACGGGCAGCGATCGTACCAGTTTGATGCACCGGATCGCCTATTTGTAGAAGGGAAAGAGTTGTTTAGTTTAAAAAATTATGCCGGTTGCATTGACAAGTTGGAGGCTTACAAACAGCATTCCACGAATGCCGACCTGATCCAAGAGGCAGACTATATGCTGGTCTATGCCGCTTATGAACAGGGACGCCCTAATGCAGACGAGTTGCTAAAAGACTATCTGGAAGAATATCCAGCTTCCCGCCATAGCGACGAGATCGGTTACATGATCGGTTCCGTACATTTCGAACGCGGTGAATATGAAAAAGCTATTTTCTGGTTCAACGAAGCCGATATCGACATGTTGAGTCCCGAACAGCAGGAGGCTTATTCTTTCCGTCTGGCTTATTCGCTGTTGCAGACCGGTGAGATGGAAAAAGCCCGCGGCTACTTCGCACGGATCGAGCAGGTCGGAGACAAATATAAGGAAGCCTCGACCTATTATGTCGCCTACATCGACTACGCGATGGGGAATTACAACAATGCTCTGATCGAGTTTTCCCGTCTGAAAGAGAGCCCGAAATACCGCGAGCAGTCGCAATACTACATCGCACAGATTTATTTTATCCAGAGCAAATACGAAAAGGTGGTGAAAGAAGGTGAAGAGCTTCTCTCTCTATATCCCGATAGCAAGAACAACAGCGAGATGTACCGGATCGTTGGTGATTCATATTATCATTTAGGCGACCAGGAAAAAGCGATCCGGATGTTGAGCAAATATGTTTCATCTACAGAAAACCCGCTCCGCAGCGATCTGTACATTTTAGGTGTATGCTACTTCAATAAAGGGAATTACAGCAATACGGTCAACGCCCTGAGCCGGACCGTACGCCAGAACGACGAGCTGACACAGAACGCCTATCTCTATCTCGGACAGTCTTACCTGAAGTTAGGCGACAAAAACAATGCCCGCATGGCATTCGAGGCTGCTGCCACCTCTTCATTCGACAAACAGATAAAGGAAGTCGCCATGTACAACTACGCATTGCTCATCCACGAAACGGCATTTACAGGGTTCGGCGAGTCGGTGACGATCTTCGAAGACTTCCTGAACGATTTCCCTAACTCGCAATACGCAGACAAGGTGAACGACTATCTGGTCGAAGTCTACCTGACTACCAAAAACTACGAAGCCGCTTTGAAATCAATCAACAAGATCAAACATCCGAGCACCAAGATACTGGAAGCCAAACAGGACATCCTTTTCCAACTCGGAACACAGGCTTTTGCCAATGTCAAGCTGGATGACGCCGTTAGTTTGTTCAGCCAGGCAATCCAGCTCGGTTCTTATAATATGGAAGCCCGCAACGACGCCTATTTCTGGCGTGGCGAATCCTACTACCGCATGGGAGAATATGAAAACGCGATATCGGACTATCGCACGTATCTGAACAATACGCGCCAGCGCAATACGGACATGTATGCTCTGGCTTATTATAACTTAGGTTACAGCTATTTCAAACTGCGGGATTACAGTGCGGCCCTGAACCGTTTCCGCCAATATGTCGACCTGGAAAGTAACCGGCAGGCCGCTTCTTTGGCTGACGCTTACAACCGTATCGGCGATTGCCTGTATCAGAACCGCCAGTTCAGTCTGGCAGAAGAAAACTATTCACGTGCAGCCCAGTTGTCTCCTTCCGCTGGCGATTACTCGATCTACCAGAAAGGATTCCTGTTAGGGTTGCAGAAAGACTATAAAGGCAAGATCAGCGCAATGGACCGCCTGATCAGCGAATATCCGGAATCGCAATATGTAGACGATGCGTTGTTCGAGAAAGGACGCTCTTATGTCTTGCTCGAAAACAGCTCTTCCGCCGCACAGGCGTTCGAAAAGCTGATCCGCGAATTTCCTCAGAGCAGCCTGGCACGTAAAGCAGGCATCCAGCTCGGTTTACTATACTACAACGACAACCAGCCGGAAAAGGCGCTCGCCGCCTACAAGCAGGTGATCAGCAATTATCCGGGTAGCGAAGAAGCTAAAATCGCATTGCAGGATTTGAAGTCTGTTTATATCGATCTCAACGATATCAATGCTTATGCCAGCTATGTGAACTCCATAGGCGGCAACATCCGCTTGGAAGTAGGCGAACAGGATTCGCTGACCTATATCGCCGCCGAAAAACTCTTCATGCGCGGTGACAACGACGGTGCTCGCCGTAGCCTGATCAACTACCTGCAAACATTCCCCGAAGGGGCGTTCAGTTCGAATGCCAACTTCTACTTAGGTAGCATCGCTTTTGCCAAGAAAGAGTTCGACGAAGCCATCCAACGGTTCAAATCGGTCATTGCCAGCGGCGACACCAAGTTCCTCGAAGAATCGGTTGCCCGCACGGCCGAAATCGAATACCTGAGCAAAGATTATCCGGCCGCATTGGAAAGCTTCAAACGCTTGCAGATCGTAGCCGAGAATCCGGAGAACAGACAGGCCGCCCGTTTAGGCATCATGCGCTGCGCCTTGCAGACGGGACAGCAAAAGGATGCCCTTCTGGCGGCAGACGAATTGCTGAAAGAACCGAAGCTCTCTCCCGAACTGGAAGCCGAAGCCCGTTACGTACGTGCTAAAGCCTATATCGCCCAAAAACAGGCGAACAAGGCGCTTGCCGACCTGAAAGAATTGAGCAAAGATACCCGTACGGTACACGGTGCGGAGGCCAAATATCTGTTGGCCCAACTATATTACGATACCAACGATGACAAGAATGCCGAAAAGGTGCTCATGAACTTCATTGAGAACGGTACGCCTCACCAATACTGGCTGGCTCGCGGATTTATCCTGCTGGCCGACATCTATATCCGCCAGGGTGATGACTTCCAGGCTCGTCAATACCTCACCAGCCTGCAGAACAATTATAAAGGTGACGACGATATCGCCGGTATGATAGAAAATAGATTGGGTAAACTTAAGAACTAAGAAAAAGTGATGAAGACAATATACAACATCAAAGCACTGTGTGTGATGGCCCTGTTAGGGAGTGTCGCAACCGTCAGCGCACAGGAAGACAAAACGAAGGAAAAAAACCTGAACCGGGAAATGACGCTTGAACGCGAATATGACCCGACCGTACAGGATGCCAGCAAAGTGAACACATTGCCGGTCATCAAAGAACCGGTTGTCAAGAAGATGGCGATCGACTACGCGACTTTCACCGTCCCCGCCGATCCGGAGAAGGAGATCAGCCTCCTGCCTTCAGGCAATATCATGACGGATATCCAGTACAACAAACGCCGCGGTTATTTCAACTTCGGCGGCGGTACGTATCTGAACCTGAACGGCGACTTAGGCTACCACATCCTGAGCACGGACAAGGATAAGCTGAATATCTGGTTCTCCCATCGTTCGACGAACGGGAAGGTGAAATATATCGATACGGACTTCGACAAGGTTAAGGCCAAATTGAATGATAACTTAGGTGGACTCAACTTCAAACACGCATTTGAAAAACTATCGTTGGACATGGGGATCAAATATGGATACTCCGCATTCAATTACTACGGGCTACCGGTTTACAGTCCCGAATCATCAGTAACATTAGTTCCGGAAAATTTCGACCGTGAGACCAATCAGGTAAACCAGACTATCCAGGCAAAGATCGGAGTCGAATCGAAAGAAGACGCTCCTGTCGGCTATCTGTTAGATCTCGGATATACCAACTTCTCCCATAAATATGCGTTAAGCAAGGAGCAGGACGGACCTACGGAACATACGTTCGACGTAAAGTTTGATTTGAACGCCCGTTTCGGCGGTGAGCAGCGCGTCGGATTAGGAGGAAACGTAGAATACTTCAATTACAGCCTGCCGACAATGGGCGGACAGGAATATCTGGAATTTGAAAACCATGCCGAAGCAACTCTTTCGCCTTATTACAAAGTATCGGGAGACAATTGGAATTTGAAGTTAGGTGCGAACATCATGTTCGTGACCGGTGACAACAGCAAATTTATGGCCTCCCCGAATATTACGGCTGACGTGGAAGTTGCCGATAAAACCGAGCTTTACCTGGTTGCCGGTGGCAAACTCTACTCAAACAGCATGTACGAAATTTCGCAGGTCAACCGCTATATCAACCCGACGATGGAGCTGCTTCCTTCCCGTAACTATCTGGATGGGACGGTCGGTATCAGAAGCGGTATCGCTCCCGGTTTCTGGTTCGATGTATTCGGGGGATATAAGATCACGAGTGATGAAGTTTTCTTTGCTCCGACGCTCCTTGCCCCAAGTGCGCAAGGCGATATTTTTGCCAATACCAGTAGAGCTTTGCAAGCAAATGCAAAACATGCGTTCGGCGGTGTCAATCTGAAATATAGCTATCAGCAATTATTCGACATCAACCTGAAAGGTGTCTACAATAGTTGGAACGTCGACGATATCGAAGATGCTTACGGCAAACCCGAAATGGAATTGACAGCCGGCATCACCGTCCGTCCGATCAGCCAAGTAACTGCTTCTTTGGATTATTATTTAGCAACCGGCCGCAAGACGTTCTTAGGAAGATCGGAAGGTGAAAAGATGAAAAACATCAACGAACTCAACCTGACCGGAACTTACACCCTAAACGACACCTTCGGGCTGTATCTGAAACTGAACAACGTCCTGTTCCAGAAATACGAACTCTATTACGGCTATCCGATGCAGAGTTTCAGCGCGATGATCGGGGTAAACATCAATTTCTGATACTAATTTTTATCCGTACAGCCTGCCGCCACTCGCGACAGGCTGTTTTTGTTTATAGAGAAGCTGGCATGAGACATGCGAGGCTGTTTTCCAACAAAAACATCCCGGCATGAGGCATGTAGAGGCTGTTTTCAGGCAAAAGCTCCCCGGCATGCTGCATGCCGACATCTTTTCAGCGGAAAACATCGTATCTTTGTCCCCGAATTAAATAAACAAACATGCAAGGAACAAAAAATCTGACAGAAGGGCCTATTAAAAAGCAACTGTTCAACCTGGCGCTTCCCATCATGGGAACCTCGTTTATACAAATGGCCTACAGTATCACCGATATGGCCTGGGTAGGGCGTCTGGGTAGCGAAGCGGTAGCCGCTATCGGAGCTGTCGGTATCCTGACGTGGATGACGACTTCGATCTCCTATCTGAATAAAGTGGGTTCGGAAGTCAGCGTGGCACAAAGCATCGGAGCCCGTGAGGAAGATGATGCCCGCGCCTTTGCCTCCCACAACCTGACGATCGCCCTCATGATTTCCGTCTGTTGGGGATTCCTGTTGTTCGTCCTGGCAAATCCGATCATCAGTTTCTTCAAGCTCGACACAGAAATTTCCGGCACAGCAGTATCTTATCTCAAGATCGTGGCAACCGGGTTTCCGTTCATTTTCTTGGCAGCCGCCTGTACCGGAATTTATAATGCGGCTGGACTAAGTAAAATCCCGTTCTACGTCAGCGGTAGCGGATTGATCATGAATATGGTACTCGATCCGTTGTTTATATTCGGGTTTGGAATGGGAACAAACGGAGCGGCTTGTGCGACTTGGTTGTCGGAAGCGACCGTACTGGCCATCTTTATCTATTACCTGAAAAAGAAAAACCGGCTGTTCGGAGGATTCCCGTTCTTCATCCGGTTGAAAAGCCGCTACAGCAGACGAATCTTTCAGTTGGGGCTTCCCGTAGCACTGCTAAACAGTCTGTTTGCCGTTATCAACCTGATGATGGCACGCACGGCCTCCACCTATGGCGGACACATCGGACTGATGACGATGACAGCCGGCGGACAGATCGAAGCGATCGCCTGGAATACCTCGCAAGGATTCAGCACGGCTCTAAGCACGTTCGTGGCGCAAAACTTTGCCGCCCGGAAAAAAGAACGTGTCCTGGGTGCTTACCATACGACACTGAAAATGACTGCCCTGTTCGGAATCTTCTGTACGTTGCTTTTCGTGTTCTTCGGCAGCGAAGTATTCTCACTGATCATACCCGAAAAGGCCGCTTATGAGGCAGGAGGCGTTTTCCTTCGCATCGACGGCTACTCTATGTTGTTCATGATGCTGGAAATAACAATGCAGGGATTATTCTACGGTACGGGCCGCACGCTCCCACCCGCCATCATCAGCATCACGTTCAACAGCCTTCGTATCCCAATGGCGATCGGGTTGACAGCAATGGGGCTGGGCATTACCGGTGTCTGGTGGGCAATCAGCATTTCCAGTATGCTGAAAGGGATCGTCGCATTCATTTGGTTCCGTATTTTACAGAAGAAGATATTGTGATACAAACAAACTATTCCTTATTTTTGCCGGATAATAACAAATACATAGTAAAACATTATCATAATGAACAATTCATTAAAGCCGGAAACCCTCTGCGTGCAGGGAGGCTGGCAACCGAAAAAGGGAGAACCGCGCGTCCTGCCCATCTATCAGAGCACGACATTCAAGTATGACACCAGTGAACAGATGGCCAAACTCTTCGACCTGGAAGAGAGCGGATATTTCTATACCCGCCTGCAAAACCCGACAAACGATGCTGTCGCAGCCAAGATCGCCGCTTTGGAAGGGGGCGTAGGCGCGATGCTGACTTCCTCCGGTCAGGCAGCCAATTTCTATGCCGTATTCAACATCTGCCAGGCCGGCGATCATATGGTCTGCTCGTCCACGATCTACGGTGGAACGTTCAACCTGTTCGGCGTGACAATGAAGAAATTGGGCATCGAAGTGACATTCGTCGACCCTGATGCTTCGGAAGAAGAAATATCGGCTGCTTTCCGTCCGAACACAAAGGCTTTGTTTGGCGAAACCTTGTCCAATCCGGGCATGAGTGTGCTCGATATCGAAAAGTTTGCCCGTATCGCCCACAGTCATGGTGTGCCTCTGATCGTGGATAACACATTCGCTACGCCGATCAACTGCCGCCCGTTTGAATGGGGAGCCGATATCGTGACGCATTCTACAACCAAGTATATGGACGGCCATGCGACAAGCGTAGGCGGTGCGGTTGTGGACAGCGGCAATTTCGACTGGGATGCACATGCCGACAAATTCCCCGGCCTGACAACCCCGGACGAATCCTATCATGGCCTGACCTACACAAAAGCTTTCGGCAAGATGGCTTATATGACAAAGGCAACGGCACAGTTGATGCGTGACTTAGGTTCCATCCAGGCTCCGATGAACGCCTTCCTCTTGAATTTAGGACTCGAAACCTTGCACCTGCGTATGCCTCAACATTGCAAGAACGCCCAGCAGGTTGCCGAATGGCTCGAAGCAAACGAGCAGGTTGCTTGGGTGAACTTCCCCGGATTAAAGAGCAACAAATATTACGATCTGGCACAAAAATACATGCCGAACGGGACTTGTGGCGTGATCGCTTTCGGCCTGAAAGGTTCCCGCGAAGATGCGATCCGCTTTATGGATAACCTGAAGATGATCTGCATCGTGACCCACGTAGCGGACGCCCGTACCTGCGTCCTCCACCCCGCCAGCCATACGCACCGCCAGTTGACGGACGAACAGCTGATCGAAGCAGGCGTAGCTCCCGACCTGATCCGCCTGTCTGTCGGCATCGAAAATGCAAATGACATCATTGCGGATATCAAGCAGGCGTTGAAATAGTATATAAGAATATTTGAACCTTAAAATGATGATCTATCGGTGAATTAACAGACAAGGCTGCGCATTGTCTGTTAATTCACCGATAGATCTTTTTTCATGTTTCAAATCTGTCAAATCATGAATCAATAAACCGCCATCAAATCGATAACGATTTTCCAAACCGGTATATCCAACGGGTAGACAAGCGATGCCATAGGGAAGCAGGTGTTTCCTCCATCAATAAGTCCGGGCGGAACTCACGCAGGATTAACCAATCCGCCTGCTTCACCCAATGAGAAAAAGCAAGATCCGGCTGATGCGTTTGCGACAGTTGCAACAAAGCATCCAGATCGAACCGATCCGCAATAACGCCGGCCCCGGCATGAACGGCATCAAAAGCATTACAAGCTTGTTCAATATGTGTCGGAACCATCAGAACAGGCTTACCCAAATACATCGCTTCACAAACAGACTCGAACCCGGCAGTCGTGGCATACGCCCTCGCTCCTGCCATATAACGGACAAACAGTGTATCATTCAATTGATGGAAAGAAAGACGGGAATCAACTTTAACTTCAGGAAGCACCTCTTTTTTATCCCAAAAGATATGCAATTCGACACTCGGATGTACCTTATGCCAGGAACATATCTCTTCACCGAATCCACTATTCAATAAATAGCCATGCAGATAATCCCCTTTTGTCGGTGTCATTTCTAAAACCTCCTTACGCAAAAGAGGAGGAACCACCACGATCCCGTCGGCCGGAACCTCCCGCATCTTACGGAAAGATAACGCCAACTTCTTAGCAGCTCCGATAGCCGTAATGCGGGTAAAGAACTTCAAGGAAGCAAGCGACAGACGATTTTCTTTCGGAAAAGTAAAGTCCGGATGCAGGAATAAGTACTGGTGCGCAATGCAGACCATGACAGCTTTCGGCCGGCAAAACAGGTAAGTAAGTCCGGTCAACAGCTCATAAAAGTTTATGACCACATCTGCTCCTGTCTCCTTTATCATCCGGTTGATATACCGGATACTCGACATATATTTGTGCAACCGGAAAACATTATAAGCTACGCTTTTGACCAGGTTGACCTGTTTATTTTGGGCGGAAGGCAGGAAGTTGGGACTTTCAAACGGATAGACAGGCGCTTCGATCTTCTTGCTAAAGAAATCTGGAAGACGGCGGGCAGGACTTTTGCCAACCAGGACACCAACCACCTGATGGCCTTCGTCCGTCAGCTTCTGACGGAGAGAAAGTGCCTGAGTCAGATGTCCCCGGCCTTCACCCTGTATGATAAACAATATTTTCATATCACTTCGGCATAGTGTAAACAGGAAGGTAGCATTTCATCCGCCGTGTATCCCTCCCTATTATAAGAAACAATATTCCATTCACCTTGTTCATTTTCGACAAGAGCCGTAAGGCTTTCCACCCAATCACCGGAATTCAGATAATGAATATTCCCGTACCAAACATTAGCTGCCTGATGAATATGCCCGCAGATAATACCGTCCAGTTTCTTCGCTTCCGCCAGCTTAACCAGCTCCTTTTCGAAATCGGAGATATAAGAAACAGCACTTTTCACCTTATGTTTGACATGCTGGGAAAGTGAAAAGTAAGGCTTTCCAGCTTTCTCTCTACGCTGGTTGTATATACGGTTCAGCCACAACAGGAAAGTATAGCCCATATCTCCCAACATCGCCAACCAGCGCATATTCGTCGTAACCGTATCGAAGATATCCCCATGTGTCACCAGATAGCGCTTCCCGTGCGTATTCAGAATATAATCTTTCACGATAGAGAGGTTGGAAAAGGTAAACGGAACCAGGTTGTCCAGAAAATCGTCGTGATTCCCACGGACATAGATAATCTCCGTTCCCTGCTTTTCCATCATCTTCATCAGGACTTTAAAGAAATCGGTATGTTGTTGTTTCCAGCGGCGACCTGATTTCCGGAGTTGCCAACCATCGATGATATCGCCGTTCAGTATCAGACGGCCACAGTTAACATGTTTAAGGAAATTCGTCACTTCTTCGGTTCGGGAATGTTCAGAACCCAGGTGAATGTCCGACAGGACAATGGTTGGATAATACTTTCTTAGTTTCATGTTGTTTCTATTAACACGATACAAAAAAACGTACTTCATATTACGGCATTGCAACAGCCATATGAAAAAACAATGAAGGCCACTCCTTCACAGGGGCAGCCTTCATACAATTTATAGAAAATCCAAATCAATCTTCTGCCTGAGTTGCCTCGTAAGCTTTTAACAGCTTGTCCTGGACATCCGACGGAACCAGTTCATAGCTGGAGAACTTCATGGTAAATGAAGCACGTCCACCTGTGATGGAACTCAAAGATGTCGAGTACGAAGACATCTCTTTCAAAGGCACTTTTGCCAATAGCTTTTCGTAGCCTTTTTCACTATTCATACCCATAATGATGGCGCGACGTCCCTGCAGGTCACTCATCACGTCGCCCAGATAATCAGCCGGAACCGATACTTCTACATCATAAACAGGTTCCAGGATCTTAGGACCGGCTTCTTTAAATGCGGTACTGAAAGCATTACGGCCTGCCAGCATGAAAGAAATTTCATTACTGTCTACCGGGTGCATCTTTCCGTCATAGACGATGATGCGCACGTCACGGGCATACGACCCGGTCAACGGTCCCTGCTCCATACGAGCCATAATACCTTTCAAGATAGCCGGCAGGAAACGGGCATCGATGGCTCCACCAACGATACTGTTAACAAACACCAGCTTTCCACCCCAGTCCAAATCTATAGTCTGCGTATCACGTACGCTGATTTTATACTCTTGTCCGCCAAAACGATATGTATCCGGTGCCGGCATACCTTCGTAGTACGGTTCGACGATCAGATGAACTTCACCGAACTGCCCCGCACCACCTGACTGTTTTTTATGGCGGTAGTCCGCACGGGCTGCTTTCGTGATCGTTTCACGATACGGGATCTTCGGTTCGTAGAATTCGATCGGCAATTTATCATTGTTCTCGATTCTCCATTTCAACGTACGAAGATGGAATTCTCCCTGGCCGGAAACGATCGTCTGCTTCAATTCCTTGGACTGTTCGATTATCCACGTCGGATCCTCTTCACGCATACGCATCAAGATTTCCATCATTTTTTCAGCATCTGCTTCATTAACCGGCTTCACGGCACGACGATATTTCGGGTCCGGATATTTGATAAAGTCGAAACGATAATCGCATCCCTTACCATTCAATGTGTTACCACGACGAACATCCTTCAGCTTAACGGTAGCACCGATATCTCCGGCAACCATTTCGGTCACGGCGTTACGGGTTTGTCCGGCAACAGAGAACAACTGCGCGATACGCTCCTTCGAACCACGATCGGCATTCAACAAATCGTCACCTTCTTTTACCTTACCTGATATCACCTTAAAATAAGAAACCTGACCGATATGCGGCTCTACAGTCGTCTTGAAGAAGAACAAACTGGTCGGTCCGTTGGAGTCGGGAGTCACTTCCACACCCTCTGTCGTAACCGGGCGAGGCATCTTATCCGTACAAGGAACGACATTACCTAAGAATTCAAGTGTACGACGAACGCACATGTCACGGCCCGCGCATACGCAGAATACGGGGAACATCCCCCGGATAACGAGACCGGCGCGAATACCGGCACGCATATCGTCTTCACTCAATGTACCTTCTTCAAAGAATTTTTCCATCAACATATCGTCATGTTCGGCAGCCGATTCGACCAATGCCTTGTGAAGTTCCATCGCCTTATCCATTTCTTCTGCCGGAATTTCCAACACTTCGGGAACACCACCTTCAGGTTTCCAACGATACATCTTCATTTTCAACACATCGACAACCGCATTGAAAGACGAACCCGTAGAAACCGGATACTGGATAGGAACAACCTTACCTCCCCATTGTTCACGCAGCTGGGCGATTGTCCCATCATAATCAGCTTTATCGTTATCCAGTTGGTTCACAACAAAGATAACCGGCTTATGAAATTGTTCTGTATACCGGAACTGGTTGATTGTACCGACTTCCACGCCGTACTGGGCATTCAGTACCATCAGTGCCGTGTCTGTCACGTTCAGAGCGGAAACTGCACCGCCGATAAAATCGTCTGAACCCGGACAATCAATGAAATTCAACTTTCTGTCCTGCCATTCTACACTGAAAACGGTCGAGAATACCGAGTAACCATACTCCTTCTCAACCGGGAAATAATCGCTCACAGTGTTTCCAGACTCCACACTTCCGCGACGTTTTATAACTCCACCCTCGTAAAGCATTGCTTCAGCGAGAGTGGTTTTCCCAGAGCCCGAACTTCCCAAGATAGAGATGTTCTTAATTTCGTTTGTTTGGTATACTTTCATGATATCAAGGTATTAATTTGTGTTTAACAATAAAGATTGCCCCGAAAACCCTTTTCATTCACGGGACCGCAAATTAGAGATTGTAAAGGAGAAAAACAATTTCAAACCCGGTGTTTGAGAACTATGTTGTTTAACAGTTCAAAGATAAAGAGCGGAAAGAAAGACAGATAGAGATAAAATGTTGCTATCTTTGTATCGTTAAAAAGCAGAACTAAGTGGCAGGTTTATATATCCATATTCCTTTTTGCGCCAAACGGTGCCTGTATTGCGACTTCTTTTCCAATACGGATATGAAGTTCAAAGAGCCGTATATCGATGCAGCTATCCGGGAGATGGAATTACGTCAGGAATATATAGGAGGGGAACCTCTTGACACCATTTATTTCGGAGGCGGTACGCCCTCCCAACTTCAACAGGCCGACTTCGAACGGATATTCGAGGCTGCGGACCGCTTGTTCGGCACAAGCTCATGCACAGAAATTACGCTGGAAGCCAATCCTGACGATATGACACCGGAATACGTCGCCTCCCTCCGCAACCTGCCCTTCAACCGGATCAGTATGGGAGTACAAAGTTTCAAAGAAAAAGACCTCCGTTTCCTGAACCGGCGCCATGACCGCGAACAGGCTTTGCGCGCAGTCGGGCTTTGCAAAGAAAACGGCATCCAAAACATAAGCATCGACTTGATATACGGGTTGCCCGGACAGACCTTGGAAGAGTGGCAAGAGAATCTGGATGACGCGATCCGTCTGGAAATTCCCCATATATCAGCCTACCACTTAATATATGAAGAAGGGACAGCCCTATATAAATTGATGGAAGCCGGGAAAGTGACTCCTATAGAAGAAGACTTGAGCGTCACCCTTTTCTCCACTTTAATCAATCGGCTGACCGAAGCCGGATATCTCCATTACGAGATTTCCAATTTTGGCCGTCCCGGTTATTTTTCCCGGCACAACAGTTCCTATTGGACCGGCACGAAATATATAGGCATCGGACCTTCCGCCCATTCCTATGATGGAGAAAGCCGGCAATGGAACATATCTTCCCTTCCCCGCTACTTACAAGGGATCAAGGCAGGCATTCCCGATATAGAGATAGAAGAATTGGACATCAACACAAAATACAACGACTTCATCATCACCGGACTACGCACAATGTGGGGAATCCGGACAGCTGATATCCGGGAGCGGTTCGGAGAAGAAAAGCAAACCTATCTCGAACAGCAGGCAGCTACCTATTTGCGTCAAGGGTTGCTTATCCGTGAAAACGACACTTTAACCCTCTCGAAAAAAGGCATTTTCATCTCAGACGGCATAATGAGCGACCTTTTATGGGTATAAAGGTATGCTGCAGACATTTGACAAAGCCATTAAATTACACCAAACCGCCTGTTTTTACAACGAACTGAGGGGTTATCCGTACATTTTCTGCACATTTTTACTATTTTTGAGAATAAAATTAACCAACATATTAAACTATTATCTATATTTGCCCCAACAAAAGACAGTAAGTAGTGCCATATCTATACATAATATCGGGATGCAACGGAGCAGGAAAAACGACAGCTTCCTTCACAATTCTTCCAGAGATGTTGAAGTGTAAAGAGTTCGTAAATTCCGACGAGATTGCCAAGGGGCTTTCCCCTTTTAATTCTGATAGTATCGCGGTAGCCGTTGAAGCCAGTCGTATTATGTATAAACGCATTAAAGAACTAATCGCTTCAGGCGAAACGTTTGCTATGGAAACTACACTGGCCACCCGTTCAGGCGCAAACCTGATTCGGGAAGCACAAAGGGAAGGGTATTATGTGACATTGTTATATTTCTGGCTGAACACACCGGATCTGGCAGTGGAGCGAGTAAAAATGAGAGTGGCCGCCGGAGGACATAACATTCCGGAGAGTACTATCCGCCGTCGTTACGAGGCAGGTATTCACAATCTCTTTGAACTATATATCCCCATTTGTGATTATTGGATGATTGCAGACAACTCCATGTCACCGATGGAAGTAATCGCCAAAGGTTTCAGGAGTGATAAAAAAGAGATATATAATTCGGATATTTATACAAAACTTGAGCATCATGAGTGAACAAGAAGTTAGAGAATTTGAAGAGAATATAGTTAAAGGTGCCAATATCGCATTCCAGCGATTAGTAAACCAGAAAAAGAAAGAAGACGGTGAATTAGTCTTCTCGCGCAACGGATACATCTTCCGCGTAAAAGCTGCTGATTTGGAAAAAGGGATGTTTTAACTATTATATTGGATATACAAAAAGGCTGGTGAATCAGATTCATCAGCCTTTTTTGTATCCGGACATTTCCCCATCCCCATTATATGATTGCTGTTGATTCCGACCGCAATATGTTGAATACGACTAAAAACGGCCGATTCCTTTTTATCGTTTTTCCAAAATTCTCTATCACTCTATCACATTTTGCTTCGTAAGCATTGATAAACAATAAGAGCAAGAGTGATACATGCCTGATCCATGTATCACTCCTATGTCACACTTGTATCACTCTCCCTGACATTGAAACAGATAGCCGGTATTGTTTCAAACACGGAAGGAAACATGTCAATATACATTTGCAAGAAGGTTATTTCGTCAACATAAGATACTTTTTTTTGAGAAAACAAGCAGGAAAAGAGCGGAAAACAAGCAGAAATGTTCAGAAACACCCCCATCTTCCGGCTTTCTACACCCGGATGTTGCCACTCTCTACATCCGGATGTTCGGGACGGCTACACCCGGATGCACAGAGTCTTTTCATACTGACTAATTGTAATTAAGATACTTATCCGACAAGAAAAGACTATATGTATCATCCAAACATGAATAGAGTTATTCCGTCCGGCTGATCGTCAATATCTCGGAAAACGATATCGGCCATTCGATTGCATTCATCAATGTTTCGAATGCAATCCTTAAATTAAGAGAAACAGGGGTGTGTCCGGAATAAAGATCACATACAGTCAATGCAAGCAACATCTTTTTATTATAATGCATCCCCTTCAAAGTAACCAAACTGGACAATACCGAAACGGAGCGTGCCCCTTCAAAGTCAGAATCGGTAATATCCGTTTTATCTCTCAACGATTGATAATGCCGGCAGCCCTTTATGTCGGCACTTGTGCCCATAGCTTCCACAATATCCAATAATACGCAACAGATTGCAATTCTTTCCGATTCTTCTGAGCTCATACTCAAATTATGGTGCCGCCCTGCTCCCCTATGTTTGGCATCTATATTAATTAAAAAGCGTGGGAACTGTTAATCTACTATTTTGAAACTGAGGTATCGCCAAACACCCATCGGACAAATAATAAACAACAGCCCACGCTTTATTCTATATACACAAGTATATATAACAAGCGTGAGCGTCCAGTTGTCTATTATCTTTGTCCGACTGGAAAGTTGGCGATTTTCAGTTCCAAAGATAATATCTTAAACGCTTAACGTTATCCATCGACAGAACAGCCGAAAAGTCAAAGCTTCGACAATCCTATGTCAATCGCAAAGATAGTGAAAAACGGCAAACCATATTGTTTACGAAGAAACATTAACAGATATAAATCAAAGATTTTTGGAAACAAAAAAAGGGCGGCCTTTTACTGCCGCCCCTCCAAGCATTCCGATTACCGGAAAGTTTCCCTAAAAATAATACGTATCCTACTTTTCAACCGTGAATTTATATATACACTCGCTGAAATACTTTTCGCCCGGACGCAGCACCACACTTGGGAAGCTCGGCTGGTTGGGAGAATCGGGATAATGTTGTGTTTCGAGACACAAAGCACCGCGATGCGGATAAATCACACCTAACTTTCCTTTATCTCCATCCTTCGTCATTGCGTTTCCGGCATAGAACTGGATACCCGGCTCGTTTGTGTACACTTCAAGGCCGATACCGCTCTTTGCAGAAACAGCCTTTGCAGCCAACACATTGATGTCGCAATTATTATTCAACACCCAGTTATGATCATAGCCTTTGCCTCTTACCAACTGATCGAACGGATCATCGATATGTGCGCCTACGGCAACAGCCGTACGCAAATCCATCGGAGTTCCTTCTACCGGATCAAGCGTGCCGGTCGGGATCAATGTTTCATCAACCGGAACATAAGTATCTGCAGCAATCATAATTGAATGATCCAAAATCTGAGAACCCGGAACACCGGAAAGGTTGAAATAGCTATGGTTCGTCAGGTTCACGACAGTCGGTTTGTCCGTTGTAGCTTCGTATTTGATATCGACGGCATTGTCATTCGTCAATGTGTATGTGACTTTCAGGTTCAGATTTCCGGGGAAACCGGCTTCACCATCTTTGGAGAGATACGTCAATTCCACACTTTGGTCATTTACCTGTTTGGCATCCCAAACAACCGTATGGTAACCTTCCGGACCACCATGCAGGCAATGTCCGTTGTTATTCTGCGGAAGCTGGTACTCAACACCATCCAGCGTAAACTTGCCATTTGCAATACGGTTTCCATAACGACCGATCAACCCGCCGTAGTTATTGTTTGGATTGTCCACATACTGTTGGATATTATCGTATCCCAGGACGACATCCGTCATTTTGCCATTCTTGTCAGGAACCATAACCGATACCAGGCGCCCGCCCCAGTTTGTCACACAGGCCTCTGCACCATTCTGGTTCTTCAACACATATAATGCAGTCGGTTTTCCCTGTACTTCTGATACGAAATTAGATTTCATCAGTCCAGAAAGAGTGGCTTCCTCTTTTTTCTCAGTGCATGACAACAAAACACACATTGCCATGACAGCCATACATAGTCTCTTCATTTTCGATACTAATAAATTAATGTTTGTTAGATAGGCAACAAATATACGCTATTATTATCAAAAACAAACGATGCTGTAGAATAATGTTGCTTAATACAAATCACTTTCGTACATTTGTCTGTCATAATAGAGAAAAATGAAACAGTATTTAGAATTACTCGATCGTGTCCTCCGTGAAGGAGTCAAGAAAGAAGATCGGACAGGAACCGGTACATACAGTGTATTCGGACATCAGATGCGCTTCAACCTTGAAGACGGTTTTCCTCTGCTCACAACAAAGAAACTGCATTTGAAATCCATTATATACGAATTACTTTGGTTTCTTCAGGGCGATACAAATGCAAAATACCTGCAGGAACATGGAGTGAGGATCTGGAACGAGTGGGCAGATCCGGATGGAAACTTAGGACATATCTACGGCTTCCAATGGCGCTCATGGCCGGACTATAAAGGCGGCAATATCGATCAGATCAGTGAAGCGGTAGAGACAATCAAGCATAATCCGGATTCACGCCGTATCATCGTCAGCGCCTGGAATGTAGCAGACCTGGACAATATGAATCTGCCTCCCTGCCACGCTTTTTTCCAGTTTTATGTGGCAAACGGCCGCCTGAGCCTGCAAATGTACCAGCGCAGTGCCGATATTTTCTTAGGCGTACCTTTCAATATTGCCTCGTATGCCCTGTTATTACAGATGATGGCACAGGTAACCGGACTGAAAGCTGGAGATTTTGTCCATACGCTTGGTGACGCACATATTTACACGAACCATCTTGAACAGGTAAAGTTGCAACTGACACGCGATCCACGGCCTCTTCCCCGGATGGAAATCAACCCGGATGTAAAAGACATATTCGGTTTCCAGTACGAGGATTTCAACCTAACGGGATACGACCCTCATCCTCATATCAAGGGAGAAGTGGCCGTATAAGAGATTTATGATTTCAGATTTATGATTCATGAACTGCATATAGTCAGACCTCATAAACCATAAACTTGAAATCATAAATCATAAATTATAAATCATAAATCATAAATGGCAATGAGTACTATTTCAATTGTAGCAGCGATTTCCGACAACAATGCGATCGGGAAGAATCTGGGTCTGCTCTGGCACATGCCGGCAGACATGAAGCGTTTTAAAGACCTGACAACAGGACACGCCGTAATAATGGGGCGTAAAACTTTCGAATCTTTGCCAAAAGGCGGATTGCCCAACCGTAAAAATGTCGTGCTGACGACGATGCCTGAAGCAGGTTTCATCAATTGCTTTGCCTGCGAATCCATGCATGACGCACTGGATATCTGCGAAAAGGAAGAAAACATCTTCATCATCGGAGGTTCTCTGGTTTACAGACAAGGATTAGGGATTGCCGACAAGATGTATCTGACCCGTATTCACGGGGAGTTTCCGGATGCAGACGCATTTTTCCCGGTTGTCAACTGGGATCTGTGGGAAGAGGTGGAACGACAGGAATTTCCCGCTGACGAGAAAAATCCGTATCCTTACACATTCCTGACCTACGTCCGTAAAAAATAAAATTACTCCTAATTAACGGTAATTTTACAACTTTTTGCTCTTTCTTTGTATCTATATAAGAAACGGGTTCGGATTTATAATTTATGATTTATCAGTCATACTTCATAAATCCGAAATCATAAATCTGAAAGATATGAAGATAAGAGCAATTATTGTTTTAGCCCTGATCGTATGCGGAATAGTATCCACGATCTTCTACGTGAAAGCAAATCAGGTATCCACCAACGAAAAGGCTATCATAGAAGCCATCCAAACGAAAAACACTCCGGCATTGATCCAGGCGCTTATCAGCCGGATGAAAAATCAGCTGGAAAAAGACGTCAATACATTCCCCGAACTGATCAAAGAGGTGGAAACTTATGCCGGTACATGTCCCGACTCCGCATCTGTAGCCATACTCCACTCCATGATCGCGGAGATGTATAACAACTATTATATGCAAAACCGTTGGAACGTCAACCAGCGGACCGAACTGGCAGGCTATGTTCCCGATGATATCCAGGAATGGACCTCCAATCTGTTCAGAGAAAAGATCAAACAGGAACTGACGCTCTCTCTCCAACCGGCTCGGTTGCTGCAACAAACACCGATCAGCCAATATAACCTGATCCTGAAAAAAGGGAAAGACGCGCCTCAACTTCGCCCTACTCTATATGATTTCCTGGCTTTTCGGGCGATCGACATACAGCCGTCGGATAAATGGTATGAAGATGTGATCGACTTCCGCCGTACACAACCGGAGAAAAAAGCCTTATTGCTGGACGAACTGGACTACTGGCAATATAAATACGACAGCCAGTCTACAAACACCAACGACTACAGAAACACGTTGGACAGTTTGTATAATGTATACGGCAAAGAACCGTTTGCCGCCGAAATACGCATTGCCGAGATGAATCTTCTCCAACGGGAACGTTATCAAGGCAACAAGGCTCACCAAGACTCCGTCCAGGCGCTCATTTATTCGCTCTGCAAAGAAAGTATCGCGCAATATCCCAAATACGACCGCATAAACGTTTTCAAGAACCAGTTAAACGAAATGGAAACGCCGGTCCTGAATATCCAATCCGACAACAATGTGTATCCGGGCAAGGACCTTACATTGCAAATCAAGTATGTCAACACACCCCGGTTAGTTGTGCGCATCTACAAAAGCCTTCGCCAGCCGGAAGATGCCTGGCGGAATTACGGCAAGAACAGTAAAAGCATGCGGGGAGAACTGGTAAAAGAGGTCACATTCAAGATGAATCTCGCCAACTCATACACCGAAGCCGATTCCACGCTGGCCATTCCGATGGACAGGTTGGGATTATACGAATATGTGATCACGGTTCCCGGCAAGCAGCTGACAGTCTCCAACCGTTTTAGCGTCAGCCGCCTGGCAGCCCTCACCCGCAGCCAGACCAACAACCCGGAAGTGCTTGTCACCGACCTCGAAAGCGGTAAACCGATCGAAGGGGCAACCGTTATCTATTACAAAACCAATATGATGAACGGAACCATCCAACGCCAGGGAGAAGTCAAAACAGACCGGTTGGGAATCGCCATCCTCCCGGCCAAAAAGAAAATCGAGCACATACGTCCGGTACTTCGCGAAGACTCCTCTTCCATCATCACAAATATATATCCTTACGGCACTTCCCGCTCCGGACAGGAAAAGGAGACAGTCGGTTTGTCACTCTTTACGGACCGGGGCATCTACCGGCCGGGGCAAAACGTATTCTTCAAAGGGATCGCTTATGTGAAAGATACGGACAACCCGCATGTCGTGGCCGGACGCACCTATACCGTCACCCTGCGGGATGCCAACTACAAGGATGTAGCCAGCAAAGAATTCAAGACCGACCGGTTCGGTTCCTTCAACGGCGAGTTCACCATCCCGGCACAGACTTTGAGCGGGAACTTCACGCTTGTCACAGAAAGGTCTCGTACGAATATCCGGGTAGAAGAATACAAACGCCCGACTTTCAAAGTCAGTTTCCTGCCGCTCAAGGAAGAAGTGTCTTTCGGCCATCCGGTGAAGTTGACAGGCGAAGCACAAACTTTCTCCGGTATAAACTTGCAGGAAGGTGAGATAAACTGGACGATCACCCGCCGCCCGTTCTGGGCACGTTTTTATATGCCGGACCCGTTCGATTTTACATACAAGCAGGTGGCTAACGGAACGGCAAAAATTGACAATAAAGGAAACTTCACGATCTCCTTCATACCCGAACGGCCGGAAACATCAGATATGCGCCCTGCCTTCCAGAGCTACGAAGTAACGGCAACCCTGACCGACAGCAAAGGAGAGACACAAGAGGCAAGCTATACCTTCTCCGTCGGCGATACAGGTATCCTGTTGGATATCCAAATGCCCGGAGAGGAAATGGAAAATGATTCCGCCAAGGCTGTGGTAACGGCCTATACCGTGAACAAGCAGAAAACATCAGCGGAAGGAAGTTACACGATTTATTCTCTGTCGGACGAAAAGCCAGAAAAGGATATGTTCGGTGCAGACCGGTACAAAATCAATAAACTGGTGACTGTTGGAACTTTCATAACGGGAGACGAAATATCACCTGTCGTATTCCGCGAACTTCCCGCCGGACGCTATCGCCTGGAAGTGAAATCGACCGACTCCAACAGAAAAGAAGTTTCCGCCAATCAAGATTTCATCTTGTACAACCGCCGGGATAAACGGCCGCCCGTATTTATGCATACCTGGCTGGTTAATGAGCACACGACCTGTGCGCCGGGAGAAGAGGCCGCATTTATTTTCGGAACATCCGACAAAGACACACATATATTATATGAAATTTATACAGCAGACAATAAATGCACGGAACGCAAACTGATCCGGTTGAGCGATGAAAACCGGACATTCCGCATCCCGTTCAAAGAAACGGACGGGGAAGGTTTCACCGTGTCTTTCACATTTGTCAAAGACGGCAAGATGTATGTGAAACAAGTTCCGGTTCAACGCCGGCAACCGGATCGGAGATTGAATATCCAGGCAAAGACATTCCGTGACCACCTGCTGCCGGGAAGCAAGGAAAATTGGAAATTCCGTATTACGGATGCTGATTCCTTGACCGTCTCCGCTGAAGTTTTGGCTGGCATGTACGATGCTTCATTGGACAAGTTATTGCCTTTCAGCTGGTCTTTCTCTCCTAAAAGATATGTTTATCTGTATGCTCCTCGTTTTTCTGAAGGGACAGCATTCACAAACAGCAGCAGGTACGAAACAGGAGATCGGAAAAGATTGAACGTCCCACAGTTCCAATACGACCGACTCGACTGGCAGGACGTACTGAGAATCGGTTGGCAATATGAACAAAGCGAACGACGCTATGCAACCGGAGCCGTCATGAAATCAGGGACAGCACCGGCAATAACCGAAGTTCTCAACATCACCGAAGACAGTATGCCACTAGAAGAACCGGCAGTAAAAGCGTACCAGGGTGTCGCTAATATCATAGCAGAAGAAGTGGAAGAAAATGGAACACCGTTCTTCCCGAACAAACCGGTCGAACTTCGTGAAAACTTTGCCGAAACCGCATTCTTCTATCCGGCCTTAGTGACCGACGAGGCAGGCGATGTAGCGTTCAGCTTCACGATGCCCGAAAGCAACACGACTTGGAAACTGCAACTGCTGGCCCAGACGGAAGACCTGAAATACGGCTACCTGTCCCGCGAAATCATCACCAGCAAACCGTTGATGGTAACCCCTAACCTTCCGCGCTTCCTGCGCCAGGGCGATGAAGTGACCATCACGGCGCAAATCAGCAACCAGTCGTCTGCCACTATGGACGGACGCGCCAGCCTGGAATTGTTCGATCCGGGCAACGGCCAGCCGGTGATCTGCCTCACCAAATCGCAGAAACCGTTCACACTGCCGGCCGACAGCACCACGACCGTAAGCTGGTCGTTCAAGGTTCCGGCAGCAGCGGGCGGCGTCATCGGTTGCCGTATCGTGGCCGATTCGGATAAAGGGAGTGACGGCGAACAACATTTGATTCCGGTTCTTTCGAATGAGATATTGGTAACGGAAAGTACCCCGTTCTACCTGTTCGACAAAAGCGAAGAAGTGATCCGCCTGAAAGACAGCAAAGGTATCCGGCCGTTCCGCACGACACTGGAGCTGACCGCCAACCCGATCTGGTACGCCGTACAGGCATTGCCGACCCTATCCCAACCGGAAAACGACAACGTCATTTCCTGGTTCGCCTCCTATTACAGCAATACGTTAGCAAACTACATCGCCACCGTCCACCCGCGTATCCAGCAGGTCATCAGCCAGTGGAAAGCACAGGGCGGAAATGCCTCTACGCTCTATTCCAACCTGGAAAAGAATGCAGAACTGAAAAACATCCTTCTACAGGAAACACCCTGGGTATTGGAAGCAGACAATGAAACGGAACAAAAACAGCGTTTGTCCCTCCTTTTCGATATGAACCGGGCAGCAGGACAGCGGGAAACCGCCCTCCGACATCTTCTCGACCTGCAAACGCCGGATGGAGGTTGGGGTTGGTTCAAAGGCATGTATCCGAGCCAGGAGATCACACTCTATATTCTGAAAGGGATGAGCCAACTGACAGAGTTGAATGCAGTCGAATATAACCAGCAGGAAAAAGAGATGCAGATGAAAGCACTCAAATTCGTTGACAAACAAATCCAGTCCGATTATGAGGCATTACAAAAGATCAAGAACTGGCAGAAAAACGAAATTTCTCCATTGGAAATCGAATATCTGTTTGTCCGCAGCAATTACCGAGACATTCCGGAGTTGGGTTCGGCCCGTGAAGCAATCCGCTACTATACGAACCTGGCGGAAAAGCAGTGGGACAAACAATCCATCCACGGCAAAGGAGAAATAGGGTGGCTCATGTGGAGGAATGGAAATAAAGAGATTGCCGGAAAGATTATCACTTGGCTGCGTAAAACAGCTTCGATCTCTCCGGACAAAGGTATGTATTGGGCGAACAACCGGAGCAGAGCAAACGCCTTTGCCTCTCCGATCGACACCCATTGCCTGCTGATGGCTTTCTTCAATGAAGTTTCGCCCGACAAACAAGAAACAGACCGTATGAAACAATGGTTACTCAACCAGAAACAGACGCAGAACTGGAAATCCGTACCGGCAACGGTCAACGCTATTTATACTTTGCTTCTGACAGGCAGCAACTGGTTGGACACTGCCAACACTTGCACCGCCCAATGGGGCAAGCAAACCTATAGCACGACAAGCGGCGAATTGGCCACCGGCTATCTGAAAGTAACCATATCGGATGAAAAAGCGACCTCATCCGAAGGAACCTCCATCTCTATCCGGAAAGAAGGCTCGGCGCCTGCATGGGGAGCTGTCTACAAGCAATACTTCCAGAACATCAACGAGGTAAAAAAACAGAAAGGCGTCCTGAACGTAGAAAAGCTGCTATTCGTAGAAACCAATAACGGGACTGAGCGGCAACTTCGTCCGGTCACCCCGGATGAGCCGCTCAGTGTCGGCGACAAAGTGGTCGTCCGCCTTGTGGTCCGTACCGATCGCGAAATGGATTACGTCTTCCTGAAAGACCTCCGAGCCGGATGTTTTGAACCGGCAGACCAACTTTCCGGTTCTATCTATAGGGACGGGGTCTGGTATTACCAGTCGCCGACGGATGTTTCGGAGAATTTCTTCTTCGAACGCCTGCCCCAGGGGACTTTTGTACTGGAATATGCCGTATACGTGTCACGTACCGGTGAATATGCAGGAGGAATCAGTACGATCCAATGCCTGTACGCACCCGAATTCGTATCGCATACGGAAGGAAACATCATCAAGGTAGATTGAGTGAGACTCCCAGCGATGGCAAGTGCACACAAATCCGGTATCCCCGACTCGCGATGGAAGCAGAATTTTATTTTTTAAAGAAACTAATTCAGTAGTAAACATTATCTTTGCATTTTAAACAATAGCTAAATAAAAAGAGAAGATGAAACAGATTATTTTTATTTTTATGGCAATCCTGCTGGCAACAGGAATAGCTTCAGCTCAAAACAAAGCTGTAATCTCGGCAGATGAAACCTCTTTCGATTTCGGAACGATCAAGGAAGCGAACGGCAATGTGTCGCACACTTTTAAAATAAAGAACTCAGGCGAAGCACCGTTGGTCTTGACTCGTGTCATCGCCTCTTGCGGTTGTACGACGCCGGAATGGACAAAAGAACCGATAGCTCCGGGTAAAACAGGCGATATCAAAATCACTTACAACCCGA
>OGQF01000192.1_pt1 | contig 51017 bp, 46 predicted proteins | sample 1553141 | NCBI WGS metagenome assembly OGQF01 (sample SAMEA2580005, study PRJEB22360) | human gut metagenome | biome: human gut; feature: human-associated habitat; material: faeces | place: Denmark | collected 2008/2010
TTAACAATTAACAGGGATGTTTCCAGCTTGTTTTTAAGAACAGAGAACTGGACACTCTATTTAATAAAAATAACACTACATGAAAGTAGTTTTGCTTGCCGGTGGCTTCGACAGAAGAATCAGTGAAGAATCTCAATTCAAGCCAAAACCGATGATTGAGATTGGTGGTATGCCAATATTATGGCACATCATGAAAGAGTATTCTTATTGTAAGTATTCGGTGAAAGCCGTATTGTGTGCCTAGATAAAGTTTCGTACCTTTGCACCATGATTTTAAATTTTTCAAATTATGGTACAAGGCAAGAAACAATCAATCAACAAGCCAAAGTTCGCCGAGGTTGTAATCGGTGACAATGAGGCGAAGGAGATGCGAGAGAGTGTGAATGCTAGCAGACACCGTAATCCTTATCTTTACTCACATCGACGCAACGCCTGAGAATAAACTTTATACTCTTCTCCCTAAGTTTTGGGAAGATAATGAACAATAAAAATGAAATTATAATGTTAGAGGAGAATTTGCCTAATGGAACCAATTGATATTTCCAATAACATAAACGATTTCAGGCAGGTCTTTGAATCGGAAAGTCGTATCATCTTCTCGGCCAAGTTTGGTGATGGTAAGTCTTACTTTCTGAAAAAGTTTATGGAAAGCTATCCGAAAGAGGCTAATGATTATTACTTCATCACTCTCCATCCAGTAAACTACGTGGTTGAGGAGAATCGGGATGTCATTGAGTATATCAAGCGTGATATTCTGTTTCAACTCATAAAGGATAATCGTATCTATGACTTTAAAGAGGGGTATGATAAGATATTTGATGCGGTATGCAACAAAGAGTCTTTGTTAAAGTTAGGCAACTTTGTTGCTTCAATCATTCCCATAGAAGGATTGAAAGATGGGTATGAGGCTTTGAAAGATTTTGCTTCTACCATTCATGAGAAATATAAAAGTCAAGATGTTCTTCATGTAGCAGATGACTACCTCAATGGTTTTTATGGAAAGACGGGTAGTATCAGCGAATGTGATGCTTTTACTTATCTTATCCAAAAGTCTTTGGAGCAGATGATGGCTAAGTCCGTTTTGATTATTGAAGATTTGGACAGAATAGATCCAGCTCATCTGTTCCGCATCATGAATGTCTTATCCTCTCAGGTAGATAATCCCTATTATTCGGCGGTTCCTCATGGTAACAAGTTCGGTTTTGATAAGATAATCCTTGTGATGGATTACGAGATAGCTCGTCATCTCTTCCACCATTTTTATGGTAAAGAGGCGAATTATGAAGGCTATATGAATAAGTTTCTAAACACTTTGCCCTATTCGTATTCTATAAAAGAAGAGGCGCATAGGCAAGTTGAAGCTAAACTCTTGGATACATGTAAAACAAAAGAAGTTTTGAGCGTTGTTCAACAGTTGTCTAGTAACAAGGAAGATAGTTTCTCTGTCCCATTGGCAATTATGCAGATGTCAGTCAGAAGATGTAAGGAGTTTCTTGATATGGATGTTTGTAGTCTGATTAGAAATACTTGGATTAAGGGGGAATATGACATACCTACACAAACTGTATGGACTAAAATACTTGCATGTTACCGTTTCTTGTTTCCTGATAGGTCATTAGATGCAATACAGGAAATGATGTTGTATGGATTCTCTGATTTACAATTAGCAGAGCTTTATGCTCCATATAATTATGCTTTGAAAGGTGTAAATGAATTTTATATGGAGTATGAAAATGACATGTATGATTTTTGCTATATCAAGGGGAAAAATCTTGTGCGAAGGGGTAGGGTGTTGTCTTGGCAAAGTGATAAAATCCTTGATTTGGCAGAGATAAGGAAAGAACTGCAAAAGCTGAATCATGATATTCGGAATTTGTTGCTTGGGTAAAAGGAGTTTCAAGAAAGACATCGGTATTAAGCAATTTTATTATATGGAAAAGCATATTAGAATCATGATGTTACAGCTAGATATCTATAAGCTATTCCGTATGTTAGTGAAGAAAATTGTGGTTAAGTGAAAAGATAAAGTGATGATTGATGGTTTGATTCGGTTTTGCCTTAATAAGGCGATGACTTCATATTATGCAGCAATGGAAGAACAAGTTTCAATAATAGTATCAATTATTACGGCTTTATTGACAGGAGGATTTATCATTTTGTTCTTGGACAATCAACATGTTGGGACAACTGTGATTGAAAGATATCACTTTGTTATGCAACCTTTCATGCATCGATTGAGTAACTATTTCAAGTTTTTATCTTCTGCTACTACTTATTTTTCTATAAATAAAGGTACAAAGAAGGATGAAGCCGAATACGTTTTCAAATTTAATGACTTGATGGATAAACTGGGACATTATGCTTATCCGTGCATTATGTCTGGGCAAGATTATCCTGCGTCAAAGTTTACTGCAAAACAGTTGGAAAACATTTGTAATGACATCAATAATGTTTGGTATTATTGGGATAGAAAACAGAATTATATGATAGATTACTGTTCGTATGATACGAGGAAGGCTGAACAATTTTGTACACTGGGTAGGGAATGCCTTAAGGAAGTGTTTCCTCTGAAGTATAATAAGCAAGTGTTTTCCTTGAGCCTTATTAGTGATGTCTCTGGGACATTTTTTGCTGAAATTTATCAGCCTATACAACATGTTCCTTATGAATATGAATATTGGTGTAAGCAAGAAAAATACTTTCAAAAGACAACCTATAGTATAATAGGATTATGCCTGTTTACATTATTGATAATACTTCTATTAAGATACTTTGTACCATTATGGGTTATGAATATACTAACGGTTTTATGTGTTATTACACTTGTTTATAGCCTATATAAGTTTACAAAGTTGGAGAAATTAGCAAGAGAATTATTTAGATAAAAATAAATATATGAGAATTTTGCATATAGCAGAATGTGCGGGAGGCGTAGAGCGTTATCTCCAGATGCTCCTGCCACGATTAGAGAAAAAGGGAATAAAGCAGTATTTCATCTGTTCTCGAAATTATAATGAAAGTGCATATAACAAGATGGTGGATGGTGTGAAGCAAATGGATCTTATGCAATCATTTTCACCTTTGAAAGTGATTGCTAAAGTTAGAGCTATTCGCCAGGAAATCAAAAAGGTTAATCCTGACATCTTGTATTGTCATAGCAGTTTTGCAGGCGGCTTAGGACGTTTGGCAGCCATAGGGTTGCATTGTAAGGTTGTTTACAATCCTCATGGTTGGGCTTTTAACATCAAGTAAATTTTAATCAGATGAAACTGAAAAGTATAATATATCTGTGCTTGGAGAAAATATTATCTCCTTGCACGGATAAGATAGTTTGTATCTCTAAGGCTGAAAAGGCTTCGGCTAAACGTGAACATATAGCTAAGGATGATAAGCTTGCTTTGATTCCAAATGGTATAGATGTGAGTGCTGTGAGGAATGCCTCGGCAATGTCTAGAAGTGAACTTGGCATTGCGGAAGATGCTTTTGTGGTAGGTATGATTGGAAGACTTTCTCCACAGAAAGCGCCTGATGTGTTTATCCGTGCAGCCAAGTTAATACATGATGAAATTCCTAACTCTGCTTTCATCATAGTAGGAAGTGGTGAGGAAGAGGAAAAAGTCAAGGACTTTGCCAAGGAGAATGGTTTGGAACTTGTTGTAACTGGTTGGACTGACGAGCCATATAGCTATTTGAAAGTATTTGATGTGGCGATGCTCTTGTCTAGGTGGGAAGGATTCGGATTGGCTGTTGTTGAGTATATGGCAGCTGAGAAGAATGTGGTTGCCACAAAGATTGATGCCATCCCGACATTGGTAGATGATGGTGTTGATGGTTTGTTGGTGGAAATGGATAATCCAAAAGATGCCGCAGAAAAGGTACTCTGGTTATATCGTCATCCAAAGGAAGCTGAGGAAATGAAATCCAAGGCTTTGAAGAAAGTAATAGAGAACTATGACATTTCAAGAGTTGTTGATCAACATATTGAAATGTTTGAGGAACTTACTGAAGGAAAGTAGGTTTTAGCTATTATGAATGAGCTTTTTGATTTTCTGAAGTATTGCCTAGGGGCAAAAAGTGATTTGAATAAAGTGATTGCTGGCATAGACTGGCAGATGCTGTAGTAAGCGTCCAAAAACGGATTTGGTGATTTGATAAAGAAGATGTAACTTTGTCGCCAGTAATTTTAAACGTAAGTAAAATGTACAGCGACAAAGACTTTCAGACATTCTGGTTCCGCTACAAGACGGAAGGGGAGCCACATGGAATTTCAATTAATTCCTTTTGTATTAACCAAGGTGTTCCATACAAGCAATTCTATGCGTGGTTCAAGAAGCATGCCAAGGATACTGTTATCCCTGTTGAAATAGAAGGAGCACCTACAGATGAAGAGACAGATGATGTTGAAGTCCCACCTCAGCCAGCATCCAAGCCAAAAACAAAGAAGTCGAAGGGTGGCATACTCATTACCATCCAAACGACGGATGGTTTGTTTGTCAAGAAGGGTGGGCTTGACTATGCCGGCATGAAGGACTTAGTGTCTAGATTGGAGGGATTATGCTAAGGCTCTCAGATCTTGACAACTTCTACTACTTACCCATGCTTCATGATATGAGGTACAAGGGGCCTCGTCTCTCTGAGATCATACGTAATATATATCATCGTGACCCTCTCAATGGTGACATCTATATTTATATGTCTCGTGACCGACGAACGATAAGGTTGTTTCAATATAAGCATCATGTCTATGACCTTCACGAACGTACTTTCAGCAATGAATATCGATTTAAGAAAGTTGTACTTCGAGAAGGAGTTCCTACCTATAAGATGGATTGGAAGACCGTGATGATAGTATTGGAATCGCCTGTTATAAAGCAGATTAGAGTATAATTCGTATTTAAGTATAATTAACTAATAATCAGGTTGTTATGTGTTTTATAAATTTGCATAATTCAAATATTTTTTGTATCTTTGTACTAAAATACAAAGGTTATGGAACTAGACGAATTAGGCATAGATATAGAGGCACAAAACTGTCTCGATCAAATTCAGTAGGAGTCTCGGACTTCTGCTGACTATGACCCGTCCCAAGGTATGACAGGAGAAGAACTACATAACTTTTGTAAATTCTTGTATTCGCAGATTCAGTCCAAGGATGAGGAGATAAGCCGCCTTACTGCCAATATTAAAGAGTTGACGGATGAGGTTCGATTGTCTCGTCTTCAACAGCAAACATACAATGATGAAAACAAGGCGGTAAGTGCCAGCCATTCTCATAAGTTGGATGTTGTGCTTCAGCAATTACAAGAAACCAGACAAGAGCTTACTGATACAAAGAGAAAGCTGAAAACTGCTGAGACCCTGTTGGCAGATGCCAAAGAGAAGAACCGTCAGTTGGAAGCTGAACGAGAGAAGGATGCCAAGGAGCGTAAGGACTTGGAGAATGATATCGCTCTCCTTCGTTCTGATCTTTACAGTGGAACAAAGAGCCAGCAGTCAGGTCGTTCTGCGGAAGAGGTAGGAGCTAATGATGGCAGGAATGATTTCGATGGTACGGATGCATCTTTACCAGAGGCAAATCGTAAGGATGATGTGTCCTCAGAGGCAAACTCTGATGGCGAGAAATCAGAGAAATCTCAATCCGGAGAGCCTAATAACTCTTCGGAAGACAGAGACTCTAGTAAAGGAACTCCGGGAACACCAACTCCTAAGACAATATATCATGGTCCTTCTCGTAAGGGTCGTACTTATAATAAGCATACAGTTGGTACGCCGATTATCCATAAGTGCGATTTGAGACACTTGTCTGAAGGCGTAACTTTTCATATCAAGAAGAATCCGAAGAAGGTACTTCATACAATAACTAAAGTAGAGGAACATTGGTTCGAGGAAGTTGTCTTGACTTATCCTGATGGTCATAAGGAAACGTATTTTATGCCTCAGGAGAATGATAAGGATGGCTACCTCTATGACGAGATTGTGCCTGGTACTCATGTAACATCAGACTTCTTGACGGAAGAAACGTCGAATATGTATGACATGGCCTGTCCTGCTTATCGTGAGGTGAAAAACAGACTGTCCGAGATGGGTTTGAAGACTCATCGCCAGAATCTGGCCAACTATGCGGATAAGGGCTATGAGATATTGAAGCTAGTGTTCAGGGTGCATTGAGATCGGCAATGTACAATACCTTTATCCAGACTTGCAAGCAAGTCGGAGTCTCGTTCAGGCAATATTTCAAGGCTTTGCTCAAGGCCGTGAAATCTGGTAGAACGGACTACAAGAACCTGCTTCCAATGACAATCTGCTTGGATTAATGAAATTTTTAGTGAAAGATATTTAAAAATGAGATTTGCGGGCTTTGCAAAAAGCCCGCAAATAGGGGCGTTGTGACATTTTTGGACGCTTACTTTATAATTTACAATTAATAGTTAGCTATTTATATTTGGGGGGATTTGAAGGTAATTGGCTGATAACTTGCAGATTTTCGGCTTTTTTCTTGGTGGTTTCAATAAAAAAGCGTACTTTTGCGGAAAAGTTTAACGTTTAAATTTATAGGTTATGGCAACATTAACTATACAAGTGGAAGATAATAGTGTTATGGCTGGCCTCAAGAAAGTTCTTGAGGCAATGAAAGGCGTTGTGATTGTTCCTAATCATCAGAAAAGCATGTCAGGGATAGAAGAAGCAATGGATGATATTCGTCATGGTAGAGTGACGGAGTATGAAAGTGTTGATGATATGTTTGAAAAGTTGGGAATATGAAATACAGAATCATAGCTACCAGTCGCTTTGAAAAGGATGTAAAGCGTTGTAAAAAACGTAATCTTCCAATGGAAAAGCTAAAGAAAGTAATTCGATTACTTGAAGAGACTGGAAAATTACCTCCTGAATATAAGCCGCATAAACTATCTGGGCAATATGCGGGAAGTTGGGAATGTCATATTATGCCAGATTGGCTGTTGATATGGAAACAATATAATGATGAGCTAGTTTTAGTGATGACTAATACTGGTTCTCATAGTGATGTTTTCTAAAAACAATTGAAAATGGCATGGAAAGTGCCGCAATTTATTCAAGCGAAGTTCATGAGGTCGATTCGGGAATCCCAATGACCCTTTTCAAAGGGTTTTTCGAATCCCGATGTATCGATAAGACCAAGGAATTGGAGGAACGTAATAAGGCTTTGGATAAGCGTGAGTCTGATGTGTATATCACCATTACAGCGTAAGGTTTTAACACATTAAGTATTTACCTTTGCATCCGAATTCTTAAAAATCAGAATTATGGAAACAAAGGAATACTTCGAAAAGGTGATGCAGGACTTTAACCAGAACCGTAGAGGTCGAAACCTGCGTAAGTATTGTAGTGATGAAGGAATCGACTACAAGTGGTTGTCTGAATACAAGAAACAGTACTCTTCTAGCAAGGGTAAGGTAGAGAAGGAAGAAGAACCTTCATTGATACCTCTTCAGGTTATTGATGAACGCTTCTCAGAACAGCCTGTTGTACAGCCAGAGGCAAAGTGGTGCGTAAAGCAACTGGTGATAGCAAGTCCTACTGGAGATGAGTTGGAGATAAAATGTTCAAACTTGGCGGTTGTTGTAGAACTGCTGCGTAAAATGAGTATGTAGTATGCTCAATTTTACGTCACGCACCAATTTCTATATCTGCAGCATCCCAACAGATATGAGAAAAGGAAGAGAAGGATTGGCAACAATAGTCCGTGAGTATTTTCATCGCGACCCAACGGCCTATGGAGAAGCCTTCATCTTCTATAACAAGAAATATGATACGGTGAAGATCCTTCACTATGACTTGAATGGCTATGTGATTTATCAGAAATGGTTTGATGATGGCAAGATGCTGAAACCAAAGTTTATGGAAATAAAGAGTTGCCATCTTATAACTCGTGAACAAGTGACTTTGCTTGTATCAAATGCCGTTCAATCTAAAATGTATATTTATGATGAATAAAACAGAAGATCCTGACTTTGTTGCCTCTTGGCAGAAAGTTGAGGAGGCTCTAAAGCGTCTTGATGAAAATCAGGTGGAACGTTTGTTCTCAAAGAAACATGCGTCCTTGGCTGATTTTCACCAAGCTCTAATAAAAGAGTTGGAACTAAAGGCTACTGCCTTGGAATCTGCTGTGGCTTCTTTGAAGGACGAGAGTAAGGCAATAATGCAGGAAACCTTAAAAATCAAGTCAGAAACAAAGAAACTTCGTGAGGAAAGAGAACGGATGAATGAAGAATTGTTGCAGAAAAAGCGTGAGCTAGACCAGTTGAAAACTCGCAGGAAATGAGAGAGTTAGCAGATGAAAAATAGTTCAAAAAATAAACGTTCTTTAACTCGTAAAATGCTGATTTCTAGAGATTTTTTTGTATCTTTGCATACATGAAACAGCAAGAGAATATGATATTAAACAAGCTCAATCAGTACAAAAATCTGTACCTTCAGGCGAGCAATGAAAATGCTCACTTGAAACATGCTGTGTCTAAGCATGAGGATGAGTTAGAGGCCAATCGCAAGACGATTGATTCTATGGATAGTCGTATTCTCGAGTTGGAGGAGAATCAAAAAGAATGGGATAAGGAAAAAGCACAACTTCAAAGTCAACGAGACTGTTATAAAAAGGAACGCGATGAAGAGCGTGAGTCTCATTCTCAGACTAAAAAGGAACTGGCAAAAGCCAAGGAGAAAATAACGAAACTCCAAGAGTCCAAGGAAGCCAAGGAACTTAGCGAACAAGCCAATGTGGACTTGCGCAGCGTGGTTCTGGTGCTCCAACGCCGTCTCTTCAAGACAAACAGCGATGCTAGTTCCTATATGAAAGGCGAGGTTGAGTTCGATGAACGTCGAATGAACGACATGGAATTCACTGATGTCGTTGACGAAGCTAACAAGTTGGCCAGTGGAATTATTGAGGAAGTTGACCAAACCCCAGTTGACACAGGTAAAGAGCCCAAGTTGCCAAAGTCCGACAAAAGGAAAGAAAAGAAAGACAAAGAGGACAAGCCTAAGCGTAGAAGAAACGTCTTCTCCATCAAGGTGCTTGACTCTATGGGTATTGATACGAGCAACTTGCCTGCAGGCTTCAAGCTAATCCATCGCAAAGACAAGATTACTGGCGAGGACGTTTGGATTGTGAGAATGTACGATTGCTATGCTCCCTTGGCAGGTTGTATCGAGTATGAAATCGGCAGGTTCAATGTTCCTGGACATGATCCGATGTGCAGCAAGCATCCAGACCATATTGTAGGTAAGAATCCATTGCTTCCAAGCTTTGCCCGATTCTACCTTGACATGAAGATACATTATAATGTAAGTGAGAATCGCATCTTGGAGATGCTGAGAGACATGGAGGCATTTATGCCACAGTCCTCGCTCAACAAGTGGATGCACGAGATAATGAAGTGCTTGCGTGAGCGATTGCAAGACCTGATGCTGGAAGTGATAAAGTCATCGATATATACCAACAATGACGAGACTCGTATTTTGGTTCGCAACTTGTTGGAAGACAAGCCTGACAAGTACAAAGTGGAGTATATCCATGCCGCCCTCTCCTTGGAGAAGAAGCTGGTTGTCATGCTCTACGGTGAAGGCAGTCGTAGCCATACAATCCCTGAGGAACAAATCTTCGAGCACTCGAACATCAAGTATTTTACGGCAGACAGAGCCAAGCTTTATGATACAGTAGTCAAGAGCATTGAGGAAAAGTATGGTGTGAAGATTACTCGCACGGCTTGCTGGTTCCATGCCCGTCATTACTTCGTGGACGCCTTCATAGCAGACCATCGAGTGAGACCAATCATCAAGCTTATGAACTACCTCTTCTATATAGAGCGAGTTGCAGATGAAAAAGGCAAGACAGGTGAGGCTCGACTAAAGTTCCGCTTGAAGTACAGTCGCTTCGTCGTTCAGTCCATCATGAAGGCATTGCAGAGAATGAAGGACGAGAAGGACGTGAAGAAGTATGGCAAGATGGTGATGCGAGCAGTCAACTACGTGCTTGATGATAAAGAGGCGTTTCAAGTCTTTCTCACTAATGGTGATGTAGAAATCCACAACATAGCCATTGAGCGATGCTTCCGGCATATCGCCATGGGACGTCGCAATTGGGGCAAGGCAGGTAGTCATGAGGCTGCGGAGAACTTAGCTTTTATGTATTCTTTATATGAAAGCTGCAAAATGAACAATTTAAACTTTGGAAGGTATATTGAAGACATCCTTACCCGCATGAAAGATGGGGATAAGGACTATAAGTCTATGCTTCCATGTTACTATGTAGAGAAATCCGATGAGGTGAAGGAGTGCGCTTAGGCAATCCTTCACCCTAAAAACGATAATAAAATAACTTTTTTCGAAAACAGATACGTGTAACTACTTGTAAAATAGTGGGGACGCTGTAATGGTGATATACCTTGTATCCGCAACGCTGGTTTTCCTTCAAGGAAAAGATAGGTATGGCATTTAATGTTGTTGATGATAAATTTTATCTATACAGTGTGGATAAGATGTTTAATTATGATTGGCATTTTGCAATGGACAAACTTCTGGTTACATCTGATGGGAAATTTGTCAAAGAAACGCTAACAAGGAAACATCTTTCGATGATTAGCAGAGATGATGCAAATAACTTCTTTGATTCATATATTGAATATGTGGAGCAGTTTGATGCTATAGTGAATCCTCTTCTTAGACGGATAGTTTATAATAATCTGGTTCATATTCTTGGTAGATTATGTTGTGTTATTACTGAAGAACGCATACTAAGATATGTAAAGGCTTTGATGGCATTTGATGAGCATGTTGTAAGTGAGATTATGGGCTATGTTTATGATTCTGTTAGCTCGGATAATCTTCCAAGTGTAATTTCATTAGTTCTTAAGAATCATGAAGTCATGACACCTTATAGTAGTGGAGTTCCTCTTCCGACGAAAAGAGGTGCTTCATATCCGGTAGAAAAAAATCTCTTGGACAAAATCTATGAGGGATTCAATTCTAAAAGTGAAGAAGAGCAAAGTCGTTCCTATAATTTGTTGAGTATTATATGGGATAATAAAATGCTTAACCAACGGGATAGGATGAAACTGGAGTTTGCGGTAAGGGTATGGAGGTCTACAGCTTATTCCGCTGATGTTCTTTTTTCGTATAATCTCATAAAGCCTCATGAAGATGAGGTTGTAAGATTGAATGAATTGATAGCGAAATGTGTAGATGATTTCTGTATTGGTGATTATACTTTTAAAGGATCTTCTATTCCTTTGAGCGATTGGGTTGATAAACTTGAGAAAGTATGTATTCAAAGTTCCCGATTGACAGAAGAGCAAGCCATAAGAGTGTTTGAACATATTGAAAAAATGCTTTTTGTGAATATTGATGCTTTTACCAAAGACGATGAAGATAATATCGTCTTTGGGGGTATAAGGTCTAACATAGATATGATTATGAAATTGGTATCAAAGTTTGTATGCAAGCATACTGATGATATTATTGGTAATGATAATTTATGGATGTTCAGTGATATGTTACAGAAACTATTGAAGAAAGGGTATCATTGTTTGCCGATGCTGGTATGGTTAACTTCTGGCCGGGAAACCTTGTTGATGGATGATGAAATGAAGGAGCGATTAAAGAATACTTTGTTTTCTAAAGAGCCTTCTATGAGAGGACAGACCATTTCCGCAATTGTTTATGCTTGGAAGAACTGGAATAATGATATAACAGAAATCTTGGATCATATGTTTTCTGTATTGAAGGTCATTCAAGATGAGCGTGTTGTCGATAGTCTGATATTGATAGAACGGCTTTTGATGGAAGAGTTTGATTCAGATTTGTATTTTGGCAGTAAAGTGGAATCGCTGTTAACTAAGATACATAATAATGTGAACGACTATGATCTGGAAACAGATGAAAAAATAGAGTTATGCTATCATGCAAACTTTATAGCAGGAGTAGCAAGTGTGAAATATAAGAATCGAACATTGCTACCATTGAACTTTCCATATTTCGACCAAAATGAGTCTGGATTTAATGATGTATTCTTGGGATATGAAAGAGGTAAGCAAATAGCAGAATCTTAATGATATTATTTTATGGGAGAAATGATAAATCTCACTACTGTCTGGATTTTATCCGGACAGTAGTGATGATACACATATAAAGAATAATAAAATGCAGTTTGATATTAATAATAAATTGATGGATTTGTCTTTGCTTTCTAATGGTGATGACAATTTCTCTTTAGTTTCAGACTCGGGTAAAGTGTTTCTGAAACTGAAGGCTGATGTTCCTGGACATTTGGATTATGATTTACCTTCTTTGTTTACTGAGCCTGAAGAGGTTGTTGCAAACAAATTGGATGAACTATATAAAGTTTTCTTACAAGATTCTTATACAGGTATAGAAAGTGATGAAGATGAGAGAATTACCGATCCGTTTAATCCTGAAGATATCTCCATTGAAACTAGGGTCACGCCAATGGAGACGATCCTCAGAAGAATAAAACAGGGTACTCTGATCCTTAATCCGGATTTTCAAAGAAAGGAAGTGTGGACTGACGTTAGAAAGTCGCAGTTGATAGAGTCTATACTTCTGGAAATTCCTATACCTATGTTTTATGTCTCGTCTGAGGAGGATGGTAAATGGACTGTAGTAGATGGCCTCCAGCGAATTAGTGCTTTTCGTGACTTTGTGCTTGGAATAAATTTTGTGAATGGCAGAAAGGCAAAGGAAGAGGGGGCTGGTATGAGACTTACCGGTTTGGAGTTTCTGAAAGAATTGGAAGGTAAGCAAATGAAAGACTTGCCTACCAAACTTTATAATAGGATATTAGAAGCTGAATTTTCTGTTACGGTCATTAATCCTGGTACTCCTGAGGAAGTAAAGAGAAATATCTTCAAAAGAATCAATACGGGTGGTATGCCTTTGAGTCCTCAGGAAATTAGAAATGCTCTTTATGGTGGAGCTGTTTCTGGACTTTTGAATGAAATGGCTGAAAAAAGTGTATTTAAAAGAGCTACGGGTAATTCTGTTAAAGATTTACGGATGGAAGATAAGGAACTGTTGTTGAGATTTTTGTCTTTTGTCATTCGACCTCCTCATACTTATAAAAAAACTCAATCAATTGATACTTGGCTTTCTGATACCATGATAATCTATAATTCCTTTCCTTCTTTGAAAAACAGGGATTTGATAAGGCGTGAAAGGGAGGGGATGGTCTCTGTGAGTGATGTGCAAGTACGTTCAAAAGATGAGATTATGGACATCTTTTTAATCGCTATGAAACGGGCACGCAAAATGTTTGGAAATCATGCTTTCAGAAAGAGTTATGGAGATATGAGAAGAAGACCAATCAACAAATGCTTATTTGAAACATGGGGCGTTTTGTTGGGAAATATGTCCGATATGGATTTTTCGAAACTTTCAGACCATAGGAATCAGTTTATGGATGACTATTCTAAGTTGCTGGATGATGAAAAATTCATCATTGCAATATCTCGTGATAGTATGCGCCCTAGTTCAGTAGTTCTACGTTACAATAAACTGGAAGATTTAATCAAAAAATATACGCTATGATTACAAAAATAGAATTAAAGGGGTTTAAGTCTTATGTGGATTATACATTTGAATTAAAACCACTAACTATATTGACAGGTTTGAATAGTAGTGGCAAGAGTTCTGTCATACAAGCTATAAGAATGATGGGTAACATGAGCAGCCGAGAGATTGGCGGTTCTCATGTCTGGAATCTTGGGCTTGGATCGGATTCTGAGCTTGTAAATCCAAATTGCGAGAATTTCCAAATTTCGGCCTGGAAAAATCATCGTCATGAGGAGGCTTGGTTTTCGTATAACAGTTCTAAGTCGAAAAACAAATTATGGCCTATGCCAAGTTGTATATATGTTGCTGCAGATAGAATGGGTGCTACTTCTACCATTCCCATATATGAAGATGAAGCACTTGGAGGACGGGGTGAGAACGTTCTGAGACGTATAGATCATTTCAGGGATGAGCAGCTGCCTGAATTGTTGCGTGGAGATGCTGAGGGAACCACTTTGAATTATGTTTTGAGATATTGGCTTCAGAAAATATCTCCAGGGGTGAAATTTGATTATCGTATTGAAGAGAAGGCTGATGTGTCCTATTCTTTATATGACAATCACCGTTCTGCTAATGTGGGATATGGATTGAGCTATTCTTTACCTGTCATTGTAGCCTTGCTAACTGCAACTTTGGAAACTGAATCTATTGTGTTGATTGAGAATCCTGAAGCGCATCTTCATCCACAAGGACAGGCAGAGATGGCTCGTTTGATTTGTCTTTGTGTTGAAGCCGGTGCACAGGTAGTTGTAGAAACGCATAGTGATCATTTGTTTGATGGCGTTAGAATCTATGCCAGAGAGAGTGAGAATCATTTTGCAAGTAAAGTTGCAACATTCTGGTGTCAGTTGGATGATAACCGAAATACACAAGTAGACAGCTGTCAAATCCAGGAAAATGGCAGATTGGATCATTGGCCTGAGCATATGTTCGACCAGTTCTTGTTGGATTCTGAAAAATTGCTGTAATTTATGGGAAAGGTATTTTTGCTTAATGAACTTATGCCTGAAGAAGAGATTGATGGCGTAAATGTTCAGAAGTTATTTGTTGATACAATAAAATCTTTTTCTGACTTGTATGCCGAAAGGAAACTGGGCATAGAGAAGAAAATCTTGACTGTTAAAGAACCGCAAGAAACTTTTATATGTGGTAGCACCTTGAAAAAGATGATTTTGGATATTGGTGATAGGGATTTGAAAACTTATGCCATGGGCATGTTCTTGCATGGACAGATACTGGCAGATCAATACCATGTTGATAACTGGCCTGATGATTTGGTGGATGACTTGCTGAATCTTACTGATGACAAAGGAAAAAATGCAATGAATGAAGGTATTGCCAGTATTTGTTCATGGGGGTTATTGTCTCTTCCTGTTTCAGAAGATTTTAAAAGGGATTATTTCGAATTTAAAGGCAGACAGACTTATCAAGTACTAAACTATTATGGACAGAATAAGAAAAATATAGTGTATAGCATTCTTGACTCAGATGAGTCTAAAGAGGCGATGGAGTTAAAGCTACAATATGCGCTTGATCTTTATCAGATACATTTGGCAGATGAATTTAAGGAAGTTTATACTCGAATGCGCGTAGATGACCAAAAAGTGATGATTTCGAGATTGGTTACTGCCCACGAAAAGAAATGCTTGATAAAACAGGTAAAAGACGACAATTTACTTAGAGAGTGTACTTGTACTAATGATAAGCATATGTTTGAACTAAAATCCAACAGTGAATTAGGCATACGCTTTTTCTTTAAAATTTTCGACATGAATCATATCGTATTTTCTTTAATAGGGCATAAGAGTGATTATGGGGATAAGTCTAAGAAGAAAAAAGGTGAAACGGCTCAAAATAAGGATATGAAGCGTGCCTTAGATATAGCTAATCACTATATGGAGTCGAAAATACTGAAGTAAATCGATGAGTCCACTTTGAATAGAGGCTTATTTTGAATACAGTCCGATTAGTGTAGTCCATCTGTTTGCGTGTAGCAATGAACTTTATTCGTCCTAAGCTGGTGCTTTCGGACTTTTTGTTTGTTGTTGCTCTGCATGACGATTGTGGGTGAAGAGGTTGCTCCGATAATCATGGGATATTGCGGATACTACGGGGAGTATGGCGATTGCCTTTCTTATACTGCTGGTATGTAATGGGGTGATTGGAGGGTATGCTGCAACAAGTGGAATCATTTCGACTGGTACCTGAAGAATGTAAAAGAGTAATGAATTTTGAAAAAAGCTCCTCAATCCTATAATGAGTTTGTTTTAGGTGGATGGAGATAGTTGCACGTTTTTTACAAAATAATTATGTACTAAGTATAATTTAAAGACAAGTTTATGAGCAAGCATTTATATTTCAACATTGGTCAAGAAAGCAGACCTGTAATAGAGAAACTCACTAAACAGAATGTTAATGAGTCCCTGTTTTCTGGGCAGTATAAAAATGCGTTTGACAGTCTTTCTTCTTATTTGAAAGTTTTAAAAACCAAGGATGAAGAAGAAAATGAACCGCTTAACAACATCTTTGCCTTTATTGGTGAAAGAGGTGCTGGAAAAACATCCTGTATGCTGTCTGTTGCCAATGAATTGACAAATAAATCAGAAAATAGTATCTTGGACAACTATCAAGAAGTGAAAAATCTTACTTTTCATAAACTTTCAATGATAGATCCTTCTTTCTTTGACGAGAAACATGGTATTATTGCTGAGATATTGGCATCTTTGTACAATGAATATCGAATAACAGAAAAGTCAAATGATAGTTTTGAGAAAACTGAAATTTTAGGAAAGTTTGCCGATTTGCAGAAAGACTTCAACTGCCTTCTTGCATCAGATGCAGAAAAACCTTACGATGATTTGGAGCAGTTGGTCAGTTTGTCAGCTGCCGTAAATCTAAGAGCAAATTTCGGAGAGTTGGTTACGATGTTCATGAAATATATAGGTAAACCTGATGGAAAACTGATTATAATGATTGATGATATCGACCTTCATACGAATCAAGCAACAATTATGGTAGAGCAAATCAGAAAATATCTAGTACAGCCCAATGTGGTTATTCTTCTTGCTATAAAGCTTGATCAGTTAGCAATGCTCAAACGGCAGCAATATACCATTGAGTACAAAGTGTTGTTGGAGAAAGGAAAGGTTTCTGAAGAAGTAATAGACGAAATGGTGGAAAGATACCTGACAAAACTTATACCATTCGACCAAAGAATCTTTATGCCAAAGGCACAGGAATTTCTCGGTTGGGAATTGACCATTAAAAGCATTCTGGGGGAAACAGAAGATTTCAGTAGTGTAAGAATGGCTATTCCAGAGCTAATTTTCAGAAAGACGCGATATTTGTTCTACAATACAGCATTAAAGACTAGTTATATTGTTCCTCGTAATCTACGAGAGTTACGCTCTTTGTTAAAGCTATTGGTCGGTATGCCTAAAAGTAATACTGCGAACAACAAAGAACAATTCAAGAAATACTTCTTTGAGAATTGGGTACTCAACAACTTGAATACAGAACAGACTAATTGTATTTATGATTTGCTGAAGGTGACAGATGCTTTCTTGTTTAATGCCGCAGCTCTGCGAATCATTAAAAAGCAGTTTTTTTTGGAACATGATATGGTATTGGATAACAGTGAAATATCCAACATTCTAAATGAAAATAATGTGGTTTATAATATATCATTAGGTGATGTCATGGCGATTATCTCATATTTGGAGAAGCAGGACCAACCTGTGGAAAAGTTACATTTCCTCTTCATGATTCGTTCCATCTATTCCATGCGCCTTTATGAGTTTTATGACGAAAGAACGGAAGACTCGACCAATGTCTCCAAAAAACAAGAAAGAGTCATAGGATTGAGTCCTTTCGAGAATCTTGAACTTTCAAATTATGAGAAATTGGTTGGTGGATCGTTTGTCAATTCCATCATCACTGATATTCTTCCAAAGACAGCATCTTCTGCTGACACTCGTTCACGTTCGGTCAGAATGATAAGCCTCACCCAATTGAATTTGTTGATAAGTGAGTGCATTGAGCATTTTGATGAAATACCGGAAAATGTGATTATGCTTTCTGAATTCTTTATGCTCTGTATTTCAAGATATATTGATACAAAGGACAGGAAGAATCAGAACTCTAATTTTTTAGAATTGGGCTACCGTAAGACGTCATCTGTAAGATATGCAGATGATCTGAAAAATCGAAAATATGCATTGTTCGACTTGAATTCATTTATGTGCAATGTTGTTGACATAGAAAGATGTTACAACCGTTTTTTAGAAGGAAATGTATTCTTGGAAAAAATAAAAAACGACGAAGCCAAGAAGTCGTTCTATTCAAAAGTTAAGGATTTGACGGATAAGCGAACCCGGGAAAGAGATGGAGACAAGTATGAAAAGGCTGATATAGGACACAAATGGCTGTCATGGGCAAGCATTCGCAATGCTGAAATTTTGGAGGATTTGATTGAATATCAGAAAGAGATAAGCTATTCCAAGGCTTCGGAATTTGATATTTTCTCCCACTATTTTATGGAATTGTCTGCATATAAGCGAATGACATACGACAGAACTGATAATGGTAAGGAAGACTACTATGAGTTGGGGTTTTCGTTTGTCAAGGTATTGTCTGGCATATTCAATGCCAAGGATTACAATATTGCCAGATGGTTTAAGGCAATTTATGACGTGGGCTATCAAGGTTCAACGGCAATAGATGTCAAAGCTTTGATTAAAGGACGCCAGGTTGATGGTAACAGAGCGGACACCGTCCGAAAATATATAGAAGAGCATTATCCTGTATTCGTAAAACAGGAAAACGTTTCTATTCTTGATGACGTATTTTCACAATTCTCCGATAAACTATCAAAGACGGAAATAGAAAAAATCGCCAAAAAAATCAATGAAATAGCCAAATCTAAAATAGATGGAAGTAGTTCGACAGACGCTTAAAATGCTGTTCTTGAGAAGGAGTTGGCTGGAGATTATCAATAGTCTCAACAAGAACAAGGCTCAATGGGCAGATGTTGGCTTTTCACAAAAATGGTTTTTGGAAAGCTATACAAACTCTTTGAAAAACTATAGTTTAGACCAACTTTTATGCTTCTACAACTCTTTTCTTGAACATTGGATGAAACGAGATGATGATGATAGCTTAAATTATCATCAAGATTATTCTGTATACAATGCTGTATTGAACTTTTCTTCAAAAGTGCTAAAATTAGAGAATAATGAGAAAATTGTATGCCGTTTTAATTCTGTACTAAGATGGCATGATGTAACAAGTTATCTTGGTGAAGATCTTTTCACGACAGCGTATCTTGCATCAAATGATATTTTAAAGCAACAAGATAGAAAGAATTTTCTATGGGAAGCTGTCATTGAAACAGATAAGGGTAGATTGAACGAAATGATGAAATGTCCAATCTCAGACAATCATTTTCATCTCTTCGGTTCCAGCATGGTTTTTGAAATTAATTGGCTTGGACTTATGAATAATTTAGCAAGTTCCAAGAACAAACTAAAGCAACCGTTTGCATGTTTAAAGCATGGTCCTTCTGTATACAAAGAAACCGAGAATATGACTATGTATTCCTTGTTAGGGAAAGCTGCTGCAATAAGAATGTTGCTATATTTTTACATTATGAGTGAAAATATCGCTAATCAATTTAGACAAACTGTGATTGATGTTTGCAAAAGTACAGATGATAATGAACTGGTAGAATTGTTAACAGGTATCGACTCGACAATCCAAGGATTTAAAGAAGGGAAAAACATGGCTGATTATGCCATACAAAAAAGTCCTGTGGATATAGCAGCTAAACATCCTTGTCAGATGATGTCCTTCTTCAGTGGAGAAAGATACATCATGTACTCTATGTTTAAACGGATATTCAAAAATAATTGTGATGATTATTATTCTTTGCTTTTCTATTTGTATTTAGTTTTGAAAGTGCAAATAAGACAAGAGTTTGTTCATACAAATGAAGTTCCTGGCTTGAAGAATTTCCAAAATTATAATAAAGCGAAAGATGTTGGGTATAAAAATGGCGACTTTTATTATAAGTTATCAATCCTTTCTGCAGTTAATCAGTTCGTTTTCCGTAAAAACAGAAAGTTAGAGATTCGCATAGTTCCACCTAAAGAAAACAATTTTACACATGATATAAATGGTATTTGTGATATATTCAAAACATTTGGAGAAAATAAATCCAAATGTATCACAGAGAATATTCCATATTTCATCATTCATTTTCCAAAAAGGAAGGACAATAGTAAATATCAACAGTGTAGACACAAAGAACTGCGTGATAAAATAAAGAAGACAGCTTTGGCTATTGCACAATATAAGCTGGCGCATGACAGAACTAATGAGAATTTGGTCGGTGTAGATGCTGCAGGCGCAGAATTGGATACAAGGCCGGAAGTTTTCTCACAAGCTTTTAGATATTTACGGCTATATGTACCAAACATTAAGATGACTTATCATATCGGTGAGGATTTTCTTGATGTGGTTGATGGACTTAGATCTGTAGATGAGTTGTTAAGATTCTGTGAATGGTCTAAGTACGATCGCTTGGGACATGCTTTGGTTTTAGGACAGAACGTGCGACATTATTATTATAGAAGAGACTATTGGATTGCTTTGCCGTTACAGGTGCTGGTTGACAATATTGTATGGTTAAGACATAAGGCTTCTGTGTTTGAGGATATTTCTGTAGCAAAGGAGTTGGATAAACTTTATGAGAAATATTTCCTTAAACTATATAATATGAGCAACATTGATTACCCATGTAATGTCTATTACCAGTCATGGCTCTTACGTGGAGATAATCCTCAATGTTATAATGGTACTTATAATGATCAGAAGGACTTTTGGAGCTCTTGTGACCAAATTAAAAAAGAGGAAAATCTACAAGCACAAGCCAACGACAAAGCAGTATACTTGTTTCGCCTTTATCATTATAATAAGAATATTAAAGAAAATGGACAGTTATGCGTTGAATTGAAAATATCAAAAAGGCTTGTCTCTTTTATAGATATAGTTCGTGAAGGTATGCTGAATGAAATAGAGGAACAAGGCTTTATGGTAGAATGTAACCCTTCATCCAACTTCAAAATAGGAGATATTGATCGTTATATCAATCATCCGGTCTTTAAGTTTTATACAACTCCAAATCTATTGAAACTTGATTTCACTCACAATATTTCCGTGTCTATCAATACTGATGACAAGGGTATATTTAATACTTCATTAGAAAGAGAATATGCTCTACTCGCTGCAGCATATAGCAAGGAACATACAACAAAGCAAGAACAAAATGACTTGTTTGAATGGTTGGATTCCATAAGAAAAATGGGAATTGAACAAAGTTTCATTCCTACTACAATATAACAATATATCTAATTTTAAAGGTCAAAAACTATGACATTAGAAATTCTTAGAAACTTTATTCAGTCATCGAATATAAATTTTCTGTATGGCTCAGGTATATCCAGACCATATCTGTCCACATTGGGTAATATTGAAAAATGGTTAACCAAATTGGCAGAAGATAATAGTAAAGAGCTTTATAAAGAAGTTATAAAAGCATCATTATACAAAGCATATTGTGACGGGGTAATTCTAAAAAATCAATATTTTTCGAGTATTGATGCCGACTTCTTGGAAACAAAATCTGCTTATGCGGATTTCTTCAGCATATGCAATGAGTTGATGAATAAAAGAAATTCTCAACTATTAAGCAAGCAAATCAATCTTTTTACAACGAATATAGATTTGCTCGCTGAAAAAACTTTGGAAAAATCTGGAATCGAATTGAATGATGGATTCCGAGGTACGCTAACCCCCGCTTATAGCGAGAGTAACTTCCAAATATCCCTTTCCAAGTCAAGTATGCAGTTTCATAAACAAGCAGAAGTTCCAATGTTTAACTTGATTAAGGTACATGGAGCGGTTAATTGGAAAGAACAAGATAGGGCAATAAACAGTGATACGATGCTGATGTTTGATATTCAACAGGCTCTTGATAAGATAGATAAAGACTATTTTGTAAATTTGTATAAAGCAGACGGCACAGAAAAAACATACGATGAAGTAAAAACTGATGCAGATGAAATTGCTCTTTTTTTGCCAGATAAAGCATATGACAAGTTTTTTGATGCATATAATCAAATAGTCATGATTAATCCGACAAAAGATAAATTCAGAACCAGCGTTCTGGATTATCATTTTTATGAGTTGATGCGTATTTATTCTAATGCATTAGAGCGTGAGAATAGTATTTTATTTGTTATGGGTTTCTCTTTTGCTGATGAACATATTGCGAAAATTACCCAACGTGCTGCAGACACAAATCCAACGCTTCAAATTGTGGTTTTCGCATACAGCGATAAAGACTTAGAAACATATAAGAAGAAATTGGAAATAGAACATGGATGCAGCAATAATAATATTTTAATATTGACACCATCTAGTTTTAAGGAATCAAATCAAGATAAATATAAGGAGTTGTGTGAGTTGGTAGAAAATTTTGACTTGAAAACGATAAATCTCCTGTTTAAAGAAATATCAAAGAACATTCATTCTGGTTATGGAACAAAATAAGGATATTTCAATTTATAATTCTGTCTTTAGAATAGGAATTGTTCATTCTGTTGATGGAAGGGTTGTTAAGGTTCTTGTAGACAAGGACAAGAATAATAGCCATTTGATTTTTCAAGGTCAGCTAATTAAGAATGTTGCTGTTGGTAGTTATGTAAAGGTATTAAAAGGCTTTGAGACAATTGTAGGCAAGGTTGAGTCAGAGTATATAGAGACAGATAAAAGCATACCTGTTCAATATAGCTCGCAAGAGGAATACATCAATCGTTTTTTGATTGTCAAGCTGATTGGCCATATAGAAAGGAGTTCATATAAAAAAGGATTAACTGAACTTCCACTGATAGCTAACGAATGTCATCTTTTGACCAATGAAGAATTTAAGATGATTCATTCGTTTGGAAATAATGATGATATGTTTATCAAAATCGGTGCAATTGCATCAGATCCACTAGTGCCGATTTCTATTGGTATCAACAAGTTGTTTGCTAGCCATATCGGAATCTTTGGTAATACTGGTAGTGGCAAGTCTTATACTTTGGCAAAAATATACAGACAATTATTCTTGACATTTAAAAATAATGAAAGTTTCAAGAACAATGCAAAGTTCCTTTTCTATGATTTTAATGGAGAGTATTCCAAGGTGAATGCAATCATTGAAGGAAAGAAGATATATGACTTGTCGACTGGAACAGAAGAAGGGAAAGATAAGATACCGCTTTCTGACAAGGATATGCTTGATGAGAATCTCCTGTGTATTTTTGCAAGCGCCACCGAGAAAACACAAAGGCCTTTCATCGTAAGATGTATCAAGTTGTACAAAAACATAGATGGTGATGTTGATAAATTCAAGAACTATTTGAAAAGACAAATTGTTGAGATTCTACAGATGTCAGATAAGGTAAAAGGAGACCTACTTATTGATTATGTTGAAGAAATACTACCACTAAATATAAAAAACGGTATAGACATTGGATTACGGGATGATTTTTCATATCATTCCAGTGCTCAATGTTACTTTCTGAAAGATCGTTCAAATGGCTTTGTAAATTTTCAAGATAGGCCTCAATGTATATTGAACTTAGGAATATACAAACAGGTAGAGCGATTTGCCTTTTCAGACAATTTTATCAAGAACTTTATCAATATCATGTATATGAGGTTGATCTATGATATGCTTGGTAATCGAGCTATGAACGAACATATAGCTCCTGCAATCAATAAACTTAAAAGTAATGAAAAAAATATAGAGAAGGTTTTTGATTTTACAGGCAGAATCGGTTCTTTCTGGAACAAGTCTAATATAGTTGTCATCAACCTCTGTAATGTAAATACAGATATGAAAAAACTGATTCCGCTTCTTTTGACAAACAAACTTTATAGGGAGTATAAAAAAAGGAGAGAATCTAACAGTTACTTAAATATTATTGTTGATGAAGCTCACAATATATTGTCTTACCAGTCTACTCGTGAAAGCGAAAGTTGGAAAGATTATCGTTTGGAGGTATTTGAGGAGATTATAAAGGAGGGCCGTAAGTTTGGTGTTTTTATGACAATAGCCAGCCAACGCCCATCTGACATTTCATCGACAATCATATCGCAGCTTCATAATTATTTCATTCATAGGCTGATGAATGAGAAAGATATACAGCAAGTGAACAATACCATATCTTACTTGGATAAGGTTTCCGTAGAGTCCTTGCCTATACTTTCAACAGGCGTTTGTGTGTTAGCTGGGCAATTGGCAGAAATGCCAATTATTGTGCAGATTGATAGAATTGAAGATAAAAACAAGCCTCAGAATGAGACCATCAACCTCATTGAGGCTTGGGGTAAATAAGAAACTTTAGATCTTAATAAATCACAGTTTCTTTTGGAACAATTATACCAGCAACATGCTGATGTAGCAAAGGATATTGTAATGAAAGCCCAAGCTTATAATGATAACTATTATGATGGAATCATTCATTCTTTTCAAAGCGCAGGTTATACAAAAGAATATATCAACAATTTGATATGGGGTACATATACCAATGATAAGCAATTTGGAAAACGTCCCTTCTCTAAATTCACGAAGGATATTTTAAAACAAATAGGAATTATTTGATTAAGTGAATAATCTCGAATACTTGTCAAAAACATATTTAATGGAACCAAACAACACCCAACACAAATCATTCCTCTGGCACCTCGACTTCGAGCCATTCACCTGGCACACCTTCTACGGAGAGCAATGTTTGTTACCGAAGAAAATAAGGAAGCATGGCGACGTTATCTGACAATAGTCATCAAGAAGCATCTGAAGGCAGAAGTGATGAATACACCTGAATTCAGAGATATTGAACTCCAGATAAGGGAAGAAAAGCTGTTGCGCATCAAATAGGACGAGCAGCGAAAACGGTCTATGGAGAAGCAACGGTATCGCGCCAAGATGGAGCGACCGAGAATCAACTATATTCCGAAAGGGCTGAGCGTGGACTATGAAGAGGAATACTCCAAATATCTGATGCAGGAAGTAAGCTTTGAGCCAAGAGACAATGATGACTTCATGGCTCTGCTGCGTCTGTTGGAACGATGCCACAAGAAGTCCATCCCACATATATTGGAAAAGAACAGAACCGATGCAGCGTATGCCATCGCCATGGCGCTGTGCAAACTGACAGTATCGGCGAACTGGTATTCGATAGCTATCAAGCCCTGGTGGAAGCTGTCAAGATATGGAACCACGAGGAGAAGAGGCAGGAGGTATGCCGCTATATCAAAGAGACGGCCGGACAATACCCCAATCATCGAGGCATGAAAAAGAAGTTGATGGATTTGATGCCAGAGACACCATTTGAAGGAGAGCCGATGGCTGTGACCCGTGAGCCAAACGACATGGAGAAATCACTCCTGTAAATCATCAACTACACCAATAATGAAACAGAAACAATGAGAGAAGCACCAATAATTTTACCAGTGTTCACAACCAGTGTGCCTTTGGATTTTCCGTCTGAAGGCACGTTTGCGTTCAATAAAAAGACCAACAAGCAGTTGGAGGTGACGGTGAGAATCAACGAACACCAGTACTTCAACATGAACTTCCTGAACCATGACGGTTACATCATGGCTTGTTGCCGATGGGCGCATGTTCTTGATTTTGCTGAGAATGGTTATGACCGTTACGAACAGATCATCAAAAAACATTTCCGGAAGAAATATCCAGTTATCAGCAGTCTGTACGGACAGCATACTGATACGGCTGAGGACATTCACATATCTACCATCGGTTTTGAGGGGAATCCCAAGGAATGGTACATCTCCATGCGCATCTATGGGGAGAAGTTCGAAGACTTGCTGCATGGTAATTTCCTGATGAACGTGGCGTTTGCCTCTGCCGTGGGTAATCTGTGTATGGCTAGCGTGGATGTGTTCCGGGAGATTATGAAGAGTGATGCCAAGCAGCCGAAGATCTTGTTGAAGGAGTTGACGGGTATGGACTCAATTGACAAGGGGTTTGACTTCGGCAATTATCTGGATGCCAGGAATCCTGAGACAGGCGAGATTATATCGACTGCGAGAGAAGACGGTAAAGCTTCGGGAGTGGAGTTGCCGAAGGAAATAGAGATGCCTCAGAGTATGGAGGTTTATCCTGTCATCTGCTATCTTCCTATCTTCATGAAGTCGCTGAAAGACATGGATTTTGTCACATTCTGCAATGCCTTGTATTTTGAAATTCATGGCATGATGAGCAAGTTGGAGCAATTTGGGTTCTTTTCTTCCGATGAGTTGGGGGAATTGGAGAAGAATATTGCTTGTTTGGGTGACAAGGTAATTGCTGGAGAAGATGCTGCTGCTAAGCGGGAAGTGATTTCTTCAACTGTTTATCAGTTGTTATCGAAGATGCGCGACTTATTATTGGATGAGAAATTTCAGGTAAAGGAGACTTTGGAAGGTAAGTTGGCCTTGGAACTGGATGTCTATATCAGGAAGCTCATCTGGAGGAAATGGGACACTACCTATCTGGAAGAACAGATCAAGCAGGAGAATGAGATTGCTGCGAAGGTGGAGGCAAATCAGGTTCTTGTCAAGAAAAAGAGTGCTGAATTGAAAGCCGTCATGGAGGGCATGTCATTCAATGCCTTTTTGGTATTCCACAGCAAGATAAACGAATTGATGAAGGGTAGGAAGGCTACTTTGATTAAGTATGTTTTCCTTTCTTCAGAGATTTTGAATGATCATCAGCGTAATTGGGCGGGTGCCTACTACTGGCACAACAAGGAGTATGATGAAAGGCAATATAGGAGGTTCAGGTGTCAGGCTGAAAGCCTTGTCATCCTATTTTATGAAAGTATCCTGAGTGGAACGCTCTATGACAATCATGCCAGGACGAGATATGCTAAAAAGATTTATGGCATGATAGAGGAACTGATGAACAGAGACTGGAGCAAAATTAATGAGAATAATAATTAATGAGGAATATATAATGAAATTACGTACAGATTTTGTCACAAATAGTAGTTCTGTAAGCTATATAGTGACTATGAATTTAAATATTGTAAATTGCTTTTTGGATAACTTCAGAGAATCTAAAAACATGAAGGGTATCATTCGCATTGCAGAAGCATTGAAGAATTATCTTTTAGAAAATGGAACGGTAAGTTATCTTCACGAGCATGAGATTTATTCTTGCTTAATGCAGTTTAATACTGATGATGGAACTGCTGTTTCAAAAGAAATTTTGGAACTGGATGGTGATAATACAGATCCTTTGAAGATGAATGAGGCTGATCTTTTTGCTTATATAAAAGGAGAACTTATTCAGAATAAGAAGATAAGTGATTTATTGAATGGCTTTGGGGCAACTCAAGTAGAACTGTATTAATTATGTTAGAAAGACATATTGCTGACTATCATTTTATAGCAGACCCGACAACAGGTATGACAATGCGATGGGGAACTACAATAAAGGATAATCCGACATGGGCCCCTGTACCAGAATTGGCAGATATATCTATATCCAATCATTGTTCAAAGGGGTGTTCGTTTTGTTATAAAGATAGTTGCATTAATAATGAATTTCTTAGTGTAGAGGATTATTGCCGCATATTAGACTCTATGAATCATCCTCAATATGGTAATGTTTTTCAAGTTGCCTTAGGTGGTGGGGAACCACTTGAACATCCAAATTTCCTAGAAATTATAGAGGAAACTTGCCGACGCTCAATAGTTCCCAACTTTACGACCAATGGAATGCTATTAACTCCTAAGATTTGCGGTAGCTTATCTGGGAAAATAGGTGCTGTGGCTTTGTCTGTAAGTTCTATGGCTGATTTAGAACTGAAGAAACTTGCTTTTCTAATAGATGCAGGAATCAAGACAAATATTCATTATGTGCTGTCTAAGAATAATTTAGAAGAAGCGTGTATGATTCTGAGAGGATGTTATAATGAAAAGCTAAATGGTATAAATGCCATTATTTTTTTGACTTATAAACCTGCTGGTAGAGCAAATGCAAAAGATGTTATTCAAGATAGCAAGTCTTTTCGTGCGTTCTTATCTCTTGTTGACGAAACGTCTATAGCCAGACCTCGTTTTGGCTTTGATGCTTGCTTTGTGCCTATGTTGTTAAAATTTTCACATATAAATCCTTCATTTATCGATACGTGTGAAGGTGCTTTTTTTTCAGTTTATATAGACCATAAAATGAATGTATCTCCATGTTCCTTTAGTGCAGGAAAGGATTCTTATAGCTTGAAAGATTTTGCTTTCTATGATATTTGGAACCATAAGTTTAACTCCTATCGAGCAAAGTGGAAATCTAACTGCTCTGTGGACTGTATACATAAAAGTTTATGTCATGGGAATTGTCCCTATTACCCACAAATAACGATTTGTCATGAGTGAAATTATAAATTGGACATTATTGAAGAACCATGGAGATGAAAGATTGGAGTTTGAGCATTTTTGTTTTCATGTTGCTTCTTGTATGTTTGAAGATTATGGGAAAATGGAGTATTTTTATAATACACCAGGTTCTGAGTTTTATATAGAACTAAAAAAGCCCTTAACTTTTGGAGGTAAAACCTATAATCAAGGTGATGTCTTAGGATGGCAAGCTAAGTATTGGAGAGGAACAAAAGATGATAGCAATTCTCCTTTGGATGCAGACCACAAGAAAGAACTTCGAAAGGGTTTTGACGTTTCAATGTCATATCGTCCCAATTTAAAATTATGGATAGTTTGTACACCTGGCAGTTTTGTTCAAAAAGAGTGGGATAAATTGATTGCCGATTTGAGAACAATCAATTGCTCTTGTGATTTTACAAGCTGGCATAGAGAGATATTTGAGGATTTTTACTTAAAGGCCCCATCTCTATTTAATGGAATTTTCAAATACTATTTTGGCGAGAAGTTTATAGATCTAAAACAACTCTGTGATATTTCACGCATCACGTTGGAAGGACTTAAACGTAAATATGATGTAGATCTTCATACGGCTAGTGATTTCGAAAATTCTCTACTAAGTATTGTAGATGACAATATTGCCAATAATAAAATTAAAGATTTTATTAGTCGATTGAAGAAACATGCTGATAATGATAGGAAGAAACCTATTTTTAATACTGAAGGTTGGGGATACAGTAAATTATCAGACCGTTTTATTAATTATTACCAAGAAGATTTTAAACTACGTTATCAGCTTATAGATAAGATATACTCTCTATATAATAACAGGGACAATATTGTATCGAAATCAGGAGAGTTGCTATCTCTTATCGATGAATATCGTAATAATAGACAAAGTCGTGTTCAAATTATCAATGAAGAATTCCAAAAAATATATTCTAATGAGCATGACGAATATGGAGGATTGGATAATTATCTGATAGAATTGGCAGGAAGAGCGAGAACTTTAGAGAGTTTTTTGACTAAAGATGAGGATTTTTCTAAAGAAAACCTGTCTTCTTTCCTTCTATTGTTAACTAGAAAATATTTCTCGGTCTTTGCAAAGCCTGGGTATGGAAAGACTCATTTAGCGTGTTCTCTGGCGGATAATATTCTGAAGAGGAATAAGCCTGTATTGTTTCTCACGGGAAGTTCTTTCCGAAATTGTCATAGTTTTCAATCTCTTGTATTAGAAAAATTAGACCTTAATGGTAGTATGTCTTTTTCTGACGTGTTTGATTGCTTGGATTTCTTGGCCAAAGTCCATCATTGTAAGTTACCTATTATCATTGATGGTTTAAATGAAACTGCGCCAAATGAGGAAAGATGGAAAGAAGAGCTACCTGCGTTAAAAGTCCTGTTGAATAAGCACTCTCACTTGCTTCTTGTAACAACCTGCCGTGATAAGACAGATTACTTACAAGCTATATATGGGGTGGATAATTATACAGAGGTGGATAACCATATATTATTAAATGGTTTGGTAAAAGAGGATTTGGAAGTAACTGTGGATAAATATTTCAGTAAATATGAAATACGTAATGCTACTGTTGAAAATTTTGGAGCTTTTGAAAACCCATTGCTGCTTAAAATCTTCTGTGTTACGAACAAAAACAGAAGTAATATCGTCGTCAACAACTATTCTTTAGTTTCGTGTATGGCTGATTATAGTAATCAACTATTGTCAAATATAGCCATGCATAAAGGTAAGGTAGACAAACTGGCGAAGCATAAATTAGAAGAGAATCTTTATAGGGCATCTTATATTCTTTTTGAAAACGATACTCGCTATTTTGATTTTTACAATCAGTTTGCAAAAATATTTGATGACAAAGTCTACGATCTAATAAACGAAGGCTTGTGCTTTACTTTTGAAAAAAACAATGGTGAAGAACAAGTGCAGTACACTTATGATATGGTCGCAGGTTTCCACATAGCAAAATGTATACTGCATAAGTGTGGTGAGGATGAAGATTTCAAGTTGTTTATAGATAGTAATAAAGGAAAGTTCTTTGGAGACAAACGTCATACATTGGCAGAAGATATAATAAAAAGTCTTTTCTACCTCGTACCTATACATTATCACAAAGAATGGTTCGAAATAATGCCAAATCCAGAAGTCATAAATGCTGCTATAGATAACTTGGATATATTCCTTACTTATGATAAAGGACGAAAATCATTTATCAAAATATTGACAGGAACTGAATGTGAAATAAAAATAAGAGAACACCTATTTGATGCTTTGTATGCAAAGGTATGTACTTATAATATAGCTTACATGTCTTCATTTCTTCCATTTTTTACAAAACAGGATGGAAGTATTTTGGACAAATATTGGAATAGTAAATTTGCAACTTATGATGTTATACAAGAAGCATATTCCATATTGCATGACCGATTTGTTTCAAATAAATTCAAAAATGCAGATTTGCTGGCATTTGCATTGCTAATGTGTGGCATCACTGATATAGAATTTAGAGAGAAATTTTGCAAACAGGCATTTTTGATAATAAAGGAAAATAATGATGAAGGTTTGCGCATTTGCTCATTATTGCTATATACATGTGATCCTTTTGTACTTGAGGCTGTTATATCTGTTGTTACAGGCTTAGGACTGCACTCAAAAGATTGGGAAACATTAAAGAAATGTATCGATATATTAGAAAACTATTTGAAGAATCATGCCACTACCAATGTTGTTCTATTGGATGATTTGGAAACGCTTTATAGTTATGCTGAAGTTACTTTCTGTCGACAGCAAAATAGAGAATTGTTGTATAAGTATGTTGATATGAAATGGTCAGGGAAAATAGAAAAGGAGTGGGCATTGTTTTCTGTATATGATTATGATTACGACAAATCTTATATAAGACCACTCTTTATACCAGATTATTACCATGAGGCAAATTATACTTCTAGCCAGATTTATGGTATGTTACAAAATATGGCGGAGCGCTTAGGTTATGACCAAGATGTTTGTTCCATGTTACAAAACGTAGAACATGAAAAAGTTAGCTATCGTAGACAATTCAAAAATAATTATGCATTTAAATATGGGCAGGCTGCATTGTATGAACTTTATGGGTGGTCATTACTGAATGGTAATCTTGGAAATGAGTATGTTGGTACATTTCGTACACCTCTCGTAAGAATAGATCCGTCTTTCCCAATAGTCCCACAAAAGAGAAACTTATTCACAATTTTCTTACTACCTCAAAGAAATGAAGATTTGGCAAACTGGATTAAAGCAAATTTGTCTGAATGGCAAGCTGGTCAAATTGTAAAAAAACTTCCAGATAGAGATGGCGACTGGATTTTGCTTTATGGGACTTGTCACCAGATGATGAGTGAAAAACATGCTGATATATATTTGAAATGGAATTCTCTTCTTATACAAAAGGATATATCTCCTGATAAAGTTGATCCAGAATATGTAGAATTCCCCAGAGAATATAACCATGCCTTTTTGGGGGAATTATCATGGCGCGAACTCATAGATACACAGACGGATTTTACTGAAGATAATGCTAGTATTCTTGTTAAATATTGTTTCTCTGAATGGACAATAAAAAGGTTCAAATACAAAAATCTTGTCTGTCTTTCTTCCGAAATATGCCAAATGTTGGAATTGACATTTGATATTGATAGACTAGCATATATCTTTGCTAATGAAGAGGTGTCTGCCAGTTTTATTTGTGATGATAGTACATTTTTCTTTTTACGTAAAGATATTGTTGATAAACTATTAAAGATGAAAAAATCCTATCTTTACATCCAAATGGAAGAACATCGTTCTATCACAGGTAAGTTGCCGCCTAATATAGAAGAACCTGAAATGTGTTATAATAAAAGGGTTAGTTATAACTCTTATTCTGGCATTTCAACAAGAAAATCTATTGATGAATAGAAAAATTTTGGTTTCAATATTTCATTCTAACTATAAACAAATATCACTTGTTATTTAGGGAGTTTTATGATGAAAATCAAGCTTTATGATTATCAGGAGGACATGAAGGGGCGCATTGAAGGTGAGCTGCGCCTTCATCGGTCCGTGATGGCACAAATGCCAACGGGAACAGGTAAGACATACCTGTTAACAGCAGTTATAGACTCTTTTGTGAGCAACAATCCAATGGAGAAAGTATGGATTGTTGCCCATAGAAGAGAGTTGGTGTCGCAGATAGACGAAACCGTAAGAAAGTTCCATTCTTATTACGCATCAAACACCTCTTCCCTATTGTCATCCGTCAAGGCAATGTCCATTCAGTGGCTGATGAGACACTATGACGAGATAGAGGAAGAACCGGGAATGATAGTGATTGACGAGGCGCACCATGCCCTTGCCAAGACCTATAAGGAGATGTGGGAGAGATTCCCGAATGCTAAGTTTCTGGGACTGACGGCTACACCTTGCCGATTGAACGGTAAGGGTTTTACTGATCTGTTTGACGTATTGGTGCAGTCGTGGAGTGTTCCTGAGTTTATCAGCAAGGGAAGATTGGCAACATACGATTTCGTGAGCATCAAATCGGATGGTGTGACGCAACGGCTCATCGACTCCTTGCAGAAGCGAGGGGCTGATGGTGACTACCAGAACAAGGAAATGGATATGTTGCTGAATAAGAAACCGAGTATCGAAAGGCTCTATCAGAGTTTGGAAGAATTTGGTAAAGACAGAAAGGGCATCGTGTATGCTATCAATATTTCTCATGCTCAGAAAATCACAAAACTGTATCAGGAACATGGCGTGAAAGCCATAGCCATAGACTCGAAGACACCTGCAGTAGAAAGACAGCAAGACATTGAAGCCTTCAAGAAAGGTGACATCCAGGTGCTGGTGAATGTGGATATCTTCTCGGAGGGATTTGACTGTCCGGATGTGGAGTTTGTACAGTTGGCTCGACCTACGCTGTCGCTTGCCAAGTATCTGCAGATGGTGGGACGTGGATTGCGAGTGGCTAAGGGAAAGAAGAACTGCGTAATTATAGATAATGTGGGACTATATCGGGTGTTCGGATTGCCTTCGCAAGTATGGAACTGGAATGCTATGTTCGAGGGAAAGCTGAAAGTTGGCAAGAGAAAGGAGACTCCGAAGGATAGAGAGTTTTTCCTGATGGACGAGAAGCAGGACGATATTCAGATTCATCCGGACTCAGAAATGATGATGGTGATGAGCCATGAAGAATTGCTCCAAACGATACAGTATCGTGAGTTTGTAGATAGCAAAGGGGAGTTTGCCATCATCAAGCTGCCTGATGGAAAGATGACGGTAGTGAACCGGCAAGGCGAACAGGTGATAGAACCAGGCAACTATTATGACATGAAGCTGTTGGATGGCAACATCCTGTTCTACCGACCTCGCAGAAAGACTGTATGTTACTACGACCTCTTGGCGAGGGTTGTCATAGACGAGGACATTCATGCGAAAGATGCTCCCGAGGTAATCACCATCAATAAATGGGAGTTCGTCGAATATAATGGTCTCTTCAGGTCTCGTACCTACGAGTACTTTGCTTTACCTTTTCGCCCTTCCCAATATGACCTATGGAATTATGGATATTATTTGATCTACAACTTTCAACGCTCTACAGCCAGTGGTTGTCAGGAATGGATATATAAAGAGGAGGATGGCGGCTCTATGCGAATGCATAAAGAAAACAGTGAAAAGGTTTGTTTTTTACGTGGCGACCATACTCATGTATATTGGCTATGTGCCGACCTATACGACAGTGGCATAGTGGTCATGGACAGCCATGAGGATTATTACTTCGTTGACTCCAGCTTGAAAAAGACCTATATAGGTTGCAATCAACCCAAAACAGAAAGCGAGAATTTGATGGTTGCGATGCCTCGGCTTGGCAAACTAGTCTATGAGCGAGAAATGCAGCGCAGGAAAAAGCAAGAGGAACAGGAGTTATTGCTGATGCAAGAGAAGTCGGAGGCAGGGCATGTAGAATTATATCAAGCAGGAAGGAAATGGGGTGTGAAGGTAGATGGTAAAGTTATCGTGCCACCTCTCTACCATAGTATAGCGCAACCAGTCGGTGCCTATTGCGCCTTTGAACAGATTCCCAGACATTGGGGTGTTATGACAGTAAAAGGCAAGGTGATAGTTGATGCCAAATATGAGAAGGTGGAGATTCGTGATGGGGGAATCGCTGTGGTAACTGATATTACGGGGAAAACACAGACCATCCATCTGAAATGATCTACTATATGAGAATGGAATGCTATTAAGAAGGAAATCAAGTTCATTGCCTTCCTGGTCTTCTAGAATTAAATTGTCCTCTGCATAACAATCAAGCAAGCTTGTTGTTCTAAGTGTTTACGTATCGTTTGCGTTAATATAATGCAAGAAGTTTGGCGATGTGAGGGGGATCATGTATCTTTGTATATTCAAAAAGACGTTTTAAACGTTTAAAAGGGGAAGATTATGGAACAAATATTAGTAACTAATAAGTTAGAAGGCTCTTAGTAAGAATCTTCTTGCCAAAAGGTAACTATTCCAAAATAATAATATAATGGACTTAAAGAAAAGCTTTGCAGAAAGATTGCATAACGCTCGATTAATGCGAGGATTGTCTATGCAGCAGCTATGTGATATGATGGGCAACATTATCACCAAGCAAACTCTATTCAAGTATGAAAAAGGAGTGATGCTGCCTAAAAGTGGCATAGTGATAGCCCTGTGCGATGCCCTGGAGATAAACCCGGATTATCTTTTCAACTACAAAAGCTCTTCTCCTAAAAACATACGCTATGGTAAGCTGCAGGGATTGAGCAAGAGGGAAGAAATGACTATCATCAGTATCATTGAAAATACAATAGAACGAACTGGTGAGATAGAAAATATCTGTGGAAGAGAACATTCGTTCAATTCTATTCCTGCAGAACAGCCGGTAAAGACACTTTCAGATATCTACCAGGCTGCATCCATACTTCGTGAGGCATGGAAAATTGGTAGTGCAGCTATCACCAATGTGATAAATCTCTTGGAATCAAATGGCGTAATCACAGCAGAAATTGATGCTCTTGATCCATTCATAAGCCAACATGCTATTCTGGATGACACCATTCCGGTGATTGCCATCAACAGCAACATGGATACAGAAAACTTTCGTTTTGCTGCCCTTAAGGAATTGGCGCATGCCATTCTTTACTTTGATGAGAGTATCGATAACAAAAAGAAAGAGCGTTTTTGCAGCGTCTTCGCCAACGAAATGCTTCTTCCACATGATGTTTTCCTCTCTGTAATAGGTGAAAAACGTCATGAGATAGCCTTGATGGAGCTGAAATATCTACAGAGTGAGTATGGCATTTCAGTGGATGCTCTGATGTCTAAGGCAAGATATCTCGGTGTTGTTTCTTCAAATCACTATTCCGATTATTGCAAGAACCTTGGCAGTGCTGATTCCACGAAGAAATCAGAACCAGGCTCCATTACCAAGGAGAAGGTCACAAAGTTAGAGAGTAGGGTTTACAGAGCATTGGCAAGCGGTATCATCACTCAATCCAAGGCTGCTGCTCTGCTGAATATGAACACGGTAGATGTTGTACGCAATTTTGTGACTGTTTGATATCAATAGAATGAATAACTAACACATCTTAAATATGAAGAAGATAATTTTGTTTCTTCTTGCTATCCTGTATGTGGGGATATGCAAGGCGCAGCTCTCGGCAGCAGACTGCAAGTATGTATTGGAAATATTCTGCAGGAACTACTATGGTTCCTGCTTCGATGGGAAGACGTATGTGCCCAACACCATCATCATTACAAGTGTGGGCATTGACCAGAATAGCGGTGGAACCTTTGTGTCCGGGCTTCATTCCTACCAGGGACAGTATATTCCGTTCCGGGGGAGAAAGACCCATACCAATGTACAGTTCAACGCTGTAATAGTCCGTCAGCCAAAGCGTGACTATGTGATTTTCAACAAATGGTATGAACCGGACATGCTCAACCGTAAAGGTGGATGGGAGACCGGGCAGAGACTCATTACCTACAAATAGAATCAGTTTGTTCTATATTGGTATCAAGTAATCTCTTTTTTATAATAGGGGGCACGTAAAAGTGTAAAAGAGCGCTATGATCACAAAGGTATTGCAAAATAGTGAATTGTATTTCACTTACTCTAATTTTGTATTTGGTGGGTGTAAGTGATTTAAAAAGGTTCCATTAGAAATGTGGATGTCTAGTGGAACCTGATGAGAGGATATCATACCATACTCAATGTCTCTGCGATCTTCATTGCAGGTATGGGAGAATCTCCAGTGGAGAACTAATTGCTTGGTCGTATGCGGTGCCAAGCAGCATACTTTTTTCCTTAGTTCCCCAAAGGCATGCAATGGCTTTTATGCCTGCTTTTTTAGCTGCAATCATGTCTATTGCCCTATCTCCAAAGCTCAGAACATCTTCCGCTTTCTCATTCATCAGCTCCAATGCCTTTAGCATAGGGGCTGGATGAGGTTTGATGGGATGGGCGTCATGGTAGCCAACGATGAATCTTGCTGGAATCTGATAATGGCTAACGATTCTTTCCACATAGGGACGAGGTGAGGTGCTGACTATTGCCATCTTGATTCCTTGTGCTTTTATCTTGTCTAGGACTTCTTGGATTCCTGCATATATGGAGGTATATGGGATTAGTCCATATGCCTCGTGCCAGTTTCTCATCTTTCTGGCATTTTCCAGTATTGTGGTATCTACAAGGGTCAAGTCCAGATCAAAAATCACTCCTTTTATCATATGCTAGAATAATGAATCCTTGATTTTGGGTTTGTTGATCTTCTCTACTGATTCTCTGATGACGGCAAGGGCATCTTCGAATGAACCTGATGTCAGGGCGTGTGCTTTTCCATCTTCCAGGAACTTCTTGTTGCCTTCTGCTTTTCCGCCTACCTGTCCATCCATGTTCTTGTATTTGATCATGAAGAGGGGCTTTCGGGCTTTGAGGGTGGCATTTACGGCATGCATGGTTCCTCCTCTAAGACCTGTCTGGATGACGATGGTAGCGTATGAGAGTCCTGCCTGCAGTCTGTCACGCTCCACCAGGGTATAGCGGTTGCCTCTTTGTCCTACCGGGTACTCGGAAAGCAGCAGCCCTCCGCTTTCCACTATGTTCTTGGCCAGTTCCAGGTTCTCTTTAGGGTAGATGGATTCCCAATCCAAGCCGTTGGCTAGGAATGCCGTGGTGGTTCCCTTCACGTTCAATGCTCCCTGGTGACCGGTAGTGTCACATCCTATGGCAAGACCTGATACGATGTTGAAACCCTGTTCTGCGAACTTTTCTGCGAAGTAGATTCCTGCCTGGGTTCCTGCTTCTGTCGGTTCTCTTGTACCGATGATGGCGATGCCCGGCATTTGGAGAACTTTGATGTTGCCTCTGTAGAACAGAATCAATGGAGCGTCAGCATTGCCCTCTTCATTGATGGTCTCACGCAGGATTTGAGGGAAGGCTTCTTCGTAATAGGAGATGATGCCTACACCTTCTCTCTCTGCATCGTTGATGATGGTCAGTGCCTTTCTGTTGGCTTCCTGGAGATCGGTGGCAGAGTACTTTTCGAACTTCTTGCCCTTAAGTGTTGGCCAGAAGTGGCATAGGTCCTCGATGGTTTGCACTTGGGATGGAGCAAACTCGGCTATGGAGAGAACGGTTTTGTTTCCACACCCTTTGAGGTTTTTCAATGTCAAAATGAGTTCTGTATTGAGTGCCATATTTCTTTATGTTCTATTTCTTTTTTATTATTTCTGTTATGCAGCTGCACGTTCTGTTTGTACTAGTCGATGTTCCAATAGGCATCAGGATCGCCGTCGAAAACGTCGTCTATGTCCTGGTCGCTCCAGCCTTCTACGTCTTGGGCGTATGAACCGTTGTAGTTGTCATATGTCTCTTCCTCCTCGTAGTAGTCTGATGGATCGTAGTAGTCTTCCGAATCGTAATCGTCCGTCGGATCATAGTAAGGATGGTAATCTGGGTTGAAGGTCTTTGCCAGGAACAATCCTGTTACGCTTACTGCCCCCATGGTTTCCAGTTTTTCTGCAACCATTTGGAAGGTTCTTCCTCTTGTGATGATGTCGTCAATGACGATGATTTTCTTTCCTGCGATGTCACTGGCGTTGAAGCCGAAGCCTTCGATTGGGTTGCCGGTTTTTCCTGTGAGGTGACCAGCTTCATGGTCGTGCTCATTGTAGATGGCATTGATTGCTACCTTGTAGCCGGCTGCCTGGATTGCTTCTGCAAGCTTTTTGTAGCGTGCCTGGGTCTTACTCTTGGTGGATGCAGGGATGAAGCAGATACTCCAACCTGTTTTCTCGCCATTTGTTATTTCCTGGATCTTGTTCAGGAATCCACTCTTAACTTCGTCGTTGAGGTAGCCGTCTTTGAAGTTATAGCAAGTCTGACGGTCTGCCAACTGCTGGGCATTTGCCTGGTATCTCACTGGGAGATAGTCTTTGAGATATTGATAATTGTTCATTTTGATTGTATTTTTGATTTAATTTTTTGTTACTTTGTAATGATGGTCTTTGCCAAGAACAGGCCGATGACTGATTTTGCTCCAAGTTCTGCAAGCTTTAGACTTGTCTTGGTGAAGTTTGTTCCCGTGGTGATGATGTCACCTATCAGGATGATGTCTTTTCCCTCGATTTGCTCCTTGTTGAAGAGGAAGTCCTCTGCTGGATTAGTCTTCCCGGTAGCCATGTGCTGAGTGATTAGTTCTGGCTTTGGCAAGATGGTATGGTAGTCACTTGGTATGCCTGTTTCTGTCTCGATGGCAGTTGCCAGTTGTGAGTAGCGGAGGGCTGTCTTGGCTGCAGTGATGGCCGGCATGAAACAGACTCTCAGCTTCACGTCCTTGCGTTCTTCCTTGAGCTGCTTGATTGCATCGGTGAACTGATTCTTCAGTTCCGGTGAGCATCTTCCCCTCTTGAAGTTGCTTACAATCCTGCGATTTTTTTCTTCCTCTAACGTTGGAGGGTATCTCAAAGGGAGATATTCCATGAGGTTTACGTACTCCAGTTTATTGGTATCCTGTACTGTTGATGCAGCATCCTCTGTCATTGGGATGGCGTTCATTTTGAGTTCTTTTGTCATGATCTTTATATGTTTTAACGTTTATTCTCTTGTTTTCTCTGAAGGGCTATGCTGAATGTCTTACCCAGTCAGGATTGATTGTTTTGGCGAGGAAGAGTCCCTTTACCATGTTGGCACCATTGTTGATGAGTTTGTTGGTTGTGTGCACGTATGTCATGCCTCTTGTGATGACGTCATCTATGAGGATGATGTTCTTGCCGGCAACGTCGCTTGTCTTGATGTTGAAGTTCTCTGCCGGGTTTGTCTTCTTACCTGTGATGTGGCCTGATTCCTGGTCCTGGATTGGCAGGATGGTATGGTAGTCGCAGGCAATTCCTGTTTCCTTCTCGATGAAGGTTGCGAGCTTTTGGTAGCGGCAAGCTGTCTTGTGGTGGGTGGATGCTGGTATGAAGCATACTCTCCAGTTGTTGCCACCTGTTTCGTTTTTTATTTCCTTGATGCATTCTACGATTGTGTTCATCAAGCTAAGGCTGCAGTAGCCGTTTTTGAAGTCGTAGATGACTTCTCTGTCATTCTCTTGTTTCATTGTAGCGGAGTATCTCTTTGGGAGGTATTCCATGAGGTAGCGATATTCGTAATTCATATTCTTCAATTTTAATGGGTTTAACTTCTTGTTCCTGTTTTCGTTTGCAAAAGTACTGTGGGAGTTTGAAATGGTATTTCACTCACTCAATTTTCCCTTTTTTTGCTACTTTCTTTTGTTTTATGCCATTTTTATGAATGGATACAACTGTGTCGCTAACAACTTAACATAGCGGCTTTGGTTTTTCTGGGTGCAAAGGTAGGGGAACATCGTGAAATGATATTTCACTGGCTCATTTTTCCTGATTTTTGTTGTTTAGGGTGCATATAATACCTTATTATATATATGAGGAATAGTTTTTTTGTAGTTTGATTTGTTGGTTTATGATATTGTGATGGTGTAGTTTACTTTTATGTTGAAGAGTGCTTTTTGGGTTAACTTTTTGATTTGTTGTTAACAAGACTAAATTGTGAGGTCTAAAAGGCCTAAATATTTAAGAATAATTGGCTTGCATATCTCAGAAAAAAGTCGTAACTTTGCACCCGCTAAGGGATAGTTAATTTTCGGTTAAGAAAAGTCAATATTTGTTTAGTAAAGTTCTTTAACTTACTGATAATCAGTATAGTCTTATAAGGTCGAGTATGAGACCATTGTCCACTACAATAAGGATTAAGACTTGATGAAGTTCACCTTAGCTTTCTCAAATGTGATTGCAGTATGAGACCATTGTCCACTACAATAAGGATTAAGACTTCAACGTCACAAGTAAACCCTGTGAAACCTTTTGTATGTATGAGACCATTGTCCACTACAATAAGGATTAAGACTTCATTTCTTTAAAGTCATCATATGCTATTTTACCCGTACGAGGCTATTGTCCACTACAATAAGGATTAAGACTGCTCAACTGTTAAGGTCTCGTTGAAAATAAGATTGTACGAGGCCATTGTCCACTACAATAAGGATTAAGACGGATTCTTCTTCACATCAATGCGTGATGCATTCATTGTACGAGACCATTGTCCACTACAATAAGGATTAAGACATAAGAGGAACAATAAAAGGGTCTAGTTGTTCTAGTACGAGACCATCGTCCACTACAACAAGGATTAATTTGAACTGCCTACGTGCTAAAGACTTGTGGACAGTTCAACGTGCTTTTTTCTTAGAGATACTTTTTAAGGGGGTACTGAAATAGATTTTTTTTAAAGAAATGGCCTCATTTTCATGTATTTTGAGGAATTATCAGTAAAATTCCTAACGAAAAGTTGGTATTCTATTATATTTTTAATACTTTTGTACCTTTGTATAAAAGTGCTTAAACTTATAATAATGAATAGATATATTTTCAATGGATGGTTAAACAGGCGAAATGTTCTGGTAATCCCTTTGCTCTGGGTTGGTGCTGCTTTGCCATCTGCTCAGGTTGGGCTTAACTGCTTGTACTCTTTTCTTCTTATGGTGTTGGCTGTTTATGTGGCTAGCAAGGATGGGATTTGGCTTAAGTCAGATAATTCTGAAGTGAGGAACGTGTTTCAGGTAGCTATGTATTCTACGTTTGACAAGAAAGAGTAAGCTGTTTTTATATGGAACTTTTACTGTTAACTATGTGAGTTTCTTTGATGGTTTCTATGTCAAGAAATTCAAGAACAATGAAATATAAAAAAGAATTATGTATACTATTGACACATCGATATACAGATTATTAGGCGATAAGCTGATAACAACGTTTACTTACAACAAACTGTGGGCTCTTTCACTATTCACTGTTGGAGACCTTCAGGCTATGGGGATAAAAAAGTTGTGGGCAATACCAGGGATAGGATTGAAGGTTATCAATGATGTGGAGCATGTTTTTGCTACGATTAATTCTCAAGATCCTCTTTTGGAGGTAAAGCAATTTTGTGGTGATGAAATCATGCAAAAGATGGTCATCTGTTATGCTCATTTATGTGAGAATGCTGGAGATAGCAAGGAATTTCAGGCAATATTCCCTTCTTCGTTAGATATACTGAAGTTCATTTGTATGAAGGGATCTCACTTAATGTCGATGGTGGATAATTATCCTAGGGCAGCTTCATGCCTATATGTTTTCTTACTTTGTCTGGAATATTTGATGCATGATATTCATAACGAGTTTAGTTTTTATGTTCATGATAATGCTAAGCATTATATGCATAAGGTGGGTAAAGATGCATTGGGAACGTTACTTTATTCTCGTCTTTCTAATAAGAACAGGTTCTTGTTGGAATTGCATTATGCTGTCTTTAAAAAGAACTTTAAGGTGATAGATGATGTCCAGATATTTCCTTTTGTAGAGGATAGATTGACATATGAAGTTGACATGTTCCAATCATGGACATATCATAGCTTTGATAAATTTGATCGTTTTGGTATTGAATATAAACTTAAACATTCCTTGAACGATCATTATCCGTTTTCTTTGCTTGATTTTCTTGTAGAGGCATATACATCCATAGACTTTGAACATACCTGTTTATGCACAATAGGATTGTTTCCATTCATGACGGATAAAAAGGTATCCTTTGTGATTGATTTTCATCAGGCAAATGGTTATTATCCGATGTTCACTCTTTTTACGGATTATCTGTATAGTGGAATGTCTAATGAAAGAAGGTGTTTTTTCTTAGAATATAGAGGAATCGGGACAGAAAGAAGAACTCTTCAGGAGTTGATGAAAGCCTACAATATAAAATCATATAAACTTAAGAAGTATCTTTTTTTCCCAATAGGGGAGAATACTGAACCAATTACACAGGATGAACATTGGAAATATTACGACTTTTTGTATGAAATGCCGTTTATTGGATTCTATTCGCCTATTTGTAAGAATATCTTGGAAAAAGAGCATTTGCAGGATGTCATTGGGCTGATGGAACTGATATTTTTGAGAAATTCTTGCTATCCTTTAAACAAGCAGTTTCGAAAGTACAAATATCAAGATAGATTCATATTGGTTAATGCAATTCTTTTTGATATTGAAGAAATAGCCAAGCTGGTTGCGAAGATGAAAGAACTGTTGGCTACCACTCGTTTCAAGGATGAGCATTATCAGGCTAGTATGTTTTTAAAGAAGCTGGATATTCAGAAATTAGGTGGTAAGGAGCATTTCATTTCTTTCTTTACTTATCTGATGTTGGATATCTTTGGTTTGGAAGTGGATAGTGAAGGTGGTTTTGTGGCTGAAAGAAACAAAATCTCTGTTACTTATGAGCTACTGGATATACTGAAAGAAAGAGGCAAACCAATGAGAGCGGAGGAAATTAGAGACATTTTTCTAAGAAGGTGTCCTACTTATCGTCATCTTACGGTTAATACCATCCGCGTTTATTTGCTTAAAATGAAGGAAGTGAAATCCATTGGACTGTCAGGCTACTATGGGTTGGCATCTTGGGAGCATATCTATTGGGGGACGATGGTAGACAAAATTTATGAGGTGTTGTCTCTGGCCGGTAAGCCATTGTCGCTTATGGAAATATATCAGCAAGTGAAGGTGTTTTTCCCAAATTCGACGAAATCATCCATTGAAGCTAGCATGAGACTGGATGCAAGGCATCGGTTTAAATATGACGTAGAGGGGCACGTATATTTTTTGGTAGATCATTCTACTTAATTTCTCATTACTGTAAAGTACGATACCATCGGCCATTATAACAAGGGATGATTCCTGTTCGATAGTTCCACTATAGCTTAATGTCGATGGTGTTTTTCTTTTAAATGTAGAGATAAATTGATATAGTCCAAAAGGGATATTCAAATATTACAAAAGATTAACGCTTCAATGTGTTGGGATTTCAATGGAAAAATATAACTTTGCAATTGCGAAGCGTTGGATTGAGGGAGAGGGTCATAGCTACGTTCTCATTTTTACCGCCAATGTTTTGCATGGCAGTTGGATATTCGCAATGAATGAGATTGCGCAGAAATGCCGACTGCATTAAAGAAAGGTTTGGAGTGACAGCACCTGCTCCAACGAAAGGCAGACTAGGGGGTACGATGGTAGCTGCGCCTTTCTACCTTTGGCTTGTGAAAGAGCTTTGTTACTTCTCAATTAAGTAGGTGTAGTGTTCATACACTTACATCTGGCCAAAGGTTCTTTCTTTTTTACTTGCTTGAGGTTCTTGAAGCGTTCTGCTTTGGCACAATTAATGGGGAGTTCTTTCGTTTTTGGTATGCTTGCTTACGAGCAGTCCATTCTGTAGGGTACACCTAATTGGGGCATACCCTAAGAATAGATCTTACCAGTTCTTAGATAATTGAACTGTAGAGTGATGATAGTTTGCTTTGTATTCTGGGTACTGTATGGTTTTTACTGAACATTTGCGACAAAATTATAAATAAAATATTTGCCTAACCACAGGATATCTCAGTTCTCTTTATTTTGTTGTACAATAATTTCTTCATTCAGCCATTTTTTTACAGTGAAGAAATCATTCAGTAGAGCCATTAGATATTCTTTCACGTTGGGCAATTCTTTTGGCAATATACATTGGCGTTTGGAATGGAGAACAAATTTCTGTTCTTCTTCGATGGTGTAATATATGGTTGTTCCGCCCCAGCTGTTGGTTACGTTAATTGCCTTACGTACGTTAGACATTTGCTCTAGATCATCCAATGGAACAATTAACCACCATGGATCCCACATTTCAATGAAGTAGCTGTCGTTACTGGCATCAATGACAATATGTTCTCCCTGATACTCAAAATACAAGCGGTTCTCGTTCTCTTTCGAAGTAGTTACCTCACAGTTTAATTGCTTCAGTAGCTCTATGCACAAATCCTTGGTGTGTGGAGGTTCATCCTGCTTTTCTTCTTGCTGTATGTCGGCGGAAGCCTCAGGTTGTGTACTGACATCTGGCTCTTGTTCTGTAGGCTTTGCTTTTCTTCGAGTAAAGAAGTAAGTACAAGCTACAATCACAATTGTTGAAATAATAGTCTCCATATGTATTGTTTTTATTTGATGTTTTTTTTCAATAACTCTGCTATCTTTCTGAAAGTTCGTCCTGCCATGTTTCCTCCAGGAGCTGGTGTCCCTGGTCTCTTATAGCTGACGAATACCGTGTATTTCGGTTTCTCGATAGGGAAGTAGCCGCAGAAGTCTGCATAGATGCCATCTTCCGTATGGATACTTCCTGAGATGCCAGCCACATTGACCATCTTTGTTTCTGCCTTCTTGCCCAAGCCGTTTGTGATGAAGAATCTAAGTGCTTTCTGCATCGATTCAATATTCTTCTTCTTGGCTATCATAGAGTCAACTACGATGGCAGAACCCTCCTGCAATTTTGGACTAACCATCTTTCCTCCATTGGCAATGGCATTGAAGAAGCTCACCATGCTGGTTGGTCTTCTATGATGGAAGCCTAGAGCATAAACAGGCCAGGAACCTTTGTAAGTAGAATCCTTCTCCAAACCCATTTGCTGTAGCTTTTGCAAGAAAACATCTTTATTTTGATAAGCCACATCTACAGCCTTGTCAATGGCAATACTGGAATTGTATGCCAGCCCCTGCAGAAGCGTCAGTTCTCCATATCCACCTTTTCGCCAGTTATGGTCATAGATGGTATCCTGTCCGATAACATCAATACCGGCATAAGTATGAAACATATCGTCCAGCGTAACTTTTCCGGTTTCCAGAGCTGCAAGCAGGGATGCCCCTCTGAAAAGGAAAGTTTCACGGGCTTTGGAGAGTAGGGTGGTGTCTTCTACTACTTTCCCTTTAGCTTCCTTCCATCCTACTACTGCCCGGAGATTACCTGTGGAGGTCTCCATGACGATTACCATACCTTCTTGAGCAGCAAACTCCTTCATATCCTGCTTTACAATGCTGTCAACAGAGTTCTGTAACTGAAGATTGATGGTGCTTTCTGGAAGTTGTTTAGCAGTGCAAGCAGAGAATATTGTTACGATAAGCATTATGAATGCAGCAAAAAATATTTTTTTCATTATGTCACATTTTTATGATTGTTACTACCATTTTCTTTTTTTTGTTACAACTTTACATGTTCTTGTCTTATTGTTTAAAATAACCAATGTTCTCTAATAAGAACTTTTCTAAAAGGATTATCTTTATTATTACATTGTGCTTAAATAATAGCATACAAGAGTGAAATTTGATTACATCATTTCCAAATACTTCATACGCTAAAACGTCCAAGAGTTACCTTTGTCATTATTTTATTTTTAAAAGAAAACATCCAATACTTCCTCAAACACATCATTCGGACTTACTCTATTGAAGAGATTCATAGAGGTGTTGAGCTTCATCACATCAACTCCGCTTCCCATGATGTATTCGATGTCCTTACCCTTATGGAGCAGGAGCGCCTTGCAGCATTCACGGAGTCTGGCACCCAGAATCTCATGTTCAATATAGGCTCTGGCTTCACCCTCGCCATCCAAACCATAGTAGTTTGCGTTGTAGCTATGACCGAGTCCTTTCTGCTGTGGAAAGATATACCAGATCCAATGGCTTTGCTTTCGTCCTTCCTTCAGTTCTCTCAAAGCCTGGGTATAGGCAAACTCCTGGGCATCCAGAAAACGTAAGAGATCATAGTGTGGCTGCTGAACCTTTGGCCATCCGATGATGTCCCAGAACTCAGAAGGAAGGCACACATTCTCTAGATCGTAGCATCTTTCAAACAGAGGAGCCATTTCTTCTGGAGAATATCCGGCGATACCGCAACCAATCAATGTCACAAAGAATGTTTTATCAGGGTGATTCTTGGCAAACTCGATGAATTCATCCACATCCTTTTTCAGAGCTTCCATACCACTCATTGAATCGATGGCGTAACTCATTCCCTGCAAACCATGTCCCTGTCCTCTGATGGCACCGAACTTCTCCAGGGCAGTTTTTGCCGCACCACCATCATGATGTCCCATGGCGTTAGAGCCGAATACAAAGATTTCACCGGCAGCAAGACGGCTGATGAGATGAGGGGTAACGCGAGTTTCTGGATTATTCGGTGACTTATCCAGTTTCGCAAGCTCTTCAGCTTCCACCACAGGAACCATCTTCTTCCATTCTTCCAGGAACTCTTTCATGTCGTATTTTAAGTTTTGAAGTTCAGAAGGCTTATATACGCCACTTTTCGCCACGTATTCTGCCACCTTCTTCTTCACCGTTGCCTCGGTCTTGAACTTTGCCATTTCCTTTGGATTCAACTTAAAGGTAAACGACTTATAGGTCTTCTTACCGTTGACCATTTCAAACTTGATAACTGAAATCTTTACTTCCTTACTCATTTTATTATCTTTTAGTTATCTATTAATACCATTATCCCTTGAAAGGTAAACATGGCAGACTATTCTCTCCTGTTTATGTACGATGTTACTTCTGAGAGTTAGAGACATAAATTCGTTTTGGGTATTTACCAAGTACGAACAAAGTAACCGGGCAAATCCAAACCTCCTTTGTGAATCCCTCTAAATTGGAAACCTTGTAGGTAGCACCACCAAAGATTCTGTAGTATTGTCTGGTAAGACAGATATCTGTAGATTCTTTCTGTTCGTAAGATACACGTATAGTGACCAATCTAGACTTGAAAGTCTCCAACAGATGGTTAGCTCCTGCAACCATCTGCAAGTTATGGTGGTGTCCAGCCCAAGGCATTTTAATATACCAAAGGTTATCACTCTCTTTTTCGAAAGTAAGAACATACAGACGAGTGCTAAAAGACTTTATCATAGCCTTTACTAAAGTGGCAAACAATTTGAAATAATTCATTTTCTTATTCTTTGTTTTACTTGTAATTAATTGATTATTAATTATTTATATTAATAGTTGGCCAAGTCGTGTAGGTTCTGTAACTTTGTAAATTACAGCATCTACAGTATATATGAATACTGTGCTTGATCTATATATGGACATCTTTAACGATGTAGTTGTTTATTCTGTTGCAAAGGTAACAAAATGTTTCGAGAAAATACTATTTGAGGTGATAATTTTATTCTTGGTATTCCAAAAAGGTAAATATCACCCCAATAGAGTGGTTTTGCTCGTATGTTGAGCGGACTTATTGCAATGCATTCGGCTTGAATCAAACGCATTGGTTGGCTCCAGCTTAATGTCTCATTTGCCACGTGCTACTTTGGTGAACATGGAAGATGGCTATAGTCACTGATTCCTGTTACATTGGCAACGCTGGCAAGAATACTCCACATATTTCTCTTTGTTCTTTTTCATTGCTTAGCAACAAGTCTGCATTTGGGGAATCATGGAATCTATCGCTGGATGATTCTGAAAGTTGGATTTGTGCCCGATATGCCACTTGTTGCAGTAGTTGCATTTGTAAGCTGTCATCTCTCTGGAATCATATGGGTGATTAATCTTCCATTGGGCTATAGCCTTTTGTGCAGATTCTTCGTTTTTGTACCCCATCTTCTTTTTGAGGACTAATTCATTGGTGATAGGATCTTTCTTCCATTTCCAGTGGGTGGATTCGCCTCTTCTTGTGTTTCTAGTCTTTTCCTTCTGTCCGATGTTGTACAGTTGGAAGGCAGTGGCTCTGTCCATCCAGTATTTCTCCCTGTTACTGGTTTTGTAGCCTTCATCCTTCTTGTGCATCCGGTGATAGGCCTGGCACATTCTCTTCTCCACGATGCGTCTTACCTTTTTGGAGTCATGTGGAGCTTCCGTCTCAATGTCGAAGTTACGGAGCAGCATTCCTTTCTTGAACTTGAGCTTCTCTTTGAAGATTTTCTCTGTCTCCTTCTTGAAGCGTACATCCTGACCATTCAGGACAACTCTGTTTCCATCCATTTTCACTAGCATGGTTGTGAGGTCTTTCTCTTTTGCTGCTTCCATGTTCATGAGTTTTTGGATGGCATTGAGTACGCTCTTGACGTTGAAGTTCACTCCGATGATGCTGTCTCTGATGTACTTGATCAGGTAGTACTCTTCTATTGTACAGTCATTGTTATGTAGGTACCAGCCCAATGTTGCTAGATTCTCAGAGTAATTCCAGCAGTCAATCTTTTGGAAGCGGATGAGAGAAGATTCCCAACTAGTTAAAATGTTCTTGATCATTGTATTCATAGTCTTTATTCTTTTTGTTGTGCTCCTAACTTTAACCATAGGTGCTTTGGTTTTCTGGGTGCAAAGGTAAGGGTATATAGTGAAAAGATATTTCACTGGCTCATTTTTCTTGTTTTTTGTTATTTTTAAATACTTTTTCTACCTTTTTATATCCATGAATCATGCATTTTCTTCATTTTACTCTGTTTATTGTTGAATTCGCGCTCTATGGCGATGGATGCAGATAGTTAATAGAGTTAAATTTTCGGGTTGGAAATGGCTAAATATTTAAGAATAATTGGCTTGCATATCTCGAAAAAAAGTCGTACCTTTGCACTCGCTAAGAAATAGTTAATTTTCAGTTAAGAAAAGTCAATATTTGTTTAGTGAGGTTCTTTAACTTGTTGATAATCAATAATGTCTTATAAGGTCGAGTACGATACCATTGTCCACTACAATAAGGATTAAGACAATGTAATCATGATTTTAATGTTAAAGAGTTAAAAAGAGTACGATACCATTGTCCACTACAATAAGGATTAAGACTTCCCACTTGTAACCGGCTAAGCTCGGTTTAATCAAGTACGATACCATTGTCCACTACAATAAGGATTAAGACTTTCACACTCAGTAACATTAATGTTACGTACTACCGTACGATACCATTGTCCACTACAATAAGGATTAAGACACCAATGCGAGGGGATAACCATAATATTGATCCGATGTACGATACCATTGTCTACTACAATAAGGATTAAGACTTTCACACTCAGTAACATTAATGTTACGTACTACCGTACGATACCATTGTCCACTACAATAAGGATTAAGACACCAATGCGAGGGGATAACCATAATATTGATCCGATGTACGATACCATTGTCTACTACAATAAGGATTAAGACAGTATAGCATTGAGGTGCAGGTCCGAAGCTGTATGAAGTACGATACCATTGTCCACTACAATAAGGATTAAGACCTCAAGCTGAGAGGCAGACATTGCTGAATGGTTCAGTACGATACCATTGTCCACTACAATAAGGATTAAGACAAAATTCTTGTTACGTTCACAGTACGTTCTCCCTCAAGTACGAGACCATCGTCCACTACAATAAGGATTAAGACAAAATTCTTGTTACGTTCACAGTACGTTCTCCCTCAAGTACGAGACCATCGTCCACAACAATAAGGATTAAGACACAATACCGCTGCTATAGTCAAGCATTCTATCCAAGAAGTACGAGACCATCGTCCACTACAACAAGGATTAAGACACTGGCTCATCGCTCCAAGATAATTCTCTTCCGATGGTACGAGACCATCTTCCACTACAATAAGGATTAAGACAGCATATCCGTACATGTGTTCGATATACTAAGTATAAGTACGATACCATCGTCCTCTACAACAAGGATTAAGACATTCAGGAGAATTATCGTACTTGCCAAGCAAATGAATGTACGAGACCATTGTCCACTACAACAAGGATTAAGACGTAGACACATTGTGCTCATTGAGATACGCTGCACAGGTACGAGGCCATCTTCCACTACAACAAGGATTAAGACAAATCTTTGAAATACACTTGTAGAAAATTAGGACGTACGAGACCATCTACCACTACAACAAGGATTAAGACTCTCGGGACATCTGACGTGTAGTAAGCTCTACAGTACGAGACCATCTTCCACTACAATAAGGATTAAGACAATAATGTGTACATGATGGCATTGCCAATAGTGCTGTACGAGACCATCTTCCACTACAACAAGGGATAATCTCTGTTTGATAGTACCTATGTATTTTATTATTGATGGTGCACTATTAAATGCATTGATCAATTGTTATAAACCAAAAGGGATATTCAAATATTAACAAAAGATTAACGCTTTAATGTGTTGTGATTTCAAAGTATGTTGTATCTTTGCAACTGTCAACCACCAAGAGCAGAAAAATCGAGACTGGCGGCTTCATTATTTGAAGGACTGATGATGGTAATTTCGTCCATCGGTGGTTTACATGTGAAACGTTGGATTGCGGTGGAAGGTCATAGCTACGTTCCTACTTTGAGAGTGTAAACTAAACTGTGTCAAGCTACAATAAAAGTAGTTTAACACAGTTTTTATATTATGGACAACTTAGAAATTGATTACAAGAAAGCAGCTCAACAGTTGCGTAGTGGTGAAGCCTTATTTGGCAAGGACGGAGCATTAGCTCCATTGT
>OGQF01000200.1_pt1 | contig 50334 bp, 39 predicted proteins | sample 1553141 | NCBI WGS metagenome assembly OGQF01 (sample SAMEA2580005, study PRJEB22360) | human gut metagenome | biome: human gut; feature: human-associated habitat; material: faeces | place: Denmark | collected 2008/2010
TGTACGAAGGCGGCATCCGAGTGCCGTTCATCGTCTCTTGGCCGGGCGTGGTCGCAGAGGGGCAGACCGATTTTCTTTGCTCATTTTGGGATATGTTGCCCACTTTTGCCGATTTAACCCGTATAAAACAGAATGGAGCTACCGATGGAGTCAGTCTGATGCCGTTATTGATCGGTAGGGGCAAGCAAAAAGAGCATCCGCATCTGTATTTCGAATTTCATGAGGGAGGAGGGCGACAGGCTGTCCGTCAGGGGGATTGGAAGTTGGTCCGTTTGGGTGTATCGCAGAGTGAAGATAAAGTTCGGACTGAATTGTACAACCTGGCTGCCGATCCGTCAGAGATTCATGATGTTGCCAAACTTTATCCGGATAAAGTAGCTGAATTAATGGCGATTATAAAATCAGAGCATAAGTCGGATATAAATTGGCCTTTATTAAAAACAGAGCGCGAACAATTGCAAAAGAATTAATCTATTTTAAAACGTTCCAATGTATAAAATGATTATATTTGCTTTATTGTCGAACACAACATTTACATTATGAACGCAAAATTTTTATTAATGGGTGCTTTAGTCGTAGCACTGGCAGGCTGCAAAGGGTCTGCAACCAAAAATTCGACTCAAGCCAAAACAACGGAGGCTGCAACCGAAGTGGTAACCAAGGCCAACGATTTCTATGGCACATATGAAGGAACGCTTCCTTGTGCGGATTGTGAAGGTATCAAAACGACCCTTACGGTGAATGCCGATTCAACCTACTATCTCAAGAGCGAATATTTGGGAGTAAAAGACGGTATTTTTGAAACAAACGGAGTTTATAATCTCCTGAATAATGATTTGTTGGAATTGATTACTCCCTCTTCAGGAGAAAAGACCTATTACAAAATTCTGGAAAATTCTGTGATGTTGTCTGATGAAAAAGGCACCATTAATGAGGGTGAACTTGCAGAATATTATGTTCTGAAAAAGAACTGATATTGTAGATATATTTTGTCAAGGATATAAAAGCCAACTGATTCCTGAACGGACGGTTGGCTTTTTTGATTTATGCTTGTTCCGTCTGTGAACATCTCCGTTCTATCTCCTACCTTCCCTCTTCTCAAACATATTTTAAATTCATGTCAAATAGTAGTCAAAGATATGGTTTTGTTATCTTTGATATATATTTGTCATATAGATGACATATTTTTGATATAAATTTAAGTGGGAGGGGGTTAGTTGTTGTGTCTTTTACTAGTGTTAAATGCTGATATGTGTATTGTTTTTTTTATTTTTATTTCGTATAATTGCATTAATATGTTAATTTAATGATGAATACCATGAAAAGAATTGCTGTTTTTTTTAAGTTTATGCTACTTGGCATGGCTTTGTTGCTAGTGTTTTACAGTTGTCATGTTGAAAATGAGACTGTGAAATCAGTGTGTACAAAGGCAGTTGTATTGGATGGTGTTGTATTGGATACTGCTTATTTGGAAATTGAAGGGGATTTGATGGATCCTCGGGTTATTTGGAAAAACTCTGAGGTTTATCAGCAAGCATACGTGAGGATGGCAAAACATTTAAGTTTTGAAAACGATAGACTTGAATGGGATTTTGAAAATGCGCAGGATGTGAATGTTTCCCCGAATATTTATGATTATGTTGTGAATTTATGGAATCGGTGTAATAATCAATTGGCAAGTGGGAAATGGATATTGGAAGTGGATGGTTTCTATTATAGAATGATACCTAAAGATGTTGTTGTTATGCCTTTGGCACCTCAAGTACTTTTGCCTGGAAATAATAAGGTAAATATGAATATTTGTATTGACTTGGTGAAAAGACCGGCAATGGGGTGGTTGGGGAATTGGATAGATTTGAAAAATTCTATAATGCGTCCTGACGGTTATGGTGGTTTGAAAATAATGGGGAGAGGAACAGGAACTGCAGGGAGGGTGTGGTCTTATTATGTGACGAATGCCAAACCGGAGGAGCCTACGCATAGGTTGAATTATATTTGTATTTTTGATTCTGATTTGAGGGGAGGAGGTTTATACGAGAGGCTTTTGAATTGTGATGGTTTCCCTCTTGTCAGTGTTATGAATTCAGATTATTTTGTTTGGCAGCCTAAATCTTGATGGTTTAAGAACAGAAGACGGCTATGTTGTTATACATTGTGTATTACAAATTAAATTTTGTTATGGATAAAATATTCGTATTTATGTGCAAAATTAGTAATTTGCTGATGGTGATGTTTTTTATATTGCTGTCGATTTCTTGTGCGACAAAGAAAAATGGAGAAGTATGTAATTGGAGTCAATTTTATAAGGATTCTGTGTTCTTGGAATTTCCAGCCGGTGATATTATGGTATTGCTTCATGAAGGTAAAGTGAATACAGAGCGTTTTGCTCAGGCTATGCGTAGAATGCAAAAAACTTGTCGCATTAGCGGTGATACTTTGAAATCGGGAATTGGGTGCGGTAGAGATGTTGGTGTATCAGAAAATATGTATCAGTATTTTTCTAGATTGACAGTCCGACAGAATCAGATGTTGTTAAAGGGAGAGAATGTGGAAATAAGGTTTAATGTGGTGGATAGTGTTTATTTGATTGTAGGAAAAAGTGTGGATGAAGTTTTTTACAAAAAAATAAATAGGTTAAACCGATGAGGAAGTACTCTATGACGTGCCGACACTCTATTCTGAATTAACCCAAGGGGATGATTTACGTTCTATTGAATTTTTATTTGTTGTATTTGTATATGATATAATATTGGCTTTGCTTTGAAGCCTCGTGAGTTATGGTTGTGTTAATTGAAAGAATCTAGATTTATGGACACGCACGCTTTTTTCTTGATAATGCGGAATGAGATGAAGTTGCAGATGCGTAGTTGGGTATTCCGTTTTTTTGTAGTCTTGTCTTTGGTGGGAATCGTTGCGTGTCAGATGTATAGGCAGGGGGGCGACGGCATGCATTGGAAAATGGTGGGGCTCCCTTGTTCCATTCCATTGGTGAATGCTTATTTGTTTTGTCTGGTCCAGTCTCTTTTTCTGATAGTCGTTATGTCGGATTTCCCTAAGCGTCTGGTCCGTTCCGGTTTGCGTGACGGGGTATTGGTTCGTCCGTTTGGGAATACGGTGTATTATTGGGGTTCGCTGGCAGGTGTTTTTCTCTCTTTTATGATTGTTTGTCTGTTGGCGATGTTTATGGAGATGTTGGTGGTGCATTCGGTCAGTCTTTCTCCTTTTCGCTTGGGATATTATCTTTTTTATCTGTTGACTTTGACGATTCCCTGTTGGGTGTTTGTCTCCGGTTTGATGGTGTTTTTAAGCCGTTATACTTCAAGGTTGATTGCTTTGCTGGCTGGGGTATTGTGGTGGCTGGGAAGCATCTGGTGGTTGCCTTATGTCAGTCATGGCACTTTTGATTTCTTTGCTGTGGGGGTGCCTAATTTGTTTTCGGATATGGTGGGTCATATAAATCTGTCGGCTTATTTGCACCATCGTTTGATTTATTTCTTTGCAGGGATTGGTTTTTTGCTGTTGGGTCTGGGGAGGCTGGGACGGATTCCCAATAGGGAAATCAGGGGCGTTTGCAGTTGGTGTGGTTTGGGTGTGCTTGTGATGGGGCTGGGGTGTCTGTTTTTGCTTGAGTATCGTTATCGGGATGACCGTATGGTGCGCCACGAGTGGAAAAATACGTTTGAACATTATTGGAACGAAACGACATGCCGTGTAAAGAATCATCGGATTCGGTTGGCTCAGCACGACAATGTTTTGGAAGTGGGCAGTGATATGACGGTTTATAATCCCGGCAGGGCTGCATTGGACAGCATTGTCCTGTTTTTGAATCCCGGACTGCATATACGTGAATTGTGTTGCGGAGCGGAAGATTTGAGCTATACGAGAAGCGGTCAGGTCGTTGTTGTGCATCGTAGTCTGCCTGCTACGGACAGTCTGGTGTTGCATTGGGAGTATGGCGGAACGGTGGACGACCGTGTCTGCGATTTGCATCTGTCCGACAAAGAGTATGAGGATGTCTTTCATGCCGATAATTTTTTCCCGACGGGTCGGCGGGGTGCGTTTGTCCACAGGGATATTTTATTGTTGACTCCTGCCTGTATGTGGTATCCGGTGGCTTTCCCGCCCGTGAATCCGTTGGGTGAAGCGTTTACGCATTGGGATTTTACATCATTCCAACTGACGGTTGCGCAACCTTCGCAGCGTTGTGTCGTTTCCCAAGGGAAATGTGTCCGACAGGGGGATTCTGTCTGTTTTTCTTCTTGCCTGTCCCCCGGGATTTCTGTTTATGCAGCGGATGTAAACAGTTATTCGATTCCTTTGCATCAGACGTTAAAACTGGATTGTTATGCAGGCAAGTGGGGAGAAATATTGAAGAATTGTTTCGGTAAGGTCAGGCGGTCGGTATTTTCCCGTTATATGAAGGAAGACGGGAAGAAGTATACCGGATATGAGCCTGAAGATTACGAGGCTGTCCTTTGGGACGAGGACGGCAATGTCCGGATTGCTTGTGTGGAAACTCCGGTGTCTTTTGTGCCTTCGGGTTACAGGGTGGAGCCTGTAGATGTAAAAGTGGAGCCGGGCATGTTTTTTTGTCCGGAATATATGTTTTTCCCATCTTATTGTACCGGTTCTTTAAGCGGGGATTTTCAGACGTATGATGATTGTTCTCTGGTATTTGATGAATTGTTTTACACGATGTTCGTTTCTATGTCAACGGTTGGCAGCCATCCGCTGCCGGGAATGGATAGGGTGGTCTCGCCGGTGGCAAGGCATGCCGCCAATCTGGTGTTTAGACTGCCACGGTATAGAATGTATTCCGGGAAATATCCTTTTATGGGAGTTGTATTTGAATTGTTGAGACGATCTTATGGGGAACCGCTGCATTTTAATTTGGAAGGTATAGCCCATGCAAATGAGGACGGGGATGAAAATGTTTATGATTATCTGATGGGTAGGACATTGGGAGAAATCTTGTCGGACAATGCTCTGGATGAGCGTTTGAAGTATGAAGCACTGTATGTGAAAGCAAAGGAGTTGTGGTCATATTTTGCGCTCGTTGTCCCGGAAGAGGAATTGGCAGCCTCTTTGGACAGTATTGCTGCGGTGGCTGTCGGGGAAGTAAGTTACGATTCGTTGATGGCAGGGTGGAACAGGCGTGGGCTGTCGGATGCGGATTCCTTGACGGATGTCTGGTATGCAACCAGACATACCCACTATTTCAAGGTAAAGGATGCGGTACGCTATTATAATGAACAGACCGGATTGTATAGATTGGAGGCTTGGGTCCGGAATATGGGAGATTGCAGAGGATTTTTTTCTGTTAATTATGGAGGTGTATTTGAACCTAAGAGTGTTCATTTTTATTTCGCACCTCATGAAGCAAAATATTTGTCATTTTGTGAAGAGGGTATAGGTTATATGTATGCTTATTTGTCTGCCAATCGTCCGATTGTCTGGAGGGGAGATAATGGACATTGTTCCCGAGAGATGGCGGAATCTTGGAAACCGGGTTTTGTTTCTCGGACGATTTCGGATGCGGAGTTTGAAAAGTCGGATGAAAATGTATGGCTTGTCGATGATACGGATGACGGATTTGAGGTGAAAAATAGTAATGAGTCATGGTTTCGGCGCAAATTTGGCAAGAAACCGGCTTATCGTGTCATCACGCGTTCCGGCAGGACCTCCGATTGGGTACCTGCGTACCATACTTCGGCTTGCGGGGATTCCATTCGCGGATATCATTGTATAGGCGGAGGAGTCGGGGAATCGACAGCGACATGGCGGGTTGCATTGCCCCGCGGATATTATGAGGTCTGGGTAAAGGTATTCAAGGATTATATCGCTACATTTCCGGGTATAAAAGCCTTCCCTTCTTCTGTTGTCAACTACTATACGGTTTGTTATGGGGATAAACAGGAAGAGATAGAATTGCCATTGGATGAAGAACTGGAGGGCCTTCCCTCAGGTTGGGTGTCTTTGGGAAAATTTGATTTTCCGGAAGGAGAAGTCCGGGTAATACTTTCCGATAAGGAGGTTAACAAGGATAAAGATGTTGCGATTATTGCGGATGCTGTGAAATTTGTCCGGTTGGAGTAGTTGCTGATGTTTTGTGTTATAATAATTTCTCGGATTGTTGGGAATGCTGGATGTTTTTCATTAGTTTTGCAAAATTAACTTTATGTATATATTGTGAATATTGCAATAAAACAGATACAACATGGCGATGAACAGGCTTTCCGAAGTTTGTTTAATGAGTACTACCAAGGGTTGTGTGTGTTTGCGTCTGCCTATTTGAAAGATGATGCGTTGTCGGCGGATGTTGTGCAGGAGGCTTTTGTGAAGTTTTGGGCTCGTCGGGGGGATTTCGATGATGCTGTTAAAATCAAGTCTTTTCTTTATACCGTTGTCAGGAACGACTGCCTGAATATCGTGCAGCGTCAGAAGATTGTGCGGGAAGATATCTCTGTGATTGAAAACAAAGGCTTTTTTCATAATAATTTGATAGAGACAGAGAGCTATCGTATTTTTTATGCAGCTGTAGAAACGCTTTCGCCTCAGGGAAAAGAGGTGATTCAATTGGCTTTGGACGGGTTGAAAAACAGTGAGATTGCCGACCGTTTGGGGATTGCCGAAAGCTCTGTCCATACACAGAAAAAGATTGCCTACAAAAAATTAAAGGAGGCTTTGAAAGACTATTATTATCTGCTTTATCTGTTCTTGGGATAATATTGAAAATCAATTGGGGCTTAATAAAATCGTCAACTAGCGACCAGTTTATGGAAGCATTAGGATTGCCGACAAGCAGAAGACAAAATCGAGGGTTGAAACTCTAAAATGCACCCCAAGTCGTAATAATTTGCCCGTACAAGGCTTATTATTATGACTTTTTTGTAATTTTACAGTTGGTTAGGGGTGGTATTAAGCCGCAAAGCATTCTATAATGTCCGATTTTCTTTAAGAATTTCGGACATTTTATTGCTATATCAAGAGTAATATCGTATCTTTGCAAGTGGAATCATTGTGGATATGAAGACGATACTGACGAAGGAAATACGAAACATCATAGACCGAAACGGACCGAACAGGCTTTATATGGTGAGTGATTTTGCCCATCTGAATAATGACGGGCTAGTTACTCGTGCGCTTTCCCGATTAGAGAAAGAGGGTGTGCTCATTCGTCTTTCTCAAGGTCTATATCTATATCCATTACGGAATAAGTTCGGTGTACTTCGTCCCTCTATAGAAGATATTGCATACGCTATAGCGGAAAAGGATAAGGCTCGTATTATACCTAGTGGATTGACAGCATTGAACAAATTGGGACTTTCCACACAGGTCACGATGAATGCAATCTATCTGACAGATGCCACAGCAAGGGAACTTACTATCGGAAACCGTAAAATCATATTCAAGCGTAGCGTACCTCGCAATTTTGCCTACAAGACAGACTTGTTCCCACTTATAGTCGCTGCCATGAAAGAATTAGGGAAAGATAACGTGACAGATGAACAGGTTGCAATCATAAAACAAGCCATTGAAAAATATGGTAGTCCTGATGAAATCAAATACGATTACAGCATTGCCCCGCAATGGATTAAACAAAGACTTGCATTATGAATTTTACTAAGCTTATAAAAGAAGAACAACTTACCATTTTGGCTAATGTAGCCGAAGATAAAGGGATTGTGGACAATGCCGTAGAAAAGGACTACTGGGTCAGTATGGTGTTACGTGCCATATTTTCTTTGCCGTATGCAGCAGCTTTTGTTTTCAAGGGCGGAACAAGCCTTAGCAAAGGTTGGGGATTAATAGAACGGTTTTCGGAAGATATTGACCTTGCAATAGATCCCCAATATCTCGGCTTTACAAATATTGAGACTAAAAGTCAACGGACTAAGTTGCGGAAAGACTCCAAGAAGTTCATAGATGGCTCTTTCGCGCTCGACGTTGAGACCAGATTAAAAGAGTTTGGGCTATCAGAGAGCTGTAAGGTTATAGTTCCGGAGACATCTGTCAGTGACCTTGATCCTGTGGTCCTGTTTGTCGAGTATAATTCAGTGCTACAAACGAAAATGCAATATATACCCGAACGAGTCAAAGTTGAGATAAGCTGTCGTTCACTCATGGAACCGTCAGAAGATGTGGAAATGCGTTCTATGATAGAAGATGCTTATCCAGGTGAAGAGTTCTCATTACCTATATTCACTGTTCCTACCGTAGTGCCAGGACGAACATTCCTGGAAAAGGTTTTTCTTTTGCATGAAGAGTTTAACCGTCCCAATGGCTGTACGCATATCGAACGTATCACACGACACATGTATGACATTGTAAAGATGATGGATAAACCGTTTGCTATGGAAGCAATGCAGGATGTACAATTATACGAGGACATTGTGACTCATCGTAAAAAGTTTACGGCTTGGAGTGGATTGGACTATACGAGTCATCTTCCACACACAATATCGTTCCTGCCTCCTGAAAGCATCGAAGATGTTTTGCGTGACGACTATAAGCAGATGCAAATTGGATTCATCTATGCCAATGCACCTTCTTTCGATGAGATTATGGAACGATTGAGTGAGTTGCAAAGCAGATTTAGGACATTGGTATGGAAAAATAATCGTTGACGGTGGCTCTACTCTTTTTTGTTTGCAAAATTACTTTGTGTAGAGCTGTCAGGCTGTATGTTTTATATGGCTTTCAGACAGTTTTAATTGGCACTCAACTAAATCGTTGTAAATCCGTCAGTATCGTGCAGTGTCTGTGGCTAATAAAGAGCAACTATCATTGTACTATGGCATAGGTTGTTATGTCTCTAAGAACTCTCGTGAGGGCTATTGGGGCAAAGGTGCAATAGAAGCAATTAGCCGGTAACTACAAAAGGAGTTGCCCGGAATTCGTGGATTCTCGGCAACGAACATAAAGAATATGCGCTCATTCTACGAAGAGTGGTCGCCCATTATAAATCGCCAGCCAATGGCTGACAAATTTAATTGGCCGGATTTTGTTGCCATTGGTTTTAGTCACCATATTGAAATTATAACAAAGGCGAAGTCGTTAGATGCTCGTTTGTTCTATATTCACGAATCAGCCACACGGTTTTGGAATAAGTACACTTTGAGGGATTATCTTAAAGCAGATTTATACAACCATCGCGGAACACTCCCTAATAATTTCACAGCCACAATGCCTAGTACAAAACAGGCATTCTTCAATCGTGAACTAAATTCGCTTGTTGTCGTTGAGTTGAAATCAGGAAAATTTCGCTCTTCGTACTTGGGTCAGTTAAGTACATATCTGTCGGCTCTTGATAAATATGTAAAGAAACCGCACGAAAACCCTGTAATTGGCATCTTGTTATGTCGTGATATGAATCAATCATTTGTCGAGTTTGCAATTAGAGATTATGACAAGCCTATGGGTGTTGCAACTTATCGAGCAACGAAAGATATGCCCGAACGATTACGCAATGCGCTACCCGATATTGAAGAATTAAAGAAACTGCTATAATTGAAATGCAGGAGAAAGAAAATTATCATCATTCTCTTTTCGTCTGCATTTCTTTTTGTATCTTTGTGGCATCAGAGTTATCACATTGGAGCATAACAATGAAGAACTCAGAAACACGAACGGTTGCTATCTCGTTACCCAATTTTCAAGCAATCCGAATAACCGTTTAATTCTAAGATAATTGCAAATTCTGCGATTTTTTTTTCAAAAAAAAGTGGGAATTGGCTTCCCCATAAAAATGCTTTTTTGTGTTTTATTATAAACGGAGGTTGTTATAAAGAACATGAAAAAGGCATGAATACAGAAAAGGATTTTGAGATAGCGAAAAAGATTGCCCATGTATTGTCGGGAGATTGCTCTGAGGAAAACAAGAGCAGTTTGGATGAATGGTTGTCTGAGTCGGAAGACAATCGAAATCTTTATGAACATATTTTAGACGGGCGCAATTGCGAAAAATATCAAAAGAAAGCGGCTGAGTTTGACAAGACGGTCGGGTGGGAAAAATTATCACATAAACGTCATCAGAAATCTGCAGGTCGACAAATACAGATGCGTCGTCGGTTTTTGCGTTGGGTAGCAGTCATATCATTGGTTTGTGGAATGGGAGTTGCGGCGAGGTTGTATTGGGAGCAAAAAATGGAAGCCGAAAAGCAGGTGGCACAAAATGAAGTGGTGCAAGGAAGTACGCGTGCAATGTTGACTTTGGCGGATGGAAAAGTGGTGGACTTGGAAAAGACCAAGGGGGGAATCATTGAAAAGCAGTCGGCAACAAATATATATAATCAGGGTGATAATTTGATATATGAAGACAGTTTGGTGCAAACTGTCGAAGAAGTGGTTTTTAATAAGGTGACTGTTCCGCGTGGGGGTGAGTTCAAACTGACCCTTAGCGACGGGACTGTTGTTCATTTGAATGCGGAGACCGTTTTGAGCTATCCGGTTCGTTTCATTGGAGACACTCGTGAAGTGGAGTTGCATGGTGAAGCCTATTTTGAAGTGGCAAAGGATGCAGCAAAACCTTTTATCGTAAAAACTTCCCGATATAATATCGAAGTATTGGGAACACATTTCAATGTGGCGGACTACGAAAGTGATGCTTTGGTGCATACCACTTTGGTTGAAGGTAAGGTGGCTGTGTCGGGTCCGGGAATCCGTCAACGGGTATTGCAGCCGAACGAGCAGTTTGTATTGGATAAGAATACTGGAAAACAAGATGTGAAAACCGTTGATGTCAGTTATCTGGTGGCTTGGAAAGATGCTCGTTTCCGCTTCCGGGATGTCCGTTTGGAAGATATTATGCATGCTATTGAGCGTTGGTATGATGTCACCGTATTTTATGAAAATCAGGAAGTGAAAGATTATCGTTTCGGGTTCAATGTAGGACGTGACGAATCGATAGATCCTCTTTTACGCATATTTGAAGCTAATGGAAAGGTAAAAATAGATAGAAATGGAAAAGTTTTAAGGATAAGGCGTGGTAGATAAAAAAGCAGGGATGTTGCAGCATCCCTGCCGATTGACCATTTTGCTTTGTCAAAATAATCAACATAAAAATTAAATTACAAATTTATGAAAAAATTGCGACTTATGTTTAGATGGACATTTGTATTTGTTCTGTTGGGAATGTTGCATGTTCATGCAAACGTTTATCCTCAGAACGGGCAGCAGGTTAAGCTTTCTATGAAGGAGGCCAGTCTGAAGGATGTGCTTTGGGCGATAGAAAGCCAGACTTCGTTTGTTTTTATGTATAATGAAGAAGACTTGGATAAAATCGGTAAGGTGGATGTGGATGTACAAGGGGATGATATCCGGACTATTTTGAATGCCTGCCTGAAGAATACCGACTTGACTTATGTGTTGCAGGATGAGGTGATAGTATTAAAGCCTAAGGTGCAGGAGCAGACGGTGAAGGAAGTAAAGATAAGTGGAACGGTGAAAGATGAAAAGGGGCATTTATTACCGGGGGTGACTGTGTTTATAAAGGGGTTGCAGTTGGGTACAGTAACAGATGCCAATGGAAAATTTACTATAGCAATACCTGATATGGGGGCTGTTGTGTTGCAATTTTCTTTTGTTGGTATGCTTTCAAAAGAGGTTAAATATGAGGGACAGAAGGAGATTAACGTGGTGTTGAGAGAAACGAAAGAGGAACTGGAGGAAGTTGTAGTTACCGGATATGCCAATATCCGCAAGGAAAGTTTTACGGGAAATGCAACAACGGTAACAAAAGACCAGTTGTTGAGAGCGAACAATAAAAATGTGATTGCAGCCTTGCAGACATTTGACCCTTCTTTCCGAATCAAAGAAAATAATTTATGGGGTTCAGACCCCAATGCTTTGCCGGAATTCAATATACGTGGCGAGTCGAGTATTTCCATGAATAAGGGATTGGATGTGGAAAGAGAAAGAAGAAACCAGCGAACAAATTTGAAGGATAATCCGAATATGCCGGTATTTATATTGGATGGTTTTGAGGTGTCTGTTGAGAAAATCTATGATATGGATATGAACCGTATCGAAAGTATGACTATTTTGAAAGATGCTGCGGCAACGGCTTTGTATGGTTCCCGGGCCTGCCAATGGTGTTGTGGTTGTGACAACGGTAGCCCCCAAGCCGGGAGAAATGCAGATTACATATAATTTTACGGGTGGCGGTGATTTTCCGGATCTGACCGACTATAATCTTTGTAATGCAGAGGAGATGTTGGAGATTGAAAGACGTATGGGGTTGTATACGTCTACGGTAGATCAGTCTTTGGCAGATTTGGATTATAACAGCCGTTTGCAGCAGGTGTTGCGTGGAGTGGATACCTATTGGTTGTCTAAACCATTGCGTAATGTATTCAATCATAAACATAGTTTGAATATCTCAGGAGGAGAGGAGACAATCCGATATAGTCTGGATTTGAATTATGACAGCAATAAAGGTGTTATGAGAGGGTCGCACAGAACGCGTACGGGGGCAGGTTTGACAATTGATTATCGTCCTAAATCGTGGTTGCAGTTGATGAATTCCATTACATATAACTGGACCGGTACGGAAGATTCTCCCTATGGTTCGTTCAGCACTTATGCGGAGATGAAACCTTATTTGCCGATATATGACGAGAACGGGGAATTATTGCAGAATCTTCAGGCTGGAGAGTTTAAGGCAACCAACCCTTTGTATCCTGTAAAATATCTTGAAAGTTTCAGCGGGAAAGGAAGAACGGATGATATTACGGATAATTTCAATATCAATATGTATTTTGCCAACGGCTTGCAGTTTAAAGGACAATTCAGCATTACGAAAACGACAAGCAAAACAGAAACTTTTGTAGACCCGAAAGATGCATCTTTCCAATATGACGGGATTACAGACGATAAAAAAGGGTCGTTGGACAGAAGCACTTCCAGCAATTGGAATTGGAATCTGAATACAATGTTCTATTATAACAGGACATTGGGAGGACGTCATTTTGTGAATGCTACCTTGGGTATGAATGCGAAGGAGACTTCAAGCGAATCCGAGCAAATGAGATTCCTTGGTTTTGGAATGGGAGGCATTAATTCGCCATTGTTTGCTGCCGACCAACCGGACAAGACAAAAATTTCAACTTCGAAAAACAGATTGATAGGTTTTTTGGGTTCTGTGAATTATTCATTTGATGATGTTTATCTGTTGGATGCCTCTTTCCGCTTTGATGCTTCCTCCCAGTTCGGAAAAGACAAACGTTGGGCTCCTTTTTGGTCTGTCGGAGCGGGTATCAATTTCCATAATTATGAGTTCTTGAAAGATAACTGGTTAATCAGTCAGTTGAAGATTCGTGCCACTTACGGTAGTACGGGTAATGTGAATTTCCCGCTGAGTATGGCAACGACAACCTATAACATGAATATGGACAGTTGGTTCTTTACAGGAGCCGGTGCACAGTTTAATACTTTGGGTAATCCGCGTTTGACTTGGGAAAAGACGAAAACGGTAGATGTCGGTTTTACATTGGGATTGTTGAAGGATTTGATTTATATCGATGCTGCCTATTATTGCAAGCGTACGGAAGATTTGATAGATGAAATCAGTGTCAGACATTCTTCCGGTTTCAAGACATATAATATCAATTCGGGAGCGATTAAGAATGAAGGTTTTGAAATCAATCTGAATGCTACGGTATTCAGAAACGATGACTGGATGGTGACAGTGAACGCCAATTTGGGCTCCAATAAAAACACCATTACCGAATTGGGAGAAGAGACCAAGGCATATAATGAAAAAATCTTGAATGAGTGGAATAACGGTACCGGAGCGTATAGTGATGTATTGAGCCGTCCGGTAATTCTGTATTATGAGGGTGCTTCTACAACGGCATTGTATGCCGTGCGTTCAGAAGGTATCGACCCGATGAACGGTAAGGAACGTTTCTTGAAAAAGAACGGGATGTCTACTTATACCTGGGATGCGAACGATCAGGTTGTGGTTGGGGACAATAATCCGGATGCCCAAGGCTCTGTCGGTTTTAATGTGGGATTTAAGGGATTGTATCTGAATGCGTCTTTTATGTATCAATGGGGTGCACAATCCTATAATGAGACGTTGTTGAACAAGGTGGAAAATGCCAATATCGAGCATCATAATGTTGACCGCCGTATATTGACCCAAAGATGGATGCAGCCCGGTGATGTCGTGCCGTTCTATGATATGGGAAACAATACCAAGACACATGTAACAAGCCGTTTTGTGCAGGATTATAATTACTTTAATTTCAGTAGCCTGTCATTGGGATATGATTTTAAGCGTGAATTGATTTCAAAATTGAAATTGAGGAGTTTGGGATTGCGTTTCAATATGAATGACATTTGTCGTTGGTCGACAGTGAAAGAGGAGAGAGGAACGAGCTATCCGTTCTCCCGGAGTTTTAGTTTTTCGTTGAATATAGGAATATAAAAATATGAATATGAAGAAGTATACAATGATATTGGTGGCGGTTTCCATGTTGTTCGTTTCTTGTGAGAAATGGCTGGATTTGCAACAGGAAGGAGAAATTACTGCTGAACAGTTATACAGTACGGGTGAGGGTTATCGTACGGCATTAAATGGTTTGTACCAGGCTATGGGACGTCCGGATTTGTATGGCAGGGAACTGTCTTTTGGTTTGGTGGACTGTATGTCGCAGCAATATGACTTGAGCAATGAGGAGATTTTTAATACAGAACATTATAAAAAAGCATCGAAGTTTGAATACCAGGATGTTACTTTGGTGGATTATATCGATAATATATGGACGGTGGCCTTTAAAATGATTGCCAATGCGAATGATTTGATCCAACACATTGAACAGGCAGATGCTGATTTGTTTGAGGAAGGTGAAATGGAGAGAAGAATGATAATGGGAGAGGCATATGCCTGTCGGGCGTTGATGCATTTTGACATGTTGCGTTTGTTTGCTCCGGCACCTGTCAATGATGACGGGCAGACATACGTGCCGTATGTGGAGACTTATCCTGAAATTCATCCGGTAAGTATAAAAGTGACTCCGTTTCTGGACAAAGTGGTGGCAGATTTGGTGAAGGCCAAGAGTCTGGTGGCGGATTTTGATACGACAAGTGCCGGTATTTTGGCCAGCAGTACCGGAAAGTTGAGAATGTCTAAGGCGAATATGCTTGTCGGTTCTTCTTCTTTCAATTATGGAGATTTTTTTGCAGGAAGAGGCTACCGGTTGACCTATTATTCCATTACGGCTCTGTTGGCAAGAGTTTACCAATATGCAGGAAAAACTCAGGAGGCATTTGAATGTGCATCTGAAGTTGTAGGATATGGTAAGAAGAGCGGAATTCCTTTTTATCAGGATGATTTTGCCGGTGTGACAGTCAATAACGGAACGGCTATTGCAGATTTTGATCAGAAGAGTGATTTTAAATTGAAATCGAGTCTGATTTTTGCTGCCTACAATGAAAAGGCTTATGAGGATGCAGGTATTAAGACGTATTTTAATTTGAGTAGTAAAACAGAAGATGGAAGGCCTTTGGCAAGCAATTATTTTCAATTGAAGAAGGTGGAATTGTTTACGAATAGGGGTGTTGAGGAATGGGCTGCGGATGTCCGTTCAAAGAATATGATTTTCCCGGCTTTGGAAGCAATCCCTGTTTCTGCCAAGTGGTATGTATATAGCAAGAATCCTGAGGATGCGGAACATTTAAGGATTTCACCGGTAATCCGTTTGACTGAAATGAATTATATATTGGCAGAACATTACGCTCGAAGCGGTAATTATGGGGATGCATATCAGATTTTGAATGATATTCGTGCCGATCGTCAATTGACACCTCTGACAACAAGAAACAGTTGGGATGAGTTTTTGGAAGATTTGATTGGAGATGCCAGAAGAGAGTGGATTTCTGAAGGACAGTTGTTTTTTCTGTACAAACGTTTGGATGCTGCTTTCAACCTGAATGGGGAGATGCATAAATTGACAAGAGGTGAGGCATCGTTACCGTTGCCGAAGGATCAAAAATAAAGATTTATAAATGTCAAAAATCAATATTATGAAAATTCGTTTGTTGTTTATCGTAACTTTATTGGCAGGAATCTTTTCTGCTTGTGGAGAAAAGGATATAGCTGTCTTTGAAGGGAAAAATCAGATATATTTTGAAAAATTCTATATGGATGCATTGTATCCGGGAACAGAAGAGGCGGATACGACTAGGACTTCTTTTTTCTTCTTCCCGGAAAATACGGAAGAGATAAAAGTGAAACTGGTAGTGAATCTTTCCGGTCTGGAATTGGAAAAGGATTTGCATTTCGGGTTGAAAATGGTGGAAGAGGGCACGACGGCAAGACCGGAGGAATACCGTTTGGAAAAGGAGTATACGTTTCGCAAAAGAGCACTGCCGACAGATATGAAAGAGGTGAAGGATACGATTGAAGTGTCTGTTTTGCATAGCGATCGTTTGGCTGAATTGGGTCCGGAAGGGGTGCAACTGGTGGTTGAATTGGAGCCTAATGCCGAGGTGGATTTGGGACAATACGAACGGCGGAGAGCGGTAATCGTATGGAGTGAAGTGGAGGCTAAGCCTGATTGGTGGACGTATGAAGTGGAGTGGACGCTATTGGGAACATATTCTTATGAAAAGTATAAATTGTTCTTACAGGTGGTAGATACCGAAGGAGAGTTCAACGAGGAGTTGATAAAGAATCATCCGGCGAGGGCCATTGCCATGGTGACAGAGTTTAAACAATGGCTGTTGGAGCATCTGGACGACCCGGAACATGGAGCGGAATATAAAAAGATTCTGGATACATTGAAAGTATAAATCAGTAAAAATTTAGAGCTATGAAATATATGAATTGGCTAATTGGCAGCTTGTTGCTTCTGTCGTTTGTCGGCTGCCTGGATGATAAAGGTTCGTATGATTATACGAAACTAAATGAGCCGGTGTGGAAATTAGGGGAAGGATCAAGTGCGATTTGGGTGTCTTGTCGTGCTGGCGAGATGGCAAGGTTCAGGAGTACACCTTTTTTTACTTGGCTGGGCGATTCGGTGGCTCGTGCAGCGGAGGTCCGTTATGAATGGAAGGTGAACGGAGTGGTATTGAGCGAAGAGGCGGATTTTGAAATAGAGACGGATAAATTGATGAATCTGATAAAATTATCGGAATATCCTAAAAATGGAGTGAACGGTACATTCAGCATTGTTGAGAAAGAAACGGATATTGCCTATATGGTTAGGGTTTATTTAGAGATAAGTCCGACTAATACGCATGGTGATTGGGTCATATTGTCAGAGAAAGGAGGAAATTCGAAGTTGTCTTATGTCAGATCTTCCAGAAATCAGGAAACGTTCAAAATGGATTTTGTGTTGTTGGACGATATTTATTTCAATACCTATGGTTCGGATATTCCAGGGAAACCGATATCCATGGGTATGGGGAATAATCTGACCAATATCGGTGTGTTGGGAGCAGTTTCTGTCATGACCGATCAGGTGGCGTATGAATTTAATTGTGAGAGTATGATGAAAGTTGGGGAGCTGCAGGAAGAGTTTTCTCCGGTTCCGGCAGATTTTAAACCGGTGTCTCGTATGGATGCTTATGCTACAATGACAACTTCCGGAGTACAAAGTTTTATAGCGATGGAGGACGGAAAGATTTACAGGAGGATGATGACCATGAATAATCTTGGAGGTAACTTTGTGTCAACCCCATTGGTGGTTGATGAAAAGGGATATAAAGTTACTGCATTTGGACAGCCTCAAATCGGTTTTTCCTGCATACCTTGTTATGATGAGAAAAACAACAGAATGTTGACCATTATTTTTTATCAGAGTGGAGAAGTTGCAGAGAGTCCTTGGGGGGATATGCCAATGGGAGACCAGTATCAGTTATCTAAACTGGTACCGGCTAAGGTTGCAGCTGGTGTATCAACGGAAGGTATGTGTCCTGCATGGCAGTTCCCGGAGGGTACAGAGTTTATCCATGCTTCTTATGCCGGTTATGCCTCTGCTGGTTTTTTTGGACCTTATTACAGTTTGATGAATGTTTTTTATAACGGAGCAGACGGTAAGACCCGTTGGGGAATTTATGCCGTTAATAATAAGGACGGTTTGTTGGCAAATGTTTCCGGCGTGCAGGATGTAGAGTTTCCCGGGCGGCATTTGGATGAAAATTCTGTTATCCTTACGGCTGGTGCATCATCTAATAGCGATTATCCTAAAGAAAATTATGTCGTGTATGCCAACGGTAATGAAATACGCTATGTAAAGAAAAATGAAATGAGCGACCATCCTTTTATTACTTTAAACGGAGCTGATAAGGTGACATATATGAATTATACTGTTTATAGAGAGTATGAATATCTGATTGTTGGAACGGAAACAGGAAAACTGTTGTTTTATGACGCTAAAACTGTAAAAGAAAATCCGGAGTTGTTGAAGGAGTTTGATTTAGAGGGGCGCATAGCCTCGGTAAAAGAAGTTGATTCCAATACTTCATCAGGAGACCGTTATTAAAAATATAAATTATAATATTGATGGAAGAGACAATAGTAAAAGTAGACCACCTTTCACATCGCTATAGTGTGCAGTGGGCTATTCGGGACATTGATTTTGAGATTCCCAAGCATGGAATTTACGGATTACTCGGCTCCAACGGAGCCGGTAAATCCACAACGATGAATATTATGTGTGGTGTGTTGCGGCAGTCGGAAGGGGATGTTTATATTAAGGGATCAGTATGAGTAAAGATCCGGTTGGAGCCAAGCGTCATATCGGTTTTTTACCACAGAATCCACCATTGCACATGGATTTGACGGTGACAGAATATCTGGAATATTGTGCCGGCTTGCGTTATATCCCGGATCGGGAAATTTCCAAAGCTGTAAAGAAAGTGCTGGAACGTTGCGGTATCAGTCATTTCAGCAAACGGCTGCTTCGGAATCTTTCCGGAGGATACCAACAGAGAGTCGGCATAGCCCAGGCAATTATACACAATCCGGATTTCGTTGTGTTGGACGAGCCGACCAACGGGCTTGATCCGAATCAGATTTTGGATGTCCGCCATTTGATAAAGGAGATTGCGGAGGAACATACGGTATTGATATCTACACATATACTTTCTGAGGTTCAGGCAATTTGCGACCATATCCGAATGATTGAGCAGGGACGGTTGGTGTTTGCCGGAACGGTGGAGGAGTTTGATAATTATATTGTGCCGGATTCTTTGTTTGTTTCCTTAATGGCCATGCCGGCTGTCGAAGATTTGAAGAGAGTGCCGGGAGTGTTGGATGTTGAGGAGTTGGGAGGGCCGGATTATCGGATTAAATATAAAGATTTCCAAGAGGTGACAGAACGACTCGTTGAAGCCAGTGCCGTCAGATGTTGGGGATTGACTGAGTTGAGACAGGAAAAGAGTTCTATGAACGATATTTTTGCTGAGTTATCAAGGAAATAATGAATTATTCTATATTGATTATCATGAAGATTATTTATAAAATTGCAAAAGCGGAATTGCAGTCGCTTTTCTTTTCGCCTATTGCCTGGTTGATTTTGATTTTGTACACTTTTCAGACAGGGATAGATTTTGCCGGTCTTATCGATGGTGTGATGAAGAGTAAAGAAATGGGATATGGAGCCACAAATGCAACATCCAGATTTTTCGGTGGTTGGGATGGTGTGCTGACCATTGTGCAGGGATATCTTTATTTGTATATTCCATTATTGACTATGAATTTAATGAGCCGTGAATTGGGAAGCGGTTCAATTAAGTTGTTGTATTCTTCTCCGGTAACAAATGTGCAGATTATTTTGGGAAAATATCTTTCGATGGTGGTTTACGCATTGGTGTTGGTGGGGATTCTCTTGCTTTATGTCATCGTTGGAGCTTTTATTATCAAGGATTTTGACTATTCTCAGGTGTTTACCGGTCTATTGGGTATTTATCTTTTGATTTGTGCCTATGCGGCGATAGGCTTGTTGATGTCCAGTTTGACTTCTTATCAGGTTGTGGCAGCAGTCGGTACGTTGGCTGTGTTGTCGTTATTGACTTATGTGCAAGGCTGGTGGCAGGATGTCGAATTTGTGCGAGACCTGACTTATTGGTTGGCGATGCCGGGGCGTTCGCAGGAGTTTTTATTTGGAATGATTTGCAGTGCCAATATCATTTATTTCTTTTTGGTGATAGCGTTGTTTTTGGCAATGGCGATTATTCGTTTGCAATCCAGAAGGCAGAAGAGCAAATGGACGGTTACTTGGGGTAAATATTTAGGAATTTGGGCTATTGCATTGTTAATGGGATATGTTACCTCCCGTCCGACTTTTAGAAGCTATTATGATGCGACCACGACAGATCAGAATACATTGACCCCTAACAGCCAGAAGATTATTGGTCAGATGGACGGTAAACTTAAGATGACAACTTACGTTAATTTATTGGATAAATTTTTTTGGGTCGGATTGCCTGCCCGGGTGAATGAAGATTTGAAGCTTTTCGAGCAGTATGTGCGTTTTAAGCCGGATATGGAGATGGAATATGTGTACTATTATGATACTCCAAGTGTGCCGGCATACCATGAAGAAGGTAATCTGACTATGGAACAACAAGCGAAGAAGATGATGAAAATTAATGATCTGAATCCGAAATTGTTTTTGACTCCAGAGCAGATAAAGGCTAAGATTGATTTGTCTGGTGAGCATAACCGGGTAGTGCGTGAATTGGAATATAATGGTAAGAAGACTTTTTTGCGTTTGTTTGACGATAATATGATTTTCCCAACAGAAGCTGAGATTTCAGCGGCATTGAAGCGTTTGGTGATGGATCTTCCGAAAGTTGGCTTCTTGCAAGGGCATGGGGAGCGTGCTGTAGATAATGTTGGTGATCGCTCTTATAGTATGTTTACGCATGCAAACAATTTCCGTCATGCTTTGATTAATCAGGGGTTTGATTTTACCGAAGTATCTCTGGAAAAAGGAATTCCTAATGATATCAATATTTTGGTGGTTGCAGATATGAGGGAAGCTTTGAACGAGCAAGAACAACAGCATTTTGATGAGTATATTGCTCGTGGAGGTAATTTGGTGGTGATAGGTGAACCTAAACGCCAGGAGGTGATGAATCCGCTGATTGCTTCTTTGGGAGTGCGTTTTATGCCGGGATGTCTGGTTCATCCGACTCCGGAGTATGATGCGGATTTGATATTGGCTACTCCTACAGAGGAGGCTAAAAAACTTAATTATTGGTTTAATCAGTTGCATTATTATGGATATGGAATTGCTATGCCCAATGCAGTTGGCTTGGAATATACTGAAGATAAAGAATTTAAGGTTACACCTTTATTGATGAGTCCGGAAAAAGGCAGTTGGAATGAGTTGGAAACTGTGGATTTTGTAGATAGCAAAGCAGTGTTGAATGTTGAAGCCGGAGAAGTGGAACAATCCTATCCGACTGCTTTGGCTTTGACTCGTAAGATGGGAGACAAAGAGCAGAAGATACTAATTTTAGGAGATGCAGATTGTGTAAGTAATGGAGAATTACTGAAGGCACGTCCGGGCATCAATGCCTTTAATTACTATTTGATAGCTGGAGGATTCTATTGGTTATCTGATGAGGAAGTCCCAATTGATATTCGCCGTCCTCAGGCTCCTGATGATGAAGTGTTCCTCAGCGAAAGCTCTGCTTCTATACTTAGTACATTGTTTGTGTGGGTATTACCTTGCTTCCTTCTTTTGTTTGCATTGTTTATTTGGTTGAGACGGAGAGGCAGATAGTAGAATCTAAAATAGACATTATGGCTTTTATTATAGATAGACAAACGATAAACGACCTGAATATCTTTGGTAAGGTCCGCGGTAACTCGGTGTATGGGGTGTTTAACAGCACCCGTACACGAGGTGGAGCACAATTGTTAGAAGAGATGTTCCATTACCCCCTCTCTGATGTGGAAAGAATCAACCATAGAAGTACTGTTATCCGTTATTTTATGGATAAGAATGTACGGTTTGATTTCCAGAATGAGTGGTTTGATGCATTGGAAGGATATTTGGCAAATCGTGATGAGCGTTCCAGATTGATGCCAGAAGACAATACTTTGCAGCGGAGAGTGAAGAGATGTATAGGAGGGGACATGGAATTTGAACAAGTGTTGAAAGGTGTGTTGGCCGGAATCAATCTGCTTAATACTGTCAGGAGTTTTCTTGCTCATGTTGAAGGAGATAACAATCCTTATGCTCAAGAATGTAAAGAGTTGGCTCAATTGGTGGCAGCTCCTCAGTTGGCTTGGACTCCGGAGGAAAAAGGTAGGACAAAACTGTCGTATGCAAAGACTTCCAAGTATGATAGTCTTTTGCGGTATGAGGGGTATGAGTCAATATTGAAAATCCTTCGTTACCTGTATCAGATAGATGCTTATATCTCAATTGCCGAGGTGGCTAGAGAGCGTGGATTTGTATTTGCTGAAGCCTTGCCTTTGGGAGGCAATATTCTTGAAATCGAGGGTATGTTCCATCCTTTGATAGAAAAGGCTATCCCCAATTCGATACAGGCAGATGCAGAGCATAATGTAGTGTTCCTGACTGGAGCGAATATGGCGGGTAAGTCTACTTTTATGAAGACATTCGGTATTGTGATATATTTGGCTCACATGGGCTTCCCGCTGCCGGTGAAGAAAATGCGTTTCAGTGTGCAAAATGGTATGTATACGACTATTAATTTGCCCGATAATATGATGCTTGGTTACAGCCATTTTTATGCAGAAGTGCAGCGTTTGAAAAAGGTGGCAGAGCAGGTGGGGCGTATCGGTCATCTCGTGATTGTATTCGATGAGTTGTTCCGAGGTACTAATGTGAAGGATGCACATGAGGCAACACTTGCTGTAATGGAGGCATTTGCAGAGAAGAAGAATTGTATTTTTATGATATCTACACACATCATTGAGGCCGGAGAGGATTTGAAGAAGCGGTGTGACAATATCACTTATGTGTATCTTCCGACGGTGATGAAGGATGGGCGTCCGACTTATACGTATTCTTTGAAGCCGGGAATTACCAATGACAGGCATGGTATGATGATCGTGCGTAATGAACATATTATTGATATTTTGACGCAGAAATCATGAGTTTTACAGTAGATAAGCAGACCCTGGATGATTTGAATCTCTTGGGAAAATATAGAAGTAATTCTATTTATAATGTGTTTAGCCGCACTCATACGAGGGGAGGAGAGATGGTGTTGGAACAAATGTTCCGCAATCCTCTTTCTGATGCGGATACCATTAATAAAAGAAGTGCTGTGTTCGAATATTTCCAGCAGAAAAATTTGGAGTTTCCTTTTGATAGAAAACTTTTGGATGCTGTGGAATATTATCTGAGTACTCCGGCCCATTCCAAGAAGGCTGTTAGTTATTTGAATAATAGCAAACGCAAGTTGATGCAGTGCATAGCTGCGGATCAGGCTTACGAGTTGATAGGTGCCGGAGTTGTTGCCTCTATCCAGTTGTTGGATAAAGTTGAATATTTTTATGCCGGACTTGACGAAGGGAACGGTGCTTATAGTGCGACGATTTCTGAGGTGATGACCATGTTGCATAGTAAAGAGTGGGAGGAATTGAAGAAGTTGAAGGGCGTGGAGCAATTCCCTTTCCGTCGTTTGGTGTATTATGATTATTGTTTGCGTGCGCAAGGTTATGAGAATTTGAGACGTCTGATGAATATTATATATGAATTGGACGTTTATATGACCGGTGCGGCTGTCGCTGCTCAGAGAGGTTTCTCTCGAGCTGTGGCATATCCGTCGTCAACGACTGACAATCGTATTGATTTGGTGAATGTCTTTCATCCGCAGGTGCGCAATGCTGTTGCCAACAGCATTTGTATCAGTCATAATCAAAATGTGCTTTTTTTGACCGGTGCAAATATGGCGGGTAAGTCTACTTTTATGAAGTCGTTTGGTGTGGCGGTTTATATGGCGCACATGGGTTTCCCTGTGGCAGCAGAAAAGATGGAATTTACGGTGCAGGATGGATTATATACCTCCATTAATGTATCTGATAACTTGAATATGGGTTACAGCCACTTCTATGCTGAGGTATTGCGTGTGAAGTTTGTTGCAAGCGAGGTGGCTGCCGGTAAAAATATGGTGATAATTCTGGATGAGTTATTTAAAGGTACTAATGTAAAAGACGCTTATGATGCCACAGTGGCTGTCATTGAGGCTTTTTCTATTCACCAGAACTGTTCGTTTATCATATCCACACATATTTTGGAAGCCGGACAGACGTTGCATGAGAAATGTCCGCATTTTAAATTTGCATATTTGCCGACCGTCATGGAAGGAAGAATACCGCGCTATACTTATCGTCTGACTGACGGTATTACTGCAGACAGACACGGTATGCAGATTATCAATAACGAGCATATCGTTGACATCATCAGGAATGGAAGTAGAAAGATAGGATAAAAAAAAGGCTGACTTTCAAGTCAGCCTTTTTTAAACTATTTAGTGATAAGTATCTACTAAACGTGTCCTTGAGCACACATAGCGTCAGCAACTTTGATGAAGCCACCGATGTTAGCACCCTTAACGTAGTCAATCTTGTCGCCAGTTTTTCCGTATTTCACGCAAGTATCGTGAATGTCTTTCATAATCTGAGACAATTTCTGATCAACTTCTTCAGCTGTCCAGCTGTAACGCATAGAGTTCTGGCTCATTTCCAAACCTGATACTGCTACACCACCGGCGTTAGCTGCTTTACCAGGAGCGAAAGTAATGTGAGAGTTCAAGTAGCGAACTGCATCTGCTGTACATCCCATGTTAGAAGTTTCAACAACCATCTGACAGCCGTTAGCTACCAATTGTTTTGCATCTTCTTCGTTCAATTCATTCTGGATTGCGCACGGGAACGCGATATCACATTTAACTTCCCAAGGTTTGTGACCTTTGATGAATTTAGCACCGAATTTAGCTGCATACGGTTCTACAACGTCGTTGTTGCTAGCACGCAATTCCAACATGTATTTAACGCCTTCTTCAGTGATACCTTTTTCATCATAGATATATCCGTCCGGTCCTGAGATAGTAACCAATTTAGCTCCCAATTGAACTAATTTGCTAGCTGCACCCCAAGCAACGTTACCGAAACCTGAAATAGCTACAGTCTTGCCTTTAATGTCCTGACCTTTTTCTCTCAGCATGTGCTGTGCGAAGTATACGGTACCGTAACCTGTTGCTTCAGGACGAACACGTGAACCACCGAATTCTCTTGCTTTTCCTGTCAATACGCCAACGAATTCGTTGCGGATTCTCTTGTATTGTCCGAACAAATAACCGATTTCGCGTGCACCTACACCTATATCTCCTGCAGGTACGTCAGTGTCAGCACCGATATATTTGCAAAGCTCAGTCATGAAGCTCTGGCAGAAACGCATAACTTCATTGTCTGATTTTCCTTTCGGGTTGAAGTCTGAACCTCCCTTACCACCACCCATAGGCAGAGTTGTCAGAGAGTTTTTGAAAGTCTGCTCAAAACCTAAGAATTTCAATCCGCCCAATGTTACTGACGGGTGGAAACGCAAACCTCCTTTGTACGGTCCAATAGCGCTATTGAACTGAACACGGTAACCGCGGTTGATCTGAACTTCACCTTTATCGTCAATCCAAGGTACACGGAACATGATTACTCTTTCCGGTTCTACCATTTTTTCCAGGATCTTGTTTGCTTTGTATTTCGGGTTAGCCTGATAGGTATCCCAAACGGTTTCAATAACCTCTTCTACAGCCTGGTGAAATTCTGCTTCGCCCACTGTTCTTGCCTTTAAGGCATCCATGAATTCTTTAATCTCTGGTCTCATTTGTATAATTTTTAGTATGAGTATTTCAAACGTTTTCGCACGTCAAAATTAGGGAATTATTTCTCAACTCAAAACTTTTTTAGATTAAATTTTCTTTAATTGCTGCCTTTATTACTTTCAGTTTGATATTAAAAAAGGCATTTTTATTGATAATCTGTTAGTATGGATTGGAAATATTATTTTTTCGTTGTGTATTTTTGTCCCGGTAAACTTAAAATCTTGCCTTCTAATTCCAATTGTAGCAGTAAAGCCGGCAGTGTCCCGTCTGTTATTTGACTTATTTGCGCTAATTGGTCTATGTGTAAATCGCCATTTTGACGGAGTAGTTTGAGAATTTGTTCTTCTTTATCGGAATCTCCGAATAAATCCAGTTTTAATTGTTGGTCTTCTATTGTACGTTCGGGATAACCTAATATCCGGACGATGTCTTTGCAGTTTTCAACCAGTGCTGCAACATTTTCTTTGATCAAAGCATTGCAGCCTGCTGAGTAGGGATCATCCGGTCGTCCTGGGAATGCCATAACATCCCGATTATAAGATAAGGCTGTCCTGGCAGTAGACATGGCTCCTCCTTTAACAGCGGATTCTGCTACGAGTGTGGCTTGGCACATTCCTGCAATAATCCGATTGCGTTTTAGAAAGTTGCTTGGATGGGTGCTGGCAATGCAAGGGAATTCGCTGATTAATGCTCCGTTGGATTCTAATATGGCATCTGCCAGACGTTTATGGGATGCCGGATAGATCATGTGCATGCCATGTCCTAAGACGGCAAAGGTACGTAATCCATTTTTTAGACTGGCTCTATGGGCTGCTGCATCTATTCCGTAAGCTAGACCGCTGACAATGATAGGATGATGGCCCATGAGTTGCAAATCTGTCAATACGGTATTCACTAAGTCTTGGTATCTTGTAGAAGCATGGCGTGTGCCGACGATTGCCAGATGTTTGTCTTCGCTGCAGGTTTGTATATTGCCTTTATAATATAGTGTCAAGGGGATATCCTCACATTGTTTTAACAGGATAGGATAACTTTGATCTTCTATTGTACATATATTTATATGGTGGCGGTGGATTTCTTCCAATTCCCGTTTGGCGTTTTCCAGAGCCTGGGTGCGGTTGATTTGTTCCGGGAGAATGTTGAATGTTCTACAAATAGCGTTGAATGCTTCTGTAGATTCACGGAAAAATCCTTCTATGCCGCCGCATTTGTCATATATAGGGAGGCATAAGTTGCTGTTTAATTTGGGAATAAAACTGGTCGCAACGTGTGCTTGTACAGTGCTTTCAATATTCATATTATTTGAAGTTGTAACAATAAACGATATCAAAATTATGAATTTTAATTGGAGAAGAAAACCCTTTTGCAAATATCTTTTTAATTTTGCTTCAAATTGAGTCTGTTATGGATAGTATTATATTTACCCGTGAGAGTGGCGTTGCATTAAAGCGGTTGTTGCAAAATATTTCGTCATCGGATATTTATTTGTTGATGGATAGTAATAGTCAGACTTGTTGTATGGAGCATCTCCAGTTGGATTTGCCAGCCTGCAATTGTATTGTTTTGGGGACGGGTGAACAGTTTAAGACGCTTGAGAGTGTGACGGAAGTGTGGAAAGTGCTGTCCGGTAATTGTGCGCGCCGGAATTCCGTGTTAGTGAATTTAGGGGGTGGAACAATTACAGATATGGGAGGATTTGCAGCGTCTTGTTTTAAGCGTGGTATTGTTTGTGTGAATATTCCGACTACATTGTTATCGCAGGTTGATGCTTCTGTAGGCGGTAAAACCGGAGTGAATTTTAATGGACTGAAAAATGAGATCGGCACTTTTTCTGTGCCCCGTCAAGTAATAATCGATAATTCTTTTTTGTCAACGCTCCCTTATAGACAGGTATTGTCCGGTTTTGCAGAAATGCTCAAGCATGGTCTGTTGTCCGATGAGGAGCATTGGACAGAGCTGATGCGGGTGGACTTGTCTAATGTTGACAGAATCGGTTTTTTGACATTGATTCAAAAGTCTGTTGCCGTGAAAAATGCAATTGTCCGGAAAGATCCTTGTGAGAAGGGGATTCGTAAAGCTCTGAATTTTGGGCATACGGTGGGACATGCAATAGAAAGTGTAGCTATTGATCGTCATCTGGATATTTATCATGGAGATGCTGTAGCTTACGGTATGATTGCTGAACTTTATCTTTCTGTGAAGAAGGTGGGATTTGATAAGGAGTTGTATGAAAGTATCCGTAGCTTTATTCGTGAACTATATCCTTCTTGTGCGTGTATTGATAATCGAGAGAATCTTTATCAATTGATGCTTCACGATAAAAAGAATGAACATCCTGGTGTGAATTTTACTTTGTTACAATCAATCGGTGAGTTTGTTGTTAATCAATATTGTGAACGGGATGAAATAATTGAAGCGTTGGAACAGATTTAATTTGAAAATTTCTTGGTTATCAGATTTTTTTTTCTTAATATTGTTGTATCTAAAAAATATCAGTATGAGAAGATGTGTAATATTATCGGTCGTGTTTTCCCTATTGATTGTATTAGTATATGCTGATAGCGTACAGAAAGATGTTTGGGGAACGGATATTCCTTATAGCCCTTCCATTCCTCAAGAACAAGATACGTGGTGCTTCTATGCCGTGTTGGAAGTTTTTACTAGTTTGAGACAAGCGTATATTGCTAGTCGATATCAACGTTTTTTGCAAAAGGTGGAGGGAGTGGAACCTATAGATTGTGAGGCTTCACCTCATTTGTGCGGTGGGGTGAAGTATAAACATATTGTCAGTTTTTGGAATGATATAACGCATGACAGAAAAACGGAATTAGAAGCTATTTCCGGTACTTATTATCTCGGTACGAGAGATTCTGACGTTGCTTTGCCTCGACCAGGCATTATTGTAAGGTCGGATAAGAGTGCACATGCTGTGGTTGTATATTATGTTGAAATATATCATAATGAAGCAAATTCTTGTGTCGTTAAATATAACGATCCTATGACAGGTAAAGAAGAGTGGATGAATAATAATTGGGGGCCAATTAATATACGAATTTTGAAATAACCTTAAAATCCCATTGCTATGAAAACATTGATGAGTATCGTGATGTTGCTTCTATTATTTGCTTGTGTGCAATATAAAAAAGAAGAACCGGTCCAATATTCATTCGAGGAGATTGGTCAGGAAACTGCAGAGACAGTACAGATGATTGAAGATATCAAAGCTTTTCATGAATCTTTATTACAAACAAAAAGTACGGGAAGAGTACAGGATAATTTGTATAATCGTTTTTTTGCTTCAATGGATGATTACAATTATTACAAACTTCCTACTTATAAATTGGATATTCAAAAGTTATATGCTAATCCTGATGTAGGACAGATTAAGAATTGTATTGTTCCTGCAGATTTTGTGAATGTTATTGCGGTTAAGGATGGAAAGGCTGATATACGTTTGAAGTGTAAAAAAATAGGGGAACGTTGGGTTGAAATTGGTGGTACTTGTGAATATGGAGATGTAATCGGGTGGATACGAGATTCTTTGGCTAATGCAAATACGAAAGAATATAAGATTCTAACAGTGGGAGACATGGAGTTTGTTACATATAACAAAGGTGGGAAGGATTTATATTTTAATGTTAGAGGGCGTTCTTTTTTGCCAGAAGAATTGTGTGAGTTTGTTGTGAATTGTTGCAATAATTTTTGGGAGGAATGACAGGAGCGGAATCTTTAATAATTCATTTGCCGGCTTCTAAAAGTATTTCGAATCGAGTATTGATTATTAATGCAATGGCAGATGGAGTGCTGATGCCGGAAAATTTGGCTGATTGTGATGATACGCATATTATGAATGAAGTGCTAAATTCTTCCGATAATTGTTTTGATGTCGGACATGCTGGTACGGCTATGCGTTTTTTGACAGCTTTTCTTTCCCGTATTGTAGGGCATTGGACTTTGACAGGCTCTTTCCGTATGTTACAGCGTCCGATAGGACCTTTGGTGGATGCTTTAAACCAGTTGGGAGCACGTATTGAATATTTGGGTAAATCGGGCTTCCCTCCTTTGCGGATAGTCGGTTCTATTCTTATGGGGGGTGAGATCACTTTTTCTGCTTCTGTCATTAGCCAGTATATCTCGGCTTTGATGATGGTGGCTCCATATATGGTTAATGGACTTATGATTCATTTGAATGGGAAGGTGGTTTCTCGAGCCTATATAGAGATGACCATGCGAGTAATGCGTGATTTTGGCGCACGGGTGGAATGGGAAGCAGATGGTATCCGGGTATTCCCCGGGGATTATATTCCGCCGGATGTTTATCGGATTGAAGCTGACTGGACTGCTGCTTCCTATTTTTATGGGCTGTATGCTGTATCTGAAAAAACACAGCCTTTTTTGCTGTCTGGTCTGATGGGGAATAGTATTCAAGGTGATGCGCAGCAGGTTTCGTTGTGGGAAAAATTGGGGATTGTTTCGTCATTCGTTCAAGAGGGGGCTCTGCTTTCCAAACAGCCGATGCAGGTAAAAACGTTGGAATATGATTTTACTTCTATGCCTGATTTGGTACAGACTTTTGCAGTTGCTTGTTGTTTGTTGAATATTCCGTTTACGTTTTGGGGAGTAGAAACTTTGGTGATAAAAGAAACAGACCGTCTAACAGCCCTTGCGGTTGAATTGGCTCGTTTAGGCTTCAAGGTGGAAGTTTCTTCTGATGACACATGTTTGTATTGGAAAGGAGAGAGATGTCCGGTAGAGGATTCTTTTAGTATACGTACGTATGGAGATCATCGTATGGCAATGGCTTTTGCTCTGGCAAAATCAAGATTTCCTACTCTTGAGATTCAAAACAAGGAGGTGGTCTCTAAATCATTCCCCGGTTTTTGGGAGGAATTTTCCCGTTATTGTTCTTGCTTTTTATAGATTGTTTCCCTTTTTCCCTCTTTTCTGTGTAAAGAAGTCTTTTACAATCTGACTGCATTGGTTTGGTAAAATATCTCGAATAACAATGGTTTTGGGGTGTAGAACAGATGGGGAGAGACGGGAAAATCCCCGATGGGAGTCTGGAGCTCCGATTACTAACGTTCCTAATTGTGCCCATGCTAAGGCTCCAGCACACATGGTGCAAGGTTCCATGGTAACATATAGGGTGCATTCGTTCAAATATTTGCCTCCTAAGTATGAACTGGCCATGGTAACGGCGAGCATTTCGGCATGTGCTGTTACATCGTTTAGTTTTTCTGTTTCGTTGTGTGCTTTGGCTATAATTCTATCTTTGCATACGACAATGGCTCCTACGGGAATTTCGCCTTCTTTCGCAGCCTGTTTGGCTTCTGCCAATGCTTTTTGCATATATTGTTCGTGAATGTTCATGCTGCAAAACTTTATGAGGCTTGTTTTATATTGTGATGGATAGTAGATAGTACAGACCTTTTAGTTTTTCACGTAATTGTTGCCGCCCTCTTTTTTTGTATGATTTGACAGAATCTATGGTTAGGGATAATGCTTGGGCTATTTCCTCATCGCTCTTCGAGGAAAGAGATAGCTTGAAAATTTTTTGCATGACAGGAGAAAGAGAGGAAATGGTGTTGTTTAATAAATAGTAGACTTCTTCTTTTATTACTGACTCTTCATAGTATTCCTCTGTTTCTTTATATTCTAGGATATATTCTGCAACGACTTCTTGGTGTCTAAGGTGGTTCAGACATCGGTTTTTGATGGTTTTAAATAGATAGGATTTTAGAGCTATGATTGTTGGAAATTGTTTGTGTGAGCAATAAAATTCAATAATGATATCATTGATAATGTCTTTGATGTCTTCTGGATTTGTAATATATTTTGATGCAAAAGAACATAGAATTTGATAGTATTCTTGATAGAAAAGTGAATAAGCGGATTCTTTCCCTTCAGCAAGAGCTTTTAATAGAGTTTGTTCTTTTGTAACCATATATAATTCCAGTGTTTACATGTGTGTAGTTTAGGCAAAAGTATAAAAATCTATATTGGAAGACAAAATAATTGGGAAAAGTTTGACACTTTTTTATATGATAAGTGTTATACTTGATGTATAATTTTAATGAAAAAATGAATATTGCGAAAGTAATATACAAACAGATAATAGGAGATACATTGACTGAAGATGAATTGTTGTTTTTGAAAAGATGGATGAAAAAATCAAAGTTCGGTCATGATGTAATGGATGAATTTTATGAGGAGGAGTATTGGGAACAAGAAAAAAAGAATCATCAGTTGTGGTCGGTAGAAGAAGGGATAACTCGATTTCGTACTGCTAGAAATAAGATTGTACGGAGACATGTGTTGAGGTGGCTTGGTGGGGTGGCAGCTGTAGTATTGGTTTTTGTGTCAGTTGTCTTGATTTTGTCGAATGATAAAGATGTGATTCCTTTAAATCCTGCTGAAATTTATGCGGGTACAGGTCGTGCATGTTTGGTGTTGTCGGATGGAAGAAATGTAGAGTTGACAGATTCGTTAGAAGTTGGCTTTCAGGAAAACGAAGCGATTGTTAACGTTATTGGGAAGGAGGTCGTATATAATGTTGGTGATACGGTTGGAATCGAACGTTATAATATAATGAGTACACCTTGTGGGGGAGAATTTATGTTGCAGTTGTCTGATGGTTCACGGGTTTGGTTGAATGCTGCATCGAAATTAAAGTTTCCAGTTTCTTTTTCAGGTAAAAAACGTGAAGTTGAGTTGATAGGAGAGGCTTATTTTGAGGTGCAGAAAGATTCTTTATGTCCGTTTGTTGTTAGAAGCGGTGAAGTAAGTTTGGAAGTGTTGGGGACTTCTTTTTCTGTAGCATCTTATCATGGAGAACCTTTCTCAGCAGTATTGGTGGAAGGAAGTATATGTGTGACGGCTAGTCAAAAAGAGTGTATTTTAAAGCCTGGCGAAAAAATATTGTTTGAAAATGGTCGTTTATCCGTTTGTTCTGTTGATGTGGATTTGCATATTGCTTGGAAAGATAAGTGTTTTGGTTTTGAAAATGCAGTTTTAGAGGAAGTGGTGCAGATGTTGGAACGGTGGTATGGTGTTGATTTTCTGATAATGGATGAGCAGGTTCGAGGTTTACGTTTTACCGGTAAATTACCGAAGTATGATAATTTGGATAAAGTGTTGGAAATATTGCAATTGACGACAAATATACGTTTTGTTGTTCAATCAAACCGAATTGAAGTTTATTCTGAATAATAAATATTAATTAATCTAATATAGTTATGAGTGTAAGAAATGTAAAGTCGTACGACATTTGGTGTCTGAAGCGAATGGTTTGTACGATATGGTTGACCGTAACGTTAATGTGCGGTTTGAGTTTCTCTTCTTCAGCAGCAATTAGAGGACAAGTTTATTGTACTTTGAATGTAGAACAGGTTTCTCTTCAAGAAGTTTTTAAAATGTTGACTAAGCAGACCGGTTGTGAGTTTGTTTATAGTAACAATGAATTGAATGTTTTGCGGAAAGTGACTTTGAATGCAGAACATGTTGCTTTGAATGACGTGTTGGCATCAGTATTGAAAGGTTCTGGGCTTTGGTATCGAATGGAAGATAAGGTTGTGGTGATTTCTCCCAAAATTAGCCAGCCAGTCGAGGAGCAAAAAAGTGTGGTTATAAAAGGTACTGTATTGGATAAAAACAGAGAACCGTTGCCTGGAGTGACGGTTCTGTTGAAAGGGACGACTGTAGGAGTCGCTACGGATAGTAAAGGTGATTTCTCTTTTCCAGTGCCTCTGACCGAAAATAATATAGTGTTGGTGTTTTCTTTTGTAGGTATGGAAAGTCAGGAGGTGAAAGTCGTGAAAGGTAAACCGGTGGTTGTGGTGATGAAAGAATCTTCTAATGACATGGATGAAGTGGTTGTGAATGGTATTTATACGGCAGCTAAAAACAGTTATACCGGTTCTGTGACTTCTATCAGTCAGGAAGATATTTTGCAAGTATCACAGACAAATCTTTTCAAGGCTTTGACTACCTTGGTGCCTGGTATGCGTATTATAGAAAATAATGAGCAGGGATCTAATCCGAATAACATTCCCGAATTGTTGATTCGAGGAACTACTTCCGTTGCAACAAATGGTGAGTTAGGGTTGAATACCCCCTTGATTATCGTGGATGGAGTGGAAACTTCTTTGCAACAACTGTATGATATGGATATTTTTGAGATTGAGCGAGTGGATGTATTGAAGGATGCTTCGGCAACAGCTATTTATGGTGATCGTGCTGCGAATGGCGTGATTGTCGTGGAACGTAAAAAGGTAAAAGATAGCAAATTGCGTTTGCGTTATAATTTTGTGCCGGATATTCAGTTTGCAGATGTTTCTTCTTTTGATTTGTGTGATCCTGCTGAAAAACTTGAATTGGAAAAAAGATGGGGTGTTTATGAAGATGTTACAGGTAAATTACAGCAAGAGTATTATAGAAAATTAGAGCAAATCAATCGTGGTGTAAATACTGACTGGAAGTCAATTCCTTTACGAAATTCATGGTCTCATAGCCATTCTTTAACGGCTACAGGGCGTGGTGGTGGCTTGGATTATAGCGTGACTCTTCGATATAGCAATAAATTTGGGGTCATGAAGGGCGATTACCGTCGTAATTATGGTATCGGATTTTATTTTTCTTATCATTGGAAAGATAAAATTACTGCTAGTTTCCGCTCGGATTTTTATAAGACGGATACAAAAAATTCGCCTTATGGAAGTTTTTCCCAGTGGGTGGGTATGAATCCTTATGATTCTCCTTATGATGAATATGGCGAGTTGATACCGAAATTATCGTTTGATATGCCAAATCCAATGTATAATGCAACGACAGGTAGCTTTTTTAAGAGCAGAATGAAGCAGTTTGCTAATACTTTGAGTTTACGTTGGGATATTTTGAAAGGATTTTTTGTGACGGCTACAGGGAACCTTTCTATTGATGATTCCCGTATGGATGATTATGTCTCTTCTTTGCATACATCTTCTTTGGATAAAGCCAGTCCTTCTCAGCGGGGGTTGTATTCGTTAGATGGTAGTGAAGGTTGGAATTGGTCTGCGCAAGCAAATGTAACCTATTCTCATGCTTTTGATGAGCGTGGAACGATATTAACATTAAATGTAGGTGGTAATTTGAGACAACGCAGTACGGATACATGGGCGATGGTTGGTGAAGGCTTTTTGAAACCGAATATGAATTATATTTCTTTTGCACAAAAATATTTAGAGGGTAGTAAGCCTACAGGAGGAAATATTTATGCTTCGTCTGTTTCTGCTTTCGGGAACTTGAATTTTATCTGGAGGAACCGTTATTATATGGATGCATCTTATCGTTCGTCAGCCAATTCGGCATTGGGAGACAATGAGCGTTGGCGTCCTTATTGGTCATTCGGTATTGGTTGGAACTTGCATAATGAAAATTTCTTGAAAGATTTGGGATGGGTATCGTTATTTCGTTTGAGAGGAAGTGTTGGATATGTAGGTAGTGGTAATTTTGATGGTAATCTGACTAATGTAATATATACATATGCAGGTAATTATGTTACAGGTTTAGGAGCATTGCCTGGTTTATTGGGAAATCCTAATTTGAAAGCTCAACGTACTTTGAGTATCAATGCCGGTTTGACATTGGAAGCTTTGAATGATCGGTTTGAAGTAACTTTTGATTGGTATAAGCAGATTACAAAAGATTGTCTTATGCCAATAGGTATTCCGGTGTCTACGGGAGCCAGTCAAGTACAGGCAAATTTGGGAGAGCAAGAGAATTATGGTTATGAATTGGCTATATCGGGCTTGATTATCAAAACACAGGACTGGTTGTGGCGTCTTTCTGCCAATACGCATCATACCATTAATAAGTTGACAAAAATCAGTAATTCTCTGATGAAACAAAATGTCGAGAATATGCAGGCTGAAGGTATGGCACCTAAAGTGCAGTTTGTAGAGGGAGAGTCTACAACTTCTATTTTTGCCGTGCCTTCTTGGGGTATCAATCCTGCTAATGGAGAAGAAATATTTGTACGTCCGGATGGAAATATCACTAATGTTTATCATGTGGAAGATAAGGTGGCGTTGGGGGATAAGACTCCCAAATTGGAGGGTAGTATTTATACAGCTCTCGCTTATAGGGGTTTGAGTGTTAGTATGTCTTTTGATTATACTGTAGGAGGCTATATTTATAATGAGACTCGTGCGGCAAAGGTTGAGAATATTAATATTTACCGGAATGTGGATAGACGTGCATTTACCGAGCGTTGGGTGAAACCCGGTGATGTTGTGCCTTATCCCATCGGACGTTTGGAGTGGCAGAAAAGAGCCGTACATTCCAGTCGTTTTGTAGAAAAAAGGAATGAATTGCATATGAGTTCATTGAATATTTCCTATGATTTGCCTCCTCGTTGGGTGAGAAAAATAGGTTTGAAACGTTTGGCGGTAGGTGTCGGCTTTAATGATATATTCCGGTTGTCAACCGTTAAGTTTGAACGAGGAACTTCTTATCCTTATATGCATAGTTATAATTTTATGATTAGTCCTACTTTTTAATGCATAAGAATATGAAAATAATGAGAATAAATATATTGCTATGCCTGCTGGCTTTTACATTTGCTTCTTGTGAGAATTTTCTTGAATCAAGGGATAAAGCGCAGGTGTTGGAGGAAAAACTTTTTGTGAATCAAGAGGGTGTGGAAGAAGCCATGTATGGGTTGTATTTGAATATGGGGTCTGGAATTTTGTGGGGGGCTCATATGCCTGTTGTGATGGATTGTTTGGCTCAGTATTTGACACTTGGAACCTATTCTCAAGAGAATACAAACGGCTTTGAGGAATTGATGCTGCACAATCATGGTTCGGAACGTTCGACGACTATATTTGGTAGTATATGGACTGCTGGCTACAAAGTAATCAGTGATATCAATAAAATTATAGAAAATCTGGATAATTGGGAACATAAACCATTGCGGCATATGGATTTGTATCGTGGCGAGTGTCTTGGGTTGCGTGCTTTTATACATTTGGAAATGTTGCGGATGTATGGTTCTCCTGATTTGGATAAGCGTGGAATTCCTTATGTGCGAAATTATGGAATGTGGGTGACACCTTTTAGCAAGACCGGTGAATGTTATGATAAGATTTTGGAAGATTTGAATGAGGCTCACCGTTTGTTGGCAGAAGATGAAAAGCTTTTGACATATCCACGTCAGGAACTTAATACTTATGACGGCTTTACCAGTTATCGGGAATTACATATGAACCTATATGCAGTGAAGGCATTGTTGGCTAGGACTTATTATACAAGAAACCAGCCGGGAGATATGGACAGTGTAAAAGTTTATGCACGTCAAGTGGTGGATTCTAAAAAATTTCCATTACCAACGAACGAGAATGTCGGTGCTGATCATTTTATACGTATGATGTCAGGTACGGTGGCGCAGGATGAAGCTGTTTTTGGAGTTTATAAGTATGATACCTATTCTGATTTGCTTACTTTATTTGTGTTGGATAAAGGATCTTTTTTGGCTGCTGATGAAAAAATGTATGAAGAATTGGGAGAAAATGGGACCGACCATCGTTCAAATTGGATTAGAGTACCTCGTGCGGCAACGGAAGAAGATTCAAAAGAATTGGGTATGCGTATTATGAAGTTGATTAATGCAAGGTCTTTTTATTCTGCAAATGAAGAGCAGGAGCCGATAGGTGATCCCGGTATTAATATTATTCGTATTCCTGAATTGTATCTGATGTTGGCAGAGGCTTTATTGGAAGATTCTCCTGCTGATGCTTTGCGTTATTATAATGACTTTATTTATTCCAGGGGATTAAGTAAAGTGGAAAAAGTAACTTTAGAAGATATTGATAAACAGTTCTGGCGGGAATATTTGGTGGAAGGGCAATATTGGTTTCGTTTAAGACGTCAAAAGGTGAAAACTATAAAAGTGGAGAAGAAGTTGGCGGCAATCAAAGGTGTGAATGAAATAGAAATGGATGAAAGCAAGTGGACTTTACCTATTCCTGATTCGGAATTCGAGTTTCGTGAAGATGGTACTTATTAATGGTTTAAAATGATGACAAATATGAGAAGAATTATAATAATTTGTTTGGTTGCGGGAATTGTGGGAGTATTGGGGCTTTTTTCTTGCACAAAAGATCCTTGGGTATTTGATACATCTAGAAAAGCAGGTGTTTACTTGTTAGACACAAGGGATAGTAATAGAGTGGAGTTTGGAAAATATCTTGATACGACTTGGGCTTCTCAGTCGTTAGATGTTTATTTGATAGGTAAACCGGTTGATTATGACCGGGAAGTGCAAGTGGAGGTCGTTATGGAAGATTCTGCAACGAACATGGAATATGAAAAGGATTTTCGAGTGGATCCGGTGTTTTTTAAAGCTGGAGCAACAACTTCTGTGTTGCGTTGTTGGGCTCGTATCCCTGAAAATAAGGAAGATGAAAACGGTAAATTGCACTTTACGCTCCGTTTGGTAGAAAATGAAAATTTTGTGCCTCATTTGACGACAAAGGCGTTTTTTGCAGTATATGTATTTCATCCTGATATACATATTGATAAATTATGGTGGTTTGTCAATAGACCTGACATTTTCGGTCCCTATACAGAGAAAGGTATTAAGGTGTTTATGAAATATTATACTAAGCAGCAACAGGAAAATACTGAAATCTGGCAACGTTACTTGTTGCCTGTTTATGGGGAAAATATGTATTTAGTGAGTGGTGAGTGGAATGCAGAACAGGAGCTATTTTTACCTTATTTGAAGGAGGCTGTTTTAGTCCCGATGTTTGATTATTTTACTGCGAATCCTTATCCTGGAGTGGAAATTCCTGGTTGGTATAAGGAATGGAAAGCAGAAAAAGATTAAATTTAGATACGGAAAATCATGAAAAAAATTGTTTATATACTTATTGTTTTGAGCTTGAGTTTGAGCGGATGTTTGAATGATGAAACGACCGCAGCTCATATTGAAATTTCTGATTTGTCATCAGAAATGACGGATACGATTCTTTATGCAACAACGACAAAACCTGTGATATTGGATGCGACAGAATTTATAACGCAGACGGATCCGAATTGTCCTTTGGATTATGTTTGGAGTGTAGGAAGAATCCAGAGTTGGAATGATTATGATAAATTTCATGAGGTGGATTCCATGGTCGTAATATCCCGTGAAGCTAAATTGAATCATATTTTTACAACAATAGATAAACGGTTACTTCTTCGTTTGCAAGTAACTAATCAGTATACGGCTCATATTCAGTATTGGGTGGTGAATGTAACTTCTGGATTTGATCAGGGTATAGTGTTGTTTAGTAAAAATGAGGAGGGCAAGGGAATGTTCTCCATTTTGAATTCACCTAAAGGTATTGATACTCTTTTGGTGATGAAGTCGGATGATTTTTTGTATGTTACGGGTGAAAATGATCCGAAATTGGATGAGGATATTGTAGATTTTGTTTTTTATTCAGGTAATAAGGGGTATCCGGATTATAATGTACAAATAGCACATATTCTGTCTAAAAAGAATAAAGAGGCTTATGCTCTTGATCAGTACTCTTTTCAGACGATACCTCATGGCGTTTTTAGGTTTTCTAAAACTCCTCTATGTCTGACGATGCATTGGCATACTGGAAATACGCGTGAACTATATGATTTATTTGCCTTTACGGAAGATGGAGATGTTTTGTCTTATTGCAAAAAGTTTAAAGGAGAATATTCTCCAGTGGCTTTTGATACGGTGGAGCATTGGGATAGATGTGGCTTTGGTCAGAGTCGGATGAGTGGAGATTCTAAACAGTGTGGAGATATTCTTTGGTTGTATAATGATTCTACATCAACTATTTATGGGATGTGGGCACATGACATGCAGAAATCAACATCACCTGTCGCATCTCGGCGTTTAAATGATTATATTGGTCCAAAATCATTCCCGGGAGAAGAAATTATTAATGCAGCATATGGTTTGGGGTATCGTTTCGGCATGGGTGCACCGACCATGAATGATGTTTTTGTTTATACAAGAAGCAAAGAAAATCCGAGACAGATATATATGCATACGTGGTTTTCAGTAGGGTGGGGAAGTAATTTTATTAATGATTTTCAATATAATAATTATGTGAGACCTGAATTGGCAGAGGGAGAAGAAATTGCGCTTCAAAAGGATTCGCGTATATTAATGTTGCCGGAGCGTAATGCAAAATATTTTCATAATGGTAAAAAGGTATTTAGTATGACAGGAATCGCTTATCCTCCATTGTCTTCCAAACCTCATAGTCGGGAGGTGTTTGATGCTGCTGTTGCAACAGGGCAGCCCAATGCGGAAGTTACAGATATTAATTTTTATGTTGCTAAAAATTCAAATAAACAGTATGTTTTGATTGCTCTATATAATCCAGATTCAGATGTCGATAAAAAAGGAAGTGTTTATGTGGTAGCTGCGGATGATTTGTCGAATATTGTGGCTAAATACGAAAATGTTGCTTATAAACCATTGCGTATTTTTTATAAATATCATGAGCTGTAGTGGCTTTATGCCGGAATGTTTTTATTGATGGACTGTGGAGTGTCTTTTATGAAAGTACGCTCCACAGTTTTGTTTTTTTATTCGAAATATAGTATCTTTGAATAACTTAAATATTAGCAATATGAAATCGAATTGGATACGTTTTGATTGGGCAATGAAACGTCTTTTGCGTCAGAAGAGTAATTTTGTTGTTTTAGAGGGTTTTTTGACTAGTTTACTTGAGAAGCCGGTTAAAATAATAGAGATTTTGGAAAGTGAAGGTAATAAGCGTGATGCTGAGGATAAATTTAATCGAGTGGATGTTTTAGCCGAGGATTCTAATTTGGAAAAATTTGTGATAGAGATACAGAATGAGAGGGAATTGGATTATTTTCATAGGATGTTGTATGGAACTTCGCGGATTATTTTAGATTTTTTACATGAAGGAGATGCTTATTCAGATATACGGAAAGTATATTCGGTGAATATTGTTTATTTTGATTTGGGGCAGGGAAAAGATTATGTTTATCATGGGAAAACAGAGTTTCGAGGAATTCATGAGGATGATATTTTAGCATTGTCTCGTATTCAACGCAAGCGTTTTAGTTTGGAAATGGCTTCGGATGTATTTCCTGAATACTATATATTGAGAGTAAATGATTTTGATAATTTGGCTAAGACACCTTTAGATGAATGGATGCAATTTTTGAAGACAGGTGTTATAGACCCTGGAATGTCGGCGCCTGGGTTGGCAGAAGCACGTGAGCGTTTGCGACGAGAATGTCTTTCTCCTGAAGAACAGCAGGAGTATGACGATGAGGTAGAACGTTTGCGATATCAGCGTAGCGTGCTTGAAACTAGTCGTATAGAAGGTAGAGAGGAAGGTCGTGCTGAAGGTTTGGCTGAAGGTCGTGTAGAAGGGCAACGTATAGCACAGCTTCATATCGCCCGTAGTTTGTTACAAGCAGGTATGGATATGGAAGAAGTCGTGAAAGTGACAGGAGCGAATCGGGAAGATTTGTAGCAATCGTTTGTGAATGAAAATACAGCGGTTTGTGGGGAAAATATTTTGTAGCGATGTTTTTTCTTTTTAATTTTACTAATTGAAAAAGCGGTATTGCCGTGTGGAAAGAATATATTAATCATTAATAAAGAGTATATGCAAACAATTGACACTTACAATTTTCAAGGGAAGAGAGCTTTGATTCGCGTTGATTTCAATGTGCCATTGAATGACCAATTTGAGATAACAGATGATACCCGTATGCGGGCTGCCGTTCCGACGATTAAGAAGGTGCTTGCCGGAGGTGGTTCTGTGATTTTGATGTCTCATCTTGGACGTCCCAAAAAAGTAGATGCAAAATATTCATTGAAACATATTTTGAAACATTTGGAAGAGTTGTTGGGAACACCGGTGAAATTTGCAGATGATTGTATTGGCGAGAGTGCGAAAACACAGGCTGCAGAGCTGAGACCGGGAGAGGTGTTGTTGTTAGAGAACTTACGTTTTTATGCTGAGGAAGAAGGGAAGCCTCGTGGTTTGGCTGAGGACGCTTCTGATGAGGAGAAAAAAACGGCAAAAGCAGCAGTTAAGGAGTCTCAAAAGAAATTTGTTGCAGATCTTGCATCATTGGCAGATGTTTGGATTAATGATGCATTTGGCACAGCCCACCGTGCACACGCATCCACAGCGTTGATTGCATCTTATTTCACGAATGATAAGATGTTCGGTTATGTAATGGAAGGAGAATTGAAGGCTGTTGATAATGTGATGCAACATCCGCAACGTCCGTTTACAGCAATTATGGGAGGTTCTAAAGTGTCTTCTAAGATTGATATTATCATGAATTTGATGGATAAGGTTGATAATTTGATTTTGGGAGGCGGAATGACATATACATTCAAAGCAGCTTTAGGCGGTCATGTCGGAGCTTCAATTTGTGAAACAGATAAATTTGATTTAGCATTGGATATTATCCGTATCGCTAAAGAGAAAGGTGTGAATTTGGTATTGTCAGATCAGGCTGTGATCGGTGATAGCTTCAGTAATGATGCCAATGTACAGATTTGTGATCCGATGAATATTCCTGATGGCTGGGAGGGTCTGGATGTCGGTCCTGAGACTCGCGAGCGTTTTGCAAAAGTAATTGAAGAATCGAAAACTATTTTGTGGAATGGTCCGGTAGGAGTTTTTGAAATGCCGAAATTTGCTGAAGGAACTAAGGCTGTTGCTGATGCTATTGTTCGGGCAACAGAACATGGAGCTTTTTCATTGATTGGAGGCGGTGACTCCGTGGCTGCAATTAATCAATTCGGTTTGGCGGATAAAGTAAGTTACGTATCTACCGGAGGCGGTGCATTGTTGGAATACATCGAAGGGAAAGAGTTGCCTGGAATTACGGCTATCCGCGGATAAGCTGGAATATTAAGATAAATGCAAGCGCAGCAAGATACATTTTTTGCTGCGCTTGTTTTTTATTTTTGTCTTTTTTACCTTTGTGGAATAAGTTTAAAATGTCATTCTTATGAGTAATATAATTCCAGTGATAGAGCCGACAATGGTTCTGAATGAAGAAATCTGCAAGAGCAATATTGCCCGTATGGCACAGAAGGCAAAGGCTGCCGGTGTGACTTTTCGGCCTCATTTTAAAACACACCAGTCACGTGAAATCGGAGAATGGTTTCGGGCAAGTGGTGTGGAGAAGATAACGGTATCGTCATTGAATATGGCTATGAAATTTGCAGAATGGGGATGGAATGATATTACTGTAGCATTCCCGGTGAATTGTTTGGAGCATGAAAAAATAAATGCTTTGGCATCTAAAATAAGATTGAATCTATTGTTGGTGTATTCTGAAGGAGCACGGCAATTGTCAGAATGTTTGAAATATCCCGTGGGCGTTTATTTAGGAGTGGATACCGGCTACCATAGAGATGGAGTTGATGCTAACAATTATGAAAAGATTGACCGTATAATCAATATTGTAGCTCCGGATGTAAATATAAAATTTGAAGGTTTTCTGACTCATGCCGGTCATACTTATCATGCTCGTTCTAAGGAAGAAATTATGCAAATTCACAAAGACAATCTCCGGATGCTGAAAAATATAAAGGAGAGATATATAGACCGTTACCCACAATTGAAAATTTCGATTGGAGATACGCCATCTTGTTCGTTGGCTGACCGGTTTGGTGTCGCTGATGAAATCCGTCCGGGTAATTTTGTCTTTTATGATGTAACCCAGATGCAGATAGGTTCGTGTGATTGGTATAATATAGCGATGGCTGTAAAATGTCCGGTAGTGGATATTAATTTGGATAGAAACGAAGCGGTGATTTATGGAGGTGGAGTTCATTTCTCGAAGGAATATATCAGTCGTGAAGGTGATCGCCCTCTATATGGATTAGTTGTGGAAAATCATAGTGATTATTGGGGGGATGTTGTGCCGGGAGTGGAAGTCGTCTCTCTTTCTCAAGAGCATGGAGTTGTGCGTTGTACAGATGAATTTTTGGCAAATCTGCATGTCGGTGACATTATAACCGTATTGCCGGTCCATTCGTGTATGACAGCCGATCTGATGAAGGTTTATCACATGAATGATGGTCGCACAGCGATGCATATATAAAAATATGGACGAATGCCGTAAAGCCGCGGAACGTATAGCCGCCCACACAATCCCGCTAAGTGAGGAAAGTGTGGTGCAGCTTACCGGAATACTAGTCCGCCGAGAGTTGTCTAAAGGTGATTTTTTTTTGCAAGAGGGAGAAATTGCCCGTTCAATGGGGATGGTTATGGAGGGTATGGTGCGTCAGTTTTATTGGAAGAAAAAACGAGAAGTGACAGAACATATCACCTATGAAGACCATCTTTTTGTCTGCTTGGAGAGTTTTATCCGTCAGATGCCCGGAGCTTTTTATGTTGAGGCTTTGGAGCCTAGTGTGATTTACGAAGTGCCCTATGATGGTTTACACTATTTGATGGATAAAAATCCTGAAATTCTGAGATTGTATTGTGCTATTCTGGAAAGTTCGTTATTGATTTCTCAAAAGAAGGCAGATGCCCGGTGTCGGCAGTCTGTGGGGGAGCGTTATCGTCAGTTGGAACGAGAACATCCTGAAATTATACGTAGAGCACCCCAGATATATGTTGCATCTTTATTAGGAATGACTCCTGAAACATTAAGTCGTATACGTGCCGGTAAATTATAGGTGGCTTGATATATATCAAGAAATAAAGCTGTAGGGAGTGATTCTTGCTTAAAATCATTGTCGTTGATTGGGAATTGTTGAAATTTGTAACGGATTAAAAATATTTTACCGTAATGAGCAGATTTCTATTTTTATTTTGTTTGCTTGCTCCGATTTGGGGAGTGAGGGCTGATGAATTGCCTAAATTGGGCAAGTCGCCTCTTGATGAGGTAATCAAAGCAATGACCACTGATGAAAAAATTCGTTTGTTGACAGGAGCCGGAGAGGTGACGGAGGATTTAAGGGCAGCTGTCGGTTATACAGATAAGATTGTACCCGGAGCTGCAGGAACGACCTATCCTGTGGAGCGTTTGGGAATTCCGGCGATGGTACTCGCTGACGGTCCTTCCGGTTTGCGAATTGATCAGGAGCGTGAAGGTAGCAAGCGGACTTATTATTGTACAGCTTTCCCGGTGCCGACCGTTTTGGCTTCTACTTGGAATACCGGATTGGTGAATCTCGTGGGTAAGGCTATGGGAAATGAAGTGTTGGAATATAATTGTGATATATTATTGGCTCCGGCATTGAATATTCATCGTAATCCGCTTTGCGGGCGTAATTATGAATATTACTCCGAAGACCCTTATTTGACTGGTTGTATGGCGACGGCAATGGTTCAAGGTATTCAGTCCAATGGAGTGGGAACTTCTATCAAGCATTTTGCCGTAAATAATCAAGAGACTAACCGTATCGCCAATGATGCTATTGTATCTCCCCGTGCTTTGCGGGAAATATATCTGAAGGGATTCGAGATGGTGGTAAAAGAAGCCAAGCCTTGGACTGTAATGTCTTCTTATAACAAAATAAACGGTGAATACACTTCTGAGAGCTATGATTTGTTGACGACAATATTGCGTGATGAATGGGGTTATAAAGGTATTGTTGTAACAGATTGGTTCGGTGGTAGGGATGCTGTGGCACAAGTGGTTGCCGGTAATGATTTAATCATGCCGGGTAAAGTACGCCAGCAGGACAGTATCCGCCAGGCATTGAAGGACGGGCGTCTTGCCATGGCAGATGTGGATAGAAATGTGCGGCGTAGTTTGGAGTTGATATTGCAGACGCCTCGTTTCAAAGGATATGTCTTTTCTGATAATCCTGACTTAAAGGCGCATGCTGTTATTACTCGGGATGCGGCTACTGAAGGTATGGTGCTTTTAAAGAATGAACAGCAGACTTTGCCTCTAAGTGATGATATTAAGACAATTGCAGTGTTTGGTAATACATCCTATCGTGCTGTTGCGGGAGGTACTGGTAGTGGAGATGTGGCAGAGGCTTATACCGTATCTTTAGAGGAAGGACTTCAGCATGCCGGTTATAAAATGGATGCCGGAATCAAGAAAATGTATGAAGAATATATCGATGCGGAAGAGGCAAAAATTGATAAAAAGAAATATATGCATGTTACACCTCCCCGTATATTGGAATACAATCTGCCGGATGAAGTATTGCGTAAGAAAGCAGAGGAGGCAGATATCGCAATGGTCACAATCGGTAGGAATGCGGGCGAATATACAGACCGTCGTGTAGAAGATGATTTTAATTTATGTGATGATGAGATGCAGATGTTGAAAAAAGTGACAGAGTTGTTTCATCAGGCAGGCAAGAGTGTAGTGGTGATATTGAATATCGGCGGTGTTGTTGAAACTGCTTCTTGGCGCGATTTGCCGGATGCTATCTTGGTAGCATGGCAAGGCGGTCAGGAAAGCGGTAATTCATTGGCTGATATACTGTCAGGAAAAGTCAGTCCTTCAGGTAAACTGCCAATGACATTTCCTATCCGTTATGAAGATGCTGCATCTTCAAAAAACTTTCCGGTGATAGAAGCGGAGGAGGCAGTAAATATTTATCGGGAATTTTTCACGGGAGCCAAAGGCGTGGATCGTCCCAATGTAGACTATACGCTTTATGAAGAGGGAATTTTTGTGGGCTACCGTTATTTTGATTCCTTTGATGTCGCAACAGCTTATCCCTTTGGATACGGACTGTCCTATACTGATTTTAAATATAGTAAACCCATTTGTGTCAAGACAGATGTCGGCTATGAGTTTTCATGCACTGTCACCAATAGCGGAAAGGTTCCCGGTAAAGAAGTTGTGCAACTGTATGTTGCAGCTCCGGGACTTGATATGGTAAAACCGGCAAAGGAATTGCGGGCATTTGCTAAAACGCGTTTGTTGGCTCCGGGAGAGAGCGAAACGGTGAAGATGGTGGTTAAAAAGTCTGATTTATCATCTTTTGACGAGTCATCCTCTTGTTGTCAAGTAGAAGCCGGCAAATACCGGGCATTGTGGGGAACTTCTTCTACAGATATCCGTTTGCAGAAAAAGTTTGATGTGAAAGATGAGATTAAAGGTCCAGAAATGCATCGGGTACTCCTGCCTAAGAGGGAATTGAATGAATTGAAAAAATAAAGAATAAGGCTTTATATGAAGTTTCGGTGCTGTTTTTATACGGCACCGAATTTTTTTATCCTTTGCTGTTAGGGTCTTTTCAAGGGTTGGTTATAAATCAAATTTATATAAAAAGGAAGGAGAGGGTTCGGTTGGTATTGATGTCGATGGCTTTGGCTCTGATATATTTTATGGTGAGGATATAATTTGTATTTTTGTCATCGTTATTGTAAAATATGAACTATGGCAAACTTTTTTAAGTCCCTTTTCTTTGGTGAGGGAGAAGAAACTGCAGAAGTAAAGGCACAGAAAAATTTTGATGTGCTGAAATATGATGGAATCAAGGCTTTGAAGGTGGGGAAGATAGCTTATGCTATCCGGTGTTTTAATGAGGCGTTGAAGATTCAGAAAGATGTGGAGGTGATGGAGCATCTGGTGACGGCTTATTCGCGGGAGGATAAGACGGAGGAGGCTGTGGAGATGGCCGGTCGTTTGCTGGAAGAAGAACCGGATAATGTGGCGGTGATGTTGTTGCGGGCAAATCTTAACTATATGATTGAACGTTATGCTGACGTGATTGCAGATTGCGAACGGGCGGCAGAGTTGGATAATACCGAAGTGAGAGCTTATTATTTGGCAGGACGCGCCAAGAAGATGACCGGAGATAATATCGGGGCGATTGTCAGTCTGTCGCAGGCAATAGCCGGTAAGGAAGATTATGCGGCTGCGTGGTTGTTGCGGGCCGAAGTGATGTTGGCTACGGGTGGCTATACGGACGGGTTGCAGGATGCAGAGAAGGCTGTGGAGTTGGTGCCGGAGGAGGAACAGGCCTATCTGGTGAGAGGACAACTTCATGAAGTATTGAAACAATGCGAAGAGGCGGAGCAGGATTACCGTTATGTGATAGAGCTGAATCCTTTCAATGAACAGGCATATCTGCAATTGGGAAGTCTTTTTATTGCGCGTGAGCAGCCGGATGAGGCAATTGAGCTGTTTGATGAGGCGATTGAATTGAAACCTGATTTTGCCAAGGCTTATAGCGAACGTGGACGTGCGCGTTTGATGAAAGGGGATAAGAATGGTTCGTTCGAAGATTTGAAAAAAGCGATGGAACTGAATCCGGAGGGGGAAGAGGCTAAAAAAATCAACGGCACTTATTCTAATTTTGAGGATATGTATAAAAACAGACCGTTATGATGGAAGAGAGAATAGAAAGGGCTGTGGAGCTGTTCCGTGCCGGATATAATTGTTCGCAGTCGGTATGTGTGGCATTTGCAGATATGTATGGCTATACGGAGGAACAGGCATTGCGGATGTCTGCTTCATTTGGTGGAGGAATCGGACGGATGCGTATGACATGTGGAGCGGCTTGCGGAATGTTTGTCTTGGCAGGTTTGGAAACCGGCTGTGTGGAGGGTGCAGACAGGGCAGGTAAGGAAGCGAACTATCGGGTGGTGCAGCAGTTGGCTGATGAGTTTGTGAAGAGGAATGGTTCGTTGATCTGTGCAGAGTTGTTGGGATTGGACAAGAAAAAACATGATAATCCGGTGCCGGAAGAACGAACGGAGGCCTATTATAAGAAACGTCCGTGTGTCAAAACAGTTGAAGAGGCTGCTCGTATTTGGGTTGAATTTCTGGAACAACAGAAAAATAAATCGGTGGAAGATAGTGAGGCTTCTGAATTGTAATAATTTTATTTTAGGAAAATTTTTTGTCATTATATCGTTGATGATAAATGATGTTGTTTTTGAGTTAATATATAGATATTCAATAAATTGATGTATATTGCCGAATAAGATGGTTGGAGTAAAATGGAAAACTTTGATTGTCTTTTCGGCAATTTTGTTTTCTATAAGTTTCAATTTTAACTTTTTTGTTTTCTGAAAAGTTTCTATTTTTGCCGTGGATTCGTGAATGAATATGAGTCTGTCATTTGGTGTCTGTTCGTTGGAAACGGACTTAAAAGGGAATCAGGTGTGAATCCTGAACAGTCCCGCTGCTGTAAACTCGGAATGAATGGCTAAACATCAAGAAATGCCACTGTCGATAATGGATGGGAAGGTGGTTTGGTCAGGGAGTGAGTCAGAAGACCTGCCAGATGATAATGTTTCGATGGCTTTCGAGGAAAGAGCCGGGACATGAATGAAGGATTGTTTGTCATTTATTTTTCCCTCCTCATTTTGTCAGCTGTCGTAATTAGCTTGGAAATTATTTAATATAAAAGAATACACAGGATATGATACAGACTGTATTGAAAAGAGATGGCAGGATAGTGGGGTTTAATGAAGAAAAAATAATTGCTGCGGTGCGACGGGCCATGTTGCATACGGACAAAGGTGAAGATATGGAATTGGCGAGGGATATTGCCGACCGTATTGCGTGTCGGGGCCAAGAGCAGATGAGTGTGGAGGAAATCCAGGATTGTGTGGAGATGGAATTGATGAAGAGCCGGCGTAAGGATGTGGCACAAGTATATATTGCTTATCGAAATCAACGCAGTGTAGCCCGTAAAGCCAAAACTCGTGATATTTTTCTGGAAATCATAGAGACGAAGTCGAATGATGTGACTCGAGAAAATGCGAATATGAATGCGGATACTCCGGCTGGGATGATGATGAAGTTTGCCAGCGAGACAACAAAACCGTTTGTAGATGACTATTTGTTGACAGCTGAGGTGAAGGAAGCTGTCAGACAGGGATATATTCATATTCACGATAAGGATTATTACCCGACAAAGAGTCTAACTTGTGTGCAGCATCCTTTGGATAAGATTTTAAAACACGGTTTTTTTGCCGGGCATGGAGAGTCAAGACCGGCAAAACGGATAGAAACAGCAAGTATATTGGGGTGTATTTCTTTGGAAACAGCACAAAATGAAATGCATGGAGGACAGGCGATACCGGCCTTCGATTTTTATCTGGCGCCTTATGTCAGAAGTAGTTTTGTGGAAGAGGTGAAAGTATTGGAGGATATGCTTGGAAAGAATTTCAAACATTTATATGATTATCCGGTGAAAGATTATGTGAAACGTGATTTGGATGGATTGGACGGCGATGAGCGGGTTTTGCAGCATGCGGTGAACAGAACTGTGGGGCGCGTGCATCAGGCTATGGAGGCTTTTATACATAATATGAATACAATCCATAGTCGTGGCGGTAATCAGGTGGTGTTTAGTTCTGTGAATTACGGTACGGATATTTCTGCGGAAGGACGGTGTATTATTCGTGAGATGTTGTTGTCTACCTATCGGGGGGTGGGGAATGGTGTAACAGCGATTTTCCCGATACAGATCTGGAAGAAAAAAAGGGGAGTGAATTATCTGCCGGATGACCCGAATTATGATTTGTATGAATTGGCCTGTAAGGTATCCGC
>OGQF01000205.1_pt1 | contig 50090 bp, 48 predicted proteins | sample 1553141 | NCBI WGS metagenome assembly OGQF01 (sample SAMEA2580005, study PRJEB22360) | human gut metagenome | biome: human gut; feature: human-associated habitat; material: faeces | place: Denmark | collected 2008/2010
ATTGAGGCTACTCTTTCCAAGACATATTAGAATTTAGAAGAAGCGTTATGCTTATCTTGTAAGTTGGAAACGTAGGAAATTTCGGACTTAGTACGAGAGAAGGCATAGTGGTTCTCACGCTATAGCGTGGGCTGCTATTACCATATCCGTACTAAAGGTTTCCTACGACCTCCAACTTAGACGTGGCATTGCAGTTCCACGCTTCGTAGTTTTAACAAAGCCTTGTGGTAACTGGAGGCATAATAGAGATACTATGAAAAAGATAGTTTTTTTTATTGTCCTATTGACAATTACAATTTCTACATTTGCTCAGAAAGATGTCACTAAATTTATGGGAATCCCTATAGATGGATTCAAGCCTGAAATGATTAAAAAACTTAAAGAAAAAGGATTTGTAAGCTCAACAAGCGATAAAAATATTTTGGAGGGAGAATTTAATGGCACACAGGTAAATGTGCATGTAGCAACAAATAACAATAAAGTATGCCGTATTATGCTATGCGATGCACATCAAATGGATGAAACTGACATCAAAATTAGATTTAACAAATTGTGCCAACAGTTTAAGAACAATTCTAAATATGCAAGTTTTGATGATTACACAATTCCAGAAGACGAAGATATATCCTATGAAATGGGAGTACACAACAAAAGATATGAAGCCGTCTTTTATCAAATCCCAGTGGTTGATTCTATCACAATTCAAAATGATGCGAAAAAATTTGCACAAGAAATTATTAAAGAAAAATACTCTGAAAGAGAATTGGCAAATCCCACAGCTGATATGATAAGAGAACTTACAAAAATAGCTGTCACATATGCAACAGATTTGATATCAAAGAAATCTGTATGGTTTATGATTTCAGAGCTCTATGGGAAATATGTTATTATTATGTACTATGATAATGAGTACAATAGAGCTAATGGTGAAGATTTATAACAACCTAAAATGATACTTATATGCCAGCATTAAATCAGCAAGAATTAGCTATTCATTGTGGACAACCGATAGTCTTATAAAGCTGGTACAGGATATCCTGCTGCCGAGCGAGGAGACGCGGGTCGATATGTTTCCGATGGATTATGAAGAGTTTAGATGGGCGTTGGGCGATACCGCCACGATACCGCTACTGCGTACGGCATTTGAAAAACGAATACCGTTAGGCGATGCCGTTCATCGGAGAATGATGCGCGATTTCCGCTTGTATATGCTGGTTGGAGGTATGCCTAAAGCCGTAGCAGAATATATCAAGACGAATAATCTCGGAGCGGTAGATTTAGTAAAGCGGGATATTGTCTCGTTGTACGAAGAAGATTTTTGGAAGTTGGATGATACGGGCAGAGCTACCGCATTGTACGATGCCATACCTGCGCAGTTGAGCAAGAATGCCTCGCGGTATCAGATTTCAGCGGCCATACCGGGCGAAAGAGCAGAACGAGTTGCAAGCGTAGTCAAGATGATGAATGATTTCATGTCTGCCAATGTTGCATATCATTCCAATGATCCGAATGTCGGGTTAGCTCTTACAATGGATAATGAGCGCTTTAAGATATATACATCCGACACTGGAATGTTTGTAACACTGGCCTTCAAGGACAAGGAGTTTACTGACAACATCATATATGAAAAGTTACTGAATGACAAACTCAGTACTAATTTGGGTTATGTATATGAGAATGTTATTGCGCAGATGTTGCGAGCTGCGGGTAAACAGTTGTTTTATCATACGATACCATTTGCAGACGGAAAGAAATATTATGAGGTGGATTTTCTAATATCGGATGGACATAAAGTGTCCCCAATTGAGGTGAAATCTTCTGGCTACAAATCGCATACATCGCTGGATGCCTTTTGTAATAAATTCTCCGACCGAGTTAAAAATAAATATATCATCTATACCAAAGACCTGAAACGGGAGCAAGGGATTGACTATATCCCGGTGTATATGACAATGTTCTTGTAAGAAATGAGATAGCACTAAATAAGACCGACCTTTTCGAAATTTCCGAAAAGGTCAAACCTAAGATAAAAATTCTTAGTTAAGAACCAATGATCTTTGAATGATTCATAAACTAACATATAATAATAGACGAATGGAAATAAGAGATTTAGAACATACCGATTTTGAAACTCTCTTTCACGGCTTTGAAAAAGCGTTTGCCGATTACGAGATACATTTTGAAAAAGAAGAGGTACGCTCCATGCTCAGACGACGCGGATTCAATCCCAAATTATCATTTGCCGCTTTTGAGAATGACGAAATTATAGCATTCACCTTAAACGGAATAGGAACATTCAACGGAATCCCACCAGCCTAGGATTCCGGTACCTGAACAGTAAAACAATACAGAGGACAAAATATAGCCGGAAAAATCTTCACATACTCTCTCCCATTTCTTCAGAAAGCCGGTATCAGTCAATACTTGTTGGAAGTTCTGCAAAACAACCAAAAAGCAATTGCCGTGTATCGTAGGATGAATTTTGAAGTAACTCGGGAATTCGACTGTTTCAGACAAACAAAAGAACTTATCGACAATCAAAAATTAAACACAAGCTGCATCATAAAACCAATCAATTCGCATTCTGTCAGGCATGCACAACACGATTGCGACTTTAATCCCTCGTGGCAAAACTGCATTGAGTCCATTGAAAGAGGAATATCCGAATTGACCTGTATCGGTGCTTTTTTGGACGAAAAAATGGTCGGTCATTGTGTCTTTGATGCACATACAGAGGACTTGACCCAGCTCGCCGTTTCAAACGCATACAGACGGAAAGGCATCGCCTCCAGATTGTTACAAGAATCCATAGCCGGATTGAAAACAGATTTTATTAAAATACTGAACATCCATTCTGAAAACCAAACAATGCCTGCTTTTCTCAAAAGCAAGAATATTCCATTGGCAAGCAAACAATTTGAAATGGTATTACCTCTTTAGCAATAATGATATAGGCTATGAGAAAAGTAATACTTTATATTGCCGTCAGTTTGGATGGCTATATTGCTGATGACAAAGGTGCCGTTGATTGGATAGGCGGGCATGATGAAAACGTAGAGATGGAAGATACTTTTACACCATTCTTCAGTGGCGTGGATACGGTTGTTATGGGAAGAAAGACTTACAACCAAATTGTGACCGAACTTTCACCCGACCGATGGCCCTATGAGGGAGCAACGACCTACGTCTTGACCCATCACAAAGAAACTGACAACACAAAAAATATCTGTTTCAAGAATATAGATGTGTGCCGATTTGTTGAAGAGTTGAAGCAGAAATCAGGTAAAAACATTTGGATTTGTGGAGGAGCAGAGGTGGCGCAGCAGCTCATATCAAATAATCTGATAGATACTTATCATCTGGTCGTCATTCCGGTTATTTTGGGTGAAGGCATCAGTTTATTTGGTAGTTTTACCCGAAAGATTGACTTGACTTTGGTTGAAACCAAGAAATACAATGGAATTGTGGAGGTAATATATAATCAGAAACAAATTTAGATTACCATTCACGTTCTTTACCCGATAAAGGACAAAACCAATTATACATGAAAATAGCACTCTGTTTTGTGTTATTCAGAGTGCTATTTCTTTGTAATGTTTTGATTTTTTGTGGAGTAGCAGGGTTTCGAACCCTGGTCCAAACACGGAATCAATATGCTTTCTACATGCTTAGCCGCTTGTTGGTTTTCATCGATAGACCGGAAAGAGGCACCCAAGCTATCGCTTAGCTTCTAAAATTTCGCCTTTCCCCCGAAGCCGGTTCAGGCTAACCTTATATTGACTGCACCCCATTTGCCGACCGGAATAAGGTGGAACCATCGGCGGGATGTCTCGTCTCCGCTCCTTGAGCAGAGATTAAGCCCCGAATCTTCTAAAGATTAGGCAGCGAGAGCGTAATTAGTTTCGCCAATTAAAATTTTGTGTCCGGGATTTACGGGCCGTTTCACTGCTCCCGACATGCTTACATACCTATTCTTCATGCTGTCAAATCCAAGTCTACCCCTTAATGGTATGTGGCAACAAAGATAGTGAAAATTGCCTAATTATAAAAATATTGTGATTTATTTTTGAGAATATAGGATATAATAAAAAAACTCCCAATCATTTTTTTGACTGGGAGTTTTTTTAGCGTTGATATATATTATTCGCCAACCATGTAGTGGTGATATCCGTTCAGTTTTTTCCAGCTTCCACGAGTGAAATCGGGAACTTCAACAGGCATACTGTTGTTTTGGATTGAAATGTTGGTCAATTCACCAATGCAAGACCATTCAGCAGCATCATAAACGTCCTGATCAAGAGGTAAGCCGTTGCGTAAGCAATAAATCAGACGATAGTCCATGATGAAGTCCATTCCTCCGTGTCCGCCTACCTTTTTAGCCATTTCTTCCAATTCTTTGTGAATCGGGTGTTTGTATTGTTTCATCAATTGTGCTTTTACATTTTCAGGAACGAATGTGTGCATATTCAAATTTTCATGGTCGGGCACACCTTCCATTTTTTCTGTTGAACGGAATGTATATCCCTCAATCGGATATTTGTTTGCAAAACCTTCTGTTCCGGTGAGCTGATACATACGGCTGTATGGACGAGGGTTCATAACATCGTGTTGCAGATGTATTGTCTGTCCGTTAGCTGTTTGAATCATAGTCATGGTGTGATCGGCATTTTTGAAATCTTTGCCGTCACGTCCTGTTGCTTCTTTTACTAAAGCTGGGCCTGTAACTGCTTTTGTTGCCATTGCTACAAGGTGTGTCATGCGATTGCCTCTGTGGATATCTAATAATTGGCAAGCCGGTCCGAGGCCGTGAGTAGCGTAAACATCGCCACCGTGTTTTTCATTGAAGTCCAAACGCCAGTTGCCTTGGTATGCTTTCCAGAATTCTTCCAGGTTGTGGATGTAAGCTCCTTCTACATGAAGGATTTCACCAAACAATCCTTGTTGAGCCATGTTTAAGGTAGTTAACTCAAAGAAGTCGTAAACACAATTTTCCAACATCATGCAATGGCGGCGAGTTTTTTCTGCTGTATTGACCAATTGCCAGCATTCATCCAGATTCATGGCTGCCGGTACTTCAATAGCAACGTGTTTACCTTGTTCCATAGCGTAAACAGCAATCGGAGTGTGGAGCAACCAAGGAGTTACAATGTATATCAGATCAATATCATTGCGGTTACACAATTCTTTCCAACCTTCTTCTCCACTATAAGCAGCAGCTTCCGGGAAGTTTCTTTTTTTCAGAAATTCCTGAGTCTTTGCAACTCTTTCTGGATAAAGGTCGCAAAGAGCTTTGATTTCAACTCCCGGAATATAAGTGAAACGCTCAACGGCACCGGGGCCTCGCATTCCGAGTCCGATAAATCCGACACGTACGGTTTTTAAGGGTTCGCAACGTAATCCTACAACATCTTCTTGACCTGCCGGGCGAGCAGGCATTTCAAGACGGATGATGCCATCTGTAGTCTTGCTTTCTTTTGCTTTTTCTTTTCCTTGGCCTGTGCAGCTAAAAAGAGCAATTACCAAGGAGAATGCTAGTAAGTTGATGATTTTTTTCATGTGTTATTAATTAAAGTATTTATTTTGTTAGTGATTCAATCCATTGATTCATTTCCTGTAAATGTGCATCAATGCTATGCAATAGAGTCAATTGAGCTAATGTGCGTTGATAATTGTGCTCCGGATTTTTGATTTTATAATATGTATCTCCGTTGATGTAATCTGTAAGGAAGCGCACGGTTTGCATATATGTCATCATTTGTCCGCTGAAGGGAAGTAAGCTGATTTCTAATGGTGTCAGGAATGCTTTTGCAGATTGGATATAGCCGCAGGCAAATTCTTTAAATATATCCATATTGACACTAACACGGCTTAGGTCTTCATCATCTTCCGCTCCGGTATTTCCTGCTGTGCGGATGAAGTCGCCAAAATCGGACAGAACGAATCCTGGCATAGTGGTGTCTAGGTCAATGACGCACAGGAAGTGATCGTCCTTATCAAACAACATATTATTGACTTTGGTGTCGCAGTGGGCAGTACGCTTGGGAAGTTTGCCTTCTTTGTAAAGTTTTTCAGCCAGACACATTTCTTCTTCACGAGCCAGCAATTCATCGACAATCGCCTGGACTTTGTCTAATCTGTTTGCAGCGTTCGTTTGGATAGCTTCTTTCAATTGTTGGATTCTGAAAGACATGTTGTGGAAGTCTGGTATTGTTGCTCCCAATGGCTCGCCGGGCAGGTCGCTTAGAAAGTATTGGAATTCACCAAAAGCGATACCGGTTAAACGTGCAAATTCGGGAGTCACTTGTTCGTATGTCTTTGAGTCTTTAATAAAGATGGTGACACGCCAATAGTTCTCTCCGTCGAAATAATATAGTTTTCCGTCTTTTGCCGGAATGATGGTAAGCGTTTTGCGTTCTAAATCGTTTTCGCTTCTTTCCTGCAGCTTATGGCGGATATGTTCTGTGATTCGCAGAATGTTGTTTTGCATAAGTGCAACATCTTTGAATACATTGTGGTTGATACGTTGTAAAACGTAATCCGGAGCCTCTTGAGCAATGGTTTTGATTCGATAGGTGTCATTAATCAATCCCGTTCCTAGAGGTTCAATTTCACTGATTTCATTTTCCAGTGCAAAATGTGATGCTATTTCTTTTAACTCCACGATTATATTGTTTTATGGTTTTAATTATTTATCTCATTCTGCAAAAGTAAAAAAATTTCATAAGAAACAGCGTGTTGTATAAAAAATTTTGCCTCTTTGAATGGCATTGTGTATTCAAAGAGGCAATAAATGAATGATAGTCTTATTTTATATCGTCTTGGATTCTATGTCTTCAAGAGGAAACATTTTTTCATAATTGCGGAAGCTATGCAGGTGTTTGTGCAATTGGGTTACTTCTTTTTGTAATGCTTCAATTCTTTCCAACAGATTATGAATGACATCAATACCTTCAATATTAATAGAGAGATCATAGTAAAAGTGGCAGTATTTTTCCAATTCGCTTAATTGGGTTGTTAATAAATATTGTTCTCCATCTATTCTTTGTATGTCAATCAAGCCTCCTTCTTCCAATGAAAGCAGGAAATCCGGTTCTATGTGGCTTTTTTCACAATATTCACGTATGATAATTAATTCGCTTTCCATAGCTATCGGTATTAAGAGTTTTGTAATTCTTTGAACAATTCTTTTTGTTTGTCAGTCAAGTTTGTAGGAAGTGTTACATTAAATGTTATCAGTAAATCCCCGAATTTTCCCTCTTCTTTATAGACTGGAAAGCCCTTTCCTTTCAGACGAGCTTTGGTTCCGTTTTGTGTTTCCGGCTTTATTTTCAGCTTGACTTTTCCATTGAGAGTGTCTATGATGATTTCTCCGCCCAAGATGGCTGTGTATAAGTCTATGGAAACGTTCATGTACAGATTGTCTCCATGTCTTTTATATACAGAATCTTCTGCGATGACAAATGTGATATACAGATCTCCTGATGGACCTCCATTTAAACCTGGACCTCCCTGACCGCTCAATTTGATAGTTTGACCATCTGCTATACCGGCAGGTACGGTGATTCTGATTTTTTTACCGTTGACGTCTAAAATTTGTTTATGTGTTTCAGCTGCATCACGTAGACTGAGGTGCAGTTCTGCATTGAAGTCTTGACCTTTAAAGCCTCCGCTGTTTGAACGAGAATACTTGTTGCTTTTACCGAATAATTCTTCGAAGAAGTCAGAAAAATCACCATGGTCTCCAGTAAAGCTACTGCTGAAATGACTGCTTTGTTGTTGATATTGTCGTTGTTGTGCTTCAAATTCATCAGCATGCTTCCAATTCTCTCCGTAAGCGTCATATTTTTTACGTTTTTCGGGATCTCCAAGCACTTCATTTGCCTCGTTTATTTCTTGGAATTTCTGCTTTGCGGTTGGATCGTTGGGATTCAGGTCCGGATGATATTTGCGGGCTAATTTTTTAAACGCCTTTTTAATTTCATCTTGAGTCGCTGTTTTATTGACTCCCAATCCTCCATAGTAATCAATATAAGCCATATCTATTACATATTAGTTTACTTAGGTAAATGTACGTAAGAATGGTATTGGTTGTCACTTAAATAAGGCTAAATAGTCATAATTGAATTTAACTCAATAAGGTGTGTTCTATTAATATTTTAATGCCGATAGCCACTAATATGATACCTCCTAAAAGTTCCACTTTCAGTCCTTTGATTTGTCCAAATCGGAATCCGCATATGACCCCGCAAAATGACAGTAGGAATGTGGTCAGGGCAATGATTCCAGCGGGATACCAGATGTCTGTTTGTAGAAATGCCATACTTATGCCGACAGCCAAGGCATCTATACTGGTAGCTACTCCTAGAGTCAGTAGCATTTTGAATGAGAAGGAGATTACAGAAGTTTCTTCTTTTTGAAAAGATTCATATATCATTTTGCCTCCCAAATATCCGAGAAGTACAAAGGCAATCCAGTGGTCGAAACTGGTGATGTATGTGCTGAAACGACTTCCAAGCAACCAGCCTAGCCAAGTCATTCCGCCTTGAAATGCTCCCATGATAACAGCCATTTTCAAAGATTTGCGCCAGCAAAAGGAGTGTAGGCACATTCCACCGCTGATGCTAACGGCTAAGCTGTCCATGGATAATCCAATGGCTATAAGGAGTGTGGTAATAAAACTCATAATGCATGATTGAAAGTGCAAAAATATAATAAAAATATGAGATTTGAAATTTGTTGTTTTGTAGAGTGGTCGATTGAGAGATACAATAAATGTAATTTAAATGTATATTTGTCACATGGAATTACAGACGATTGTTCATATAGACCCACCCGAATCTCTTTTGAGTTATCGGTCGCATATCATGATGTTAGGCTCTTGTTTTGTTGAAAATATAGGGGCTAAATTGGAATATTTTCATTTTGATGTAGATATTAATCCTTGCGGAATTGTTTATAATCCGGAGTCGGTGGCGAGTACTTTGGATATTTTGCTTAATCGAAAGATTTTTAAAAAGGATGATTTGTGGTATCATAATGGATTATGGGGCAGTTTTAGTCATCATGGTCATTTTTCCGCTTGCGATGCGGGTGAATGTTTGGCAGGCATAAACTCACGTATTATTGCTTCAGCCGAACGTTTACAGAGTTCAGACCTGCTGGTGATAACCTGGGGGACAGCTTGGGTATATGAGTATTTGAAAACAGGGATTATCGTGTCTAATTGTCATAAATTTCCTGCTGCGGCTTTTCGGCGTTTTCGTTTGAAGGTAGATGCAATTGTGGAAAGGTATGTTGGGCTCTTGGAGCATTTGCATTGCTTAAATCCCCGAATGAAGGTTTTGTTTACTGTAAGTCCTATCCGGCATTGGAAGGATGGAGCGCATGGTAATCAGTTAAGCAAGTCTGTGCTACATCTTGCAATTGATGAATTGGTGCAGCGTTTTGATTTTGTATCATATTTCCCATCGTATGAGATTGTGATGGATGAATTGCGTGATTACCGTTTTTATGCAGAAGATATGTTGCATATTTCGCCTCAAGGTGTGTCTTATATTTGGGAAAAGTTTCGTGACTTATATTTTGAGCCAGAAGCGATTTTGTTGATGCGTAAGGTGGATAAATTGAATAAAATGCTTGCCCATCGTCCTTTGAATCCCAATAGTGAAGAGGCGCTGAGATTGCATGCTCAAGCACAGCAAGATTTGGATGCCTTATTGGAAAAAGTTCGAAAATAGTGTTATTCTGTCACCTGATTTTCTTCTTTGGGAATATCCTGCATGGGGATACGTTTTAAATCTTCCAGTGTGATTTCTGTCTTTACCGGATAACTGGAAGGATGCAGTTTTCGAATGCGGTGGAGGGCGGGAATACTTTCCAGACGTGAATGGTAATTACCCGCACGGATTTTAAAATCCGGATCAAAATATTTTAAATAAGCCGGGATATCTAAAAAGTCCTGTTCAAATTTATCACGAAATTCTTTAAGTTTGTTTATATCGCATCCATATGAATTGACAGAATAGAGTTGTATACGGTAGCCCGTAAATGAACGTGTCTGTTTGTTTTGTCGGATATGCCATTTTAAGATGTCTTGTATTTTTCCTGTTGTATGTAATTCCACTGCACCACCATTTTCTAATGGCTCACTGAGTTCTTCCAGTAAATCATATTCCGGAATAATAATGACACTATCCATAGTTAACGTATCTATGGCTAATGTATTTATACTTGAGGAGTTGTGTGTTTGTGAAAAAACTCTCAATGGCAATAAAAATAACAATAGTAGTGCTAGTCTATACATATGTAATAAATTTGTGCGAAGATATAGAATAAATTATGAAAGGCAAAATGTATGGTTTAAAAGCTTGCTCTGTAATTATTAGTAAAATATGTCAAGTTAAAAAAGCGTTAATCCTGTAAGTCTGGCAGGATGGTATAACAAAAAGCTATAAATTTGCTTCATCAATCAAAAAAATTAAAATCATTATGTGTCAGGCAACAGATCAACAAATTATTGAGATACTGAAGATGGAAGCAATTCCTGCCTTGGGTTGTACAGAGCCGGTTGCATGTGCATTGGCGTGTGCTCGTTGTAAGGAAGAATTAGGTGGTGTTCCCGAAAAAATCGAGGTATATGTAAGTGGTAATATTTACAAAAATGGAATGGGTGTGGGAATCCCCGGAACTGGAATGGTGGGATTGCCGATTGCAGCTGCATTAGGTGCTGTGTGTGGAAAAACCGAATATGGGTTGGAAGTGTTGAAAGAGGTGTCTGTTGGCGATAATCTTCAGGTCGCTAAATCAATGCTTGATCATAATGCTGTTAAGATTTCATTAAAAGAAAATGCTCCTGATAAATTATATGCAGAGGCAATATGCCATAAAGGAGCCGATTCAGTAAAGACTGTTATCGTCCATGGGCACACCAATATCGTTTTGGTAGAAAAGAATGGTAATACAGTTTATAGTAAAAATGATACTCCGGTTGCGGCAGAAGCCAATGAGCGTGCAGAGTTGAGTCTTGCTCGTATTTGGGATTTTGTACATAATATCGAAGTTGAAAAAATCGACTTTTTGTTGGAAGGTGCTGAAATGAATAAAGCTATTTCCAATGAGGGGTTGAATGGTGAGTATGGTTTGCAGATTGGTCGTACATTAAAAGAAAACATCGATAAAGGAGTGTTGGATAACGACTTCTTAAATAATGTGCTTATTCGTGCTACGGCAGCTTCGGATGCTCGTATGGATGGATGTGAAAAACCGGTTATGACCAATTCTGGTAGCGGTAATCAAGGTATTACAGTATATTTACCTGTGGTTGTCGCTGCAGAACGTTTTGGCTGTTCTCGTGAACAATTGATAAGGGCTTTGGCATTGAGTAATTTGGTTGCAGCACATATTCACTATTATATGGGACATTTGTCTGCTTTGTGTGGAATTACGATTGCAGCAACTGGTTCTGCTTCTGCTATTACCTATTTGATGGGTGGAACATATGCGCAGATGGTGAATACGATTAAGACGATGTGTTCTAATTTGACAGGAATGATGTGTGATGGAGCTAAACAAGGTTGTGCTTTGAAAGTATATTCCGGAACATCTGCAGCTGTACAGGCTGCATTATTGTCTATGAAAGGAATCAAGACTCGTAATGATGGAGTTGTAGAAGAAGATATTGAAAAGACTATCCGTAATGTGGGTATTATTGGATCAGTAGGCATGGAGCAGACTGATAAAACAATTTTGGATATAATGTGCCACAAAGCGTAAGGTTTTAGATAATAGAATTTGAAAATGGGATTATCTTTTATAAGGTAGTCCCATTCTCTTTTTATCACCTTTTACTATTTTTGTAAAATGGGAAAGTGGATTAATATACATACGCATAGACCTGGCAAAGGGCTGAATATTGTTGATCCCTGTTTGGGAAATTTGGATGTTCAGCAGGGCGAAATAGTGTTGTATTCTGTTGGTGTTCACCCGATGTTTATTGATAAGGAAGTTGAAATGCGTTTGGAGGAAATTCGTAAATTTGCGAGTGATGGGGAGATTGTTGCTATTGGCGAAGCTGGCTTGGATAGAAATGTGTATGTGCCAATGGAGAGACAAATGGATGTGTTTAAGCGTCAGGTGCTTTTGGCTGCAGAGTACGATTTGCCTTTGATTATTCATGGAGTAAGGGCTGTTTCTGAGATTGTAGGAGAAGCTAAGCGAATAGGGAATTCGCATAAGTGGATTCTACACGGCTTTAATAATCGGCGTGAAGTTATGTCTGAATTGTTGCGTCACGGAATGTGTCTGTCAGTCGGACGCCAGGTGATGAATGAAGCATCCCATGCATGGCAATTGTTGCCGGAGATTCCTCGAGACCGACTGTTTTTGGAAACAGATAATTCGGAGTGGGGTATTGATGAAATTTATAACAAGGTTGCGCAGCGATTGGAAATGCGCGAGGAAGAGTTGCAGGATTTGATTCAGGTGAATTATAGGCGTTTATTTCAAAGATGATTTGTATACAGATTTAATTTTCAGAAATATATATTATGATGGAATGGTTGAGCAGAACAGAGTTGTTATTGGGGTGTGAGCGTTTGGAGAAATTAAAAAATGCACATGTATTGGTGGCTGGATTAGGTGGTGTAGGGGCATATGCTGCGGAGCAGTTGTGTCGAGCTGGAGTTGGTGAAATGACAATCATTGATGGAGATATTGTGGAATTGACTAATAAAAACCGACAATTGTCGGCTTTGGATTGTAATTTAGGACGTCCTAAGGCAGAAGTGATGAAAGAGAGGTTTCTTAATATAAATCCGGATATTAAATTGCACGTGATCAACGAGTTTATCCGTGACGAGGGAATGATTGAGATACTTAAAATGGCAAGGTATGATTATATTGTTGATGCAATTGACACTCTAGCTCCTAAGATTTTTTTGATTTATCATAGTTTGCAATTGGGGATACCAATAGTTAGCTCTATGGGTTCCGGGGGTAAATTGGACCCGTCTAAAATTGAGGTTGCTGATATCTCCAAAAGTTATAATTGTAATTTGGCTCGCATGTTGAGAAAGCGATTGCATAAATTAGGGGTATATAAAGGAGTGAAGGTTGTATTTTCTTCAGAATTTACTGATCCTGATGCGATTGTGTTGTCAGAGAGTCAAAATAAAAAATCTAATGTTGGGACTATTTCTTATATGCCGCCGATATTTGGTTGTTTTGTTGCTTCTGTTGTGATTCGGGATATTATTGGTGAAAAATAAAAGGGACTTTTAAAGTCCCTTTATTAGATTTTAAAAATTTGTATCACGTTCTTTTGGACGCATTTCAGTGTATTCACGTCCGCTGTCTTTGAATGCTTTTTTGATGTAGGCGACAACTTCCTCTAGGCCTTCTGCAAATTTCTCGAAGTCTTCTTTGTACAAGAAGATTTTATGCTTTTCAAAATTTTGCGAACCTTCATTATCAAATGTTTTTTTACTTTCTGTAATTGTTAGGTAGTAGTCATTGTTTCGGGTTGCCTTCACATCGAAAAAATGGGTCCTTTTCCCTGCTCTCACCGCTTTGGTGTAGATTTCTTCGCGATTATTCTCCATGCCATCATTTTTTTCGTATCCTTCCATGTCAGCTTGATTAAAATTAGTTAGTTTAATTTAGTTGGTATATTTTCATATATCTTGCGTCAAATGTATAAAAAAAAGTCAAGCTGTATAACATTTTTTGAGAAAAAATCAGTCTGTTGATTGATTTATTTATTTGAAGAGAAAGATTGAGTATGGAATAAATGAGTATATTTGCAGTTTAAACTAATATTTATTAATAATTTTATTGAAATGGAGATTGTAGTTAGCGGTATTAGACCGACGGGAAATTTACATTTAGGTAATTATTTTGGCGCAGTGAAAAATTTTCTGCGATTACAGGATGAGTATAATTGTTTTTTCTTCATTGCTGACTGGCATTCTTTGACGACTCACCCGCATCCAGGGGATGTGAAGGCGAATGTGCGGAAGATTCTTTCTGAATATCTTGCTTGTGGTATTGATCCTTCAAAATCTGCCATTTATATGCAGAGCGATATTAAAGAAACTTTGGAATTGTATTTGTATCTGAATATGAATGCTTATCTGGGTGAATTGCAGAGAGTAACTTCATTCAAGGAAAAAGCTCGCAAGCAACCGGAAAATGTGAATGCGGGTTTGTTGACTTACCCGACATTGATGGCTGCGGATATTTTGATTCATAGAGCAGATAAAGTACCCGTAGGAAAGGACCAGGAACAGAATATGGAAATGGCGCGTAAATTTGCTCGTCGTTTTAATATGATATATGATGTGGATTTTTTCCCGGAACCACAGTCTTATTCATTTGGTGGGGCTGCAATTAAGGTGCCGGGGTTGGATGGCTCTGGTAAGATGGGTAAGTCAGAGGGTAATGCTATTTATTTGGTGGATGATGCGGCAACTATTCGTAAAAAAGTGATGAAAGCAGTTACGGATAGCGGTCCAACAGAACCGAATAGTGAGAAACCTGAAGCGATTGCTAATTTGTTTACTATGCTGAAAATAGTTTCTTCGGCTGATACGTACGATTATTTTAATGAAAAATATAATACTTGTCAGGTGCGTTATGGCGATTTGAAGAAACAGCTGGCAGAAGATATTATTAATTTTACATCGCCTATTCGTGAACGAATATTAGATTTTTCAGCGAATACCGAGTATATGGACAAAGTGGCTCGTGAAGGTGCAGAAAAGGCGCGTGAAAGTGCAGATAAAACGCTTCGAGAGGTTCGGAAAATTATAGGATTCTAATCTCATGTACGAATATATAAAAGGAGCCTTGATTGAAGCAGCACCAACATATGCTGTAGTGGAATCAGGAGGAATAGGTTATTATATCAATATATCAGTAAACACTTATTCTCAAATTTCTCAGGCAAAGGAAGTTTTACTTTTTTTACATTTGATAGTGCGGGAGGATGCTCATTTGCTGTATGGCTTTGCTACGAAGGAAGAAAGAAAGATGTTCAGGCAATTGATAGCTGTTTCAGGTATCGGGGCTAATACAGCAGGTGTTATGTTAAGTTCTATGACAGTGAATGAAATTGTCGGTGCTATCATGACAGAAAATGTAAATGCCATTAAAAGTGTAAAGGGTATAGGATTGAAGACTGCGCAGCGAGTGATTATTGAATTGAAAGATAAAGTTGGTGGAGTTGAAGTGGTTGATACTATGCCTGGAAATAATGCTGCAACCATTAAGGAGGAGGCATTGGCAGCATTAGTTATGTTGGGATTTGTAAAAACTCAGGCAGCAAAAGTATTGGACAAGATTATTGCAGGAGGTGGTATAACGACCGTAGAGCAATTGATAAAATTAGCATTGAAACAGTTGTAAATAATGTATTAATGAAATATAAGATTTTTGTAAATAATCCATGGCAGGAGAATACAGTGGTTCTGTATGACGAAACCGGAGAGGCTGTTGTAGTTGATTGTGGATGTTTTAGTGGAGAAGAAGAACAGCGCTTGAAAGATTTCTTTTTGAAAGAGAAACTTACTCCAGTGTTGTTGTTAAATACCCATTTGCATCCGGATCATGTTTTCGGCAATAATTTTATGAAAGATTGCTATGGTTTGGAGGCTAAAGCTTCTCAGGATGATGAATTTTTGTTGGAGCAAGCTGTGGAGTATGCTGCTATGTTGGGGTTGAGAGGAACAACACCTCCACCAGCTTTGGGTGGCTATATTAAGGATGGAGACTTGCTCTGTTTTGGTCATTCGGAATTAAAGGTTATTGCAGTGGCCGGTCATTCGCCTGGTGGACTTTGTTATTATAGTGAGGCTGATAAGTTGTTGATTGCCGGAGATGTTTTATTCGCAGGAAGTGTGGGACGTTCTGATTTGCCTGGAGGTAATGGGAATGCATTGATTTCTGGTATTCGTGAAAAATTAATGGTATTGCCGGAAGATGTTCAGGTAATTACTGGACATGGTCCAATGACGACTATTGGTGAGGAAAAGAAATATAATCCGTTTTTATAATAGGTGATTCATGATAGGAATTATTGTTGCAATGAAAGTGGAGTTTCAATTATTTGAAGCTTTGCTTGTGGATAAAAAGGAGGAAGTTTATCGGGGCTTTCATTTTTTATGTGGGAAAGTGCAGGATAAGAGTGTTGTATTGATGCAGTCGGGAATAGGTAAAGTCTGTGCTGCAGCTGGTACCGTAGAGATGATTGAACATTATGCTCCAGATTATATTTTGAATACAGGTGTTGCAGGAGGAATTGATTCTAAACTTCGGGTGATGGATATTGTTGTTGGTAAAGAGGTGGTTTACCATGATGTGTGGTGTGGTAAAGGGAATGAATATGGCCAAGTGCAAGGTTTGCCTGCTCGTTTTGTGAGTGATGAATATCTGTATGGTGTTGCTATGGCTGTAAAAAGCGAAGTATTATTGCAAGGGGGATTGATTTGCAGTGGAGACAAATTCATTACTAGTTGTGATGAATTACACGTAATCAAAAATAATTTTCCGGATGGACTGGCTGTTGATATGGAGAGTGGAGCTATAGCACAAGTGTGTTGTATGTTCGGAATACCTTTTTTGAATTGTCGAATTATCAGCGATACTCCTGGATTTGTGGAAGATCATACTGCACAATATAAGAATTTTTGGACTTTGGCTCCTGAAAAATCTGTAGAAGTGTTGCAACAAATAATAGAAAAAATATGAAAAAGATACCAAGTTTTACGATTGACCACCTTCATTTATTGAGGGGAATCTATGTGTCTCGAAAAGATTATATGGGCGACCAAGTTGTTACTACTTTTGATATTCGTATGAAAGAGCCGAATCGAGAACCAGCTTTGGGATATGGAGCGTTGCATACAATAGAGCATTTGGCTGCAACTTTCTTACGTAATCATCCGGTTTGGGGTGATAAAATAGTATTTTGGGGACCGATGGGGTGTTGTACAGGAAATTATTTTTTAATGAAGGGAGATTTAGCTGCACAGGATATCGTTGAATTAATGCGTGAAACATTCCGTTTTATTCGTGATTTTGAAGGAGATGTTCCGGGTGTAGCACCTAAGGATTGTGGGAATTATCTGTTACATAATTTGCCGATGGCTAAATATGAGGCAGATAAATATTTACGAGAGGTATTGGATATTATTGAAGAGAAAAATATGGTATATCCGCAATAGTGCAGGCAATTAAATATAAAAAATAGCTGCCATGAACAGACAATGTCATATTCATGGCAACTATTTTTATTTGACACTTCCTACTGTTTGTTGGAAGTTGTTGCTTTTAAGTAGGGCGTTATGACCGGCTTTAGAGAATACTCACTGTTCCCTTTGTTGACAATTGATTTTTCTGCATCGAAATCAATGATTACGTAATAGTCATTAATGGTGGGAATGGTTGATTGTACATTGATTTTTAGACCTGATGTTTTTCCACTAGGCACCTTGAGAGGTACAATTGTTCCGTCTTGTAGTGTTAGGGTATTTTTATCTCCTAAAATGAGGCGTACTTGATGTATTTTGCTACCTGCATGGAGGTTGACGAGAGAGAGTAATGTGTCTCTACCATCTCTGTATTGAAGTAAATTGATGATACAGGGTTGAATCGGAAGAGTTTCCCATTTTTCATTTCCTAAAGAGTAACCGACTCCTCTTATGTCAATGTGTACAGCTTGGTAGTTTTCTTCTGTCGGGGCATCTGTTAGATAAAAACTAACGTTGACATTTTCATTAGAATCATTACATGCAAAAAACATGGTTAGGCACAAGCCTAATAGTAAAATAACAGCTTTTGTATTCATCGTGAGTGTTGTTAAAGATTCGTATTTTATTTTGTTGATATTGGACGATAATTTTTGCGGTCTAAATAATCAGTCGTATTAGCGCAATGAATGCCTCTTTCTTTCATGGCTTTATTTCTACCTATGTGGATTTCTGGAAATTTACCATTTTTCTTGATTAAAATCGTAATGGCTAAACCTATAAAAGCGATACCGATAAGGATAGCAACGATGATAAATACTTTCAAAATCATTTTTTTTATGCGTATTGATATTATATTTATTGCAAAAATAGGGGATAAAAACAAAGAAGATTAAGTATTTCGATAAAAAAATACTTAAAAAGCAAGTTTCTTTCTTATGTTTTTTCTACATTTGACGCGTGAAAAATGTAAAGTATAGATTATTTAATTTGCATGATGATGGTAGATTACGAAAACAATGAGGGATTTGACATGAATGATGACCGCGAGGAAATCTATTCAAAGGCAGTGAAGGCTGGTAAAAGAACCTATTTCTTTGATGTTAAAGCTACACGCAATAACGATTATTATCTGACGATTACCGAAAGTAAGAAAAAATTCGATAAAGACGGCAGTGCTAGCTTCGAGAAACATAAAATCTTCTTGTATAAAGAAGACTTCGAAAAGTTTGCAGAAGGTTTGGATGAAGTTGTAGCTGTGGTAAAAAATGCTCTGGAAGGTAAATTTCCTGAGAACTATTAAAGAAGTGAAAAGCCAAAATAAAAGGTAAAAAGCGACAGGATAGGCTCGTTGCTTTTTATCTTTTGTTTTATCCGTATAAATTATTTTCTTTAAAATATATAGTTGTGGCGAAGAAAGAGGTTGTTAAAGGTATTTTTAACGACATTGCTCCCAAATATGATCTATTGAATCATTTATTATCGATGAATATCGATAAAGGTTGGCGTCGTAAAGCAATGCGTGAAATTGGAGAAAATGGGAAGGGTAAACTGTTAGATGTTGCTTGTGGAACAGGAGATTTTGCAATTGCAGCTTCACGTGCTGGGGTTAAAAAAGTTATCGGGATCGATATATCCGCTAACATGGTGGAAATAGGTTGTAAGAAAGTGCGTGAATTAGGATTGGAAACTCGGATAGAGTTACAGAGTGGAGATAGTGAACATATTAATTTTCCTGATAGTACGTTTGATACTGTAACAGTTGCTTTTGGAGTCCGTAATTTCGAGCATTTAGAATTAGGATTGAAGGAGATGTGTCGTGTATTACGTTCTGGGGGAAAAGTTATTATATTGGAATTTTCTATGCCTGAGCGTTTCCCTATGAAACAACTGTATAAATTTTATTTTCGCCATATATTGCCTACAGTAGGTGGGTGGATTTCAGGAAATAAGGATGCATATGTTTATTTACCGGAATCTGTAATGAAATTCCCGCAAGGCAATGCCTTCTTGAAGATTATGGCTGAATGTGGTTTTACGCAAGTTCAACAGCGCAAATTGACATTTGGTATTGCTAGTTTATATATCGGTTTAAAATAATTTTATAATCCCCCTAATAGAGCAAATAGTAGGGTCGAAAGAGAAAGAATTTTTAGTTGAGGATCTAGTGCTCGGCCAATTCCTTTGGTAACTTTTATTAGGTGTATGGTAAAAAACGGCAGGGTAATAAGATAGAAAAAATGACTTCCATCATGATGTGATGTATATATGCCCATGCATATAAATGCACCTATAATAAGTAGAAAATGATATATTTTAGCACGTGCTATACCTAGCTTTACCGGGAGGGTGTTTTTTCCACAGTTTTTGTCATTTTCGATATCTCGCATATTGTTGAGGTTTAAAACTCCGCTAGAAAGAAATCCGATAGCACTTGCCGGTAATAATACCGAAACATTAATTTTGTGGGTCATGAGAAAGTAGGAGCCCATTGTACTCAGAAGTCCAAAAAAAAGAAAAACAAATACATCTCCTAATCCATGGTATCCATATGCATTTTTCCCGACTGTATATTTGATTGCTGCTATGATTGCTGCAGCTCCTAAAGCAATCATAATAATGCCGTCGCTGCTGAAAATGGAATCAAAGGCTGAATATACAAGGCTTGAGCCGAAGCAGATAGATAGACAAATAAAGATTATAATTGTACGTTTGAATTCAGGAAGAGTGAGAGCTCCTGATTGTATGCTTCGTATCGGTCCTAAACGCTCACTATTGTCTGTCCCTTTTTGTAAATCTCCCAGTTCATTTGCTAGATTTGATAATATCTGTAAGCAAAGAGTGGTGGCTATTGCCAATGAGAATGGTAGCCACTGGAAATAACCGTCAGCTTTAGCTAATAAAGTACCTAAAAAAATTCCTGATAAGGAAAGCGGAAGTGTGCGTAATCGAAAACTTGATATGTAATATTTTGCTTTGCTCATAATGAAAAATTTAGGGCTTTATTATCATGTGATTCTGAGAACAAAAATACAAATTAATTTTGTGAATATTATGAAAATAAAAAAGCGTGGTAAAAACCACGCTTTAATATCTGGTATAAACAAAGATTACAGATTGGTGCGGTTTATCGGCATTGTCATACAACGAGCACCGCCACCGCCACGTGGAAGTTCTGAACCTTCAATTGTGATAACATACTTGCTATGTTGTGCTAAATCCACTTTATTGGCTAGAACATCATTGGCTTTGATAATGTCAAATCCAGCTTTGTTCATAGATTCCATAGTGTGGTTGTTGCGGGCATAGCCAAGTACCTGACCGGGACCTACTGCAAAGAAATTGGCTCCACTATGCCATTGTTCGCGTTCCTGATTCCAGTCGTCTGTTCCACCACAATATACAGGTTCTAAGTCCATGCCGAGTTTTTTCAATGCACATAGCAGATTGGTTTCTGATTGGATGCTTTGCAATTTTCCATTCTGTATGGTAATGTGGACTGTCTGGTAGCTGCCTGGATTTAAAATGAGAGGAGCAAACACCATGCATTTATCTCGGTCAAGTAGAGTAAATACCATATCTAGGTGAATAAATGATTCCGGAGAATGCGGAAGTTCCTGTACTATGATATGCTGTGCTTTTTCACTCTTACGGTTCATGAATTCATATATTAGCATGTCAATAGCCTGGGTACTTGTACGGGCACCATTACCAATTAAAAGAATATCGTCACGTGCAATCAGAACATCTCCGCCTTCGATATGACGTAAACGAGGGCTTGCTTCATCTGTAGTCGGGATCGTGATTGTCTTTGTTTTGAATTCTGGTGTAAAATCAAAAATTGACTGCATGATGATGGATTCTCTGTCTCTGATAGAATTTGCCATACGACCAATTAACACTTCGTTATATACACTCATGGATGCATCACGGGTAAAGAAGAAATTGTGCATAGGACGCAGAGCATACCAATCTTTGCTTAAAAATTTGGTCAGATTGTCTTTTGTCATTTCAACCCCTTCAATCAAAAGACGTGACAAATCTTCGGCACTGCTTGACAATAATTTATCTTTTAGACTACCGGTAGGTGATACTTCGCTGATGAACGGTTCTATACGTTCTACACGATTAATGACTTCTGCTTTTACTTTATCATTTTTCAGGATGTTGCATAAAAGTTCTTTTACTTGATACGTATTGGTGATTTTGGATAATACGCCTGAAATTTGTTTATACTCTTCACGTGCAATAGACAAGTTGATAATATCACTGTATAATGCTCGCTCAGCATTTTCAGGTGTCATGTTTTCAACTTCTTCACCCGGAGTGTGAAGAATAACACCATTAAGTTTTCCAATTTCCGATTGGACGTTGACTTCTACTATTGGATTCATATATATATTACTGTGGTTATACAATTGATTTGTTACAAAATTACTACTTAAATAGTTAATAACCTTATGTTTACGCGCTATAATTATGCAAAAACCAAAAATAATTATGCATTAGGCTAAGTTGGTCAGAATCAGACGTCCGGTGACGAGATATATGTTTAATCCTATAATATCGTTGGTTAGCGTGATAAAAGGTCCTGTGGCTAATGCCGGGTCTATTTTCATGCGGTTTAACAGTAGGGGGAATGCCGTACCAAAGATTGAGGCGAAGATTATGACAACAAATAATGCAATGGTTACGGTGATGGGCATTGCAAGATTTGGCATGCCAAATGATAGCGTCAGCAAGAAAATGATCGATGAGCAAATAGTGGCATTAATTAATGCTCCTCCCAAATCTTTCAATAGGTTGCCGAAACCGCTTTTGAGACTCAGTGAATTGGAAGCTAATCCTTTTACGACAATTGCCGATGATTGGATTCCTACATTTCCTCCCATAGCAGTGATAACCGGTATGAACATGGCTGTTACAGGAAAAAGGGCAATTTCTGCTTCATATAATGAAATCATCCAAGCTGAAACCATACCTCCAAAGAGAGCTATGACCAACCAGGGAAGGCGTGCTTTGGTTTGGTCCCATATGCTGTCTGATGATTCAACATCTTGCGAGATACCCGACATCATTTGGTAGTCTTTGTCTGCCTCGTCTTTGATGAAATCGACAACGTCGTCAATCGTGATTCGACCTACAAGACGCCCCACTTGGTCTGTTACTGGGATGGCCACTAAGTCGTATTTCTGCATCATCAAAGCAACAGATTCTGCCGGTTCATCAGTCTTGACAAATATAATGTCAGGGTAATATAGATTGATGATTTTGGCAGATGTCGGTGCTGTGATTATCTTTTTCAATGAAAGACGCCCTTTTAGTTTGTTATCGTCATCTACAACATATATGTTATAGATTTCATCAAGATTTTCTGCCTGGCGGCTCACTTCCCGAAGGCAGGTGAGTACTGTCCAGTTTTCATTTACCATCACCAGCTCTTTGGCCATTAAACCTCCAGCTGTGTCATCATCATAATGCAAAAGATCTACGATGTCTCCGGCTTGTTCCAAGTCTTCCATGTGCGACAGCACTTCATGCTGTTGTTCGTTGGGCATGCTGGATACCAAGTCGGCTGCATCGTCCGAGTCCATGTTGTCTATGAATCGGCGTGCAATAGTTTCTGCCGGAAAAGATTCAATAAAGTGAACCCGCTCTTCTTCATCGATTTCCGCTAATACGTCACTGGCTTTTTCGTTGTCTAGCAGGAGGAATACAAATTGAGCACGTTCGTTATTGAGTTCTTCTAATATTTCGGCAATATCGGCAGGGTGAAGGTCTGCAACTAATTGGGATACTTCGGATTTATTACCGGCATCTATCAACTCTTCTAGTTGGTTTAGAAATTCATGAGTTAATTCAAATTGTTGCATACTTTTATATTTTAAAGTTTTGTTATTCTTTTAATATTTCACGGGCTTCTTGCAATTCTGTGCAGAAATGTAAGAATGCATCAATATCTAATTGTTCCGGACGCATATTAAGATAATTTGATTCGTATCCTGGAGGAATGAGTCCACGGATAGAATTACGTAAAGTTTTACGGCGTTGGTTGAATCCTGTCTTGACTATATTGAAAAACAGTTTCTCATCACATCCCAATTCCTGGCGTCCGTTCCTGGTCAGGCGGATGACTGCAGATTTTACTTTAGGAGGAGGGTCGAATACTTTTTCTCCAACAGTAAACAGATATTCAATGTCGTAGAATGTTTGTAAAAACACGCTGAGTATACCATAGCTTTTGTTGCCATGTGGAGCAGCTATTCGTTCTGCAACCTCTTTTTGAATCATACAAACAACTTGTTTTACCAATTGTCGATTTTCTATGATTCTAAAAAAAATTTGTGAAGATATATTATATGGCAGGTTTCCGATAACGGAGAACGGTTCTTTATAAAGTTCTGTAATGTCCATTTTTAGAAAATCGCCATAGAGAATACGTTCCCGATGTTCCGGCAGTTCGGAATGTAAATACTCAATGGATTCTCTGTCTATATCTATAGCATGCACGGAAAAATCCGGATTCGTCAATAAATGGCGTGTCAATACACCCATACCCGGTCCTATTTCCAATACCTCATGTGTCATTGGTAACAGGCTTTCTGTGATTTTACGTGCAATATTCTGGTCGCGCAGAAAATGCTGACCTAAACTTTTTTTAGCTCTAACAATACTCATGTTGCAAAAGTACACAAAATCGCTGAAAACAGCGTGCAGATAAGCATTATTTTGTACATTTGCACGCACAATTTACTATTGGGCATTTATTTTCATCATATTGTTTATGAGTCCTTTTTTGAAAAATGTAATTAAGTTTTGCTTGTTTTTGGCTGTTTCTGTATTTCTTTTCTGGTTGGTTTATCGTGATCAGGATTGGAGTGAATTGATGACTGTGCTGAAAGAAGATGTTAACTATACCTGGGTAGGAGTTGCTTGTATTATGGGGATAGCAAGCCATATAAGTCGTGCTTTGCGTTGGCAGTTATTGACTGCTTCTATGGGCTATAAAATTCGTTTTTGGAATAGTTTTATGGGAGTCATGATTGGTTATTTCGCAAATCTTGCAATTCCCCGTATGGGCGAATTTACTCGTTGTGGGGTTGTCAACAAATATGAAAAGGTGCCTTTCTCCAATTTGTTGGGCACGGTAGTGACAGAACGTGTGATAGATATGTTGATATTGCTTGCATTGACATTAGTAGTTGTCGTTACTCAATTTAAGCAAGTTGGCATTTTCTTGAATAATAATCCAGAAATTAAAGCTAATGTGGCGCATTTATTCCATTCTTCGTGGATGGTGCTGGTTGTTTGTCTATTGGGGGTAATGCTATTGCTGCTTTGGAAATTTTTCTTGAAAAAACGCATACAAGGACGTATTTGCATTTTTCTATCCGGTTTAAAGGATGGATTGCTTGCAGTAAAAGATGTTCCCAATAAAGGACTTTTTATTTTTCATTCGCTCTTCATTTGGCTAATGTATTTTTTAATGTTTTATGTTTGCTTTTTCTGTTTTGAATTTTCTTCTCATTTGGGAATGTTGGTAGCACTTACTTGTTTTGTACTGGGAAGTTATGGTATGGTCGCTCCGGTACAGGGTGGGGTGGGTGCCTGGCATTTTATGGTGATAGCATCTTTGTTGATTTATCTGCCTCATACTCCTGAAATGCAGGAAATGGCAAAGATTTTTGCATTGCTTACACATAGTTCTATGACCCTTCTTTATATTATTGTCGGTGTTATTTGTATGATTGTTTTACCATTATATAATAGAGATTTTACGAACCATAAATGATAGCAATGATGGATTCTGTGCAACTTATACAATCTTATTTCCCTGATTTGACCCCTGAGCAATTGGAAAGATTTGCTCGATTGGAAGGTTTGTATCGCGAATGGAACGAAAAAATTAATGTGATATCCAGAAAAGATATGGATGCATTCTGGGTACATCATGTGCTACACTCTTTGGCAATAGCTAAAGTGATTCAGTTTGTGCCGGGCACTCGTATTATGGATGTGGGAACAGGCGGAGGTTTTCCAGGTATCCCATTGGCAATTATGTTTCCGGATTGTAATTTCCTTTTGGTAGATTCGATTGGCAAGAAAATAAAAGTTGTTGAAGGTGTTCGTGATTCCCTGGGCTTACAGAATGTTATGGCGCGGCAGACTCGAGTTGAAACTGTCAAAGAAAAGCAGGATTTTATTGTAAGTCGTGCTGTGACGGCTTTCCCTGCATTTGTCAGTTGGGTAAAAGACAAGACTTCTAAAGAATCTCGTAATATTTTGCCGAATGGAGTGCTTTATTTAAAAGGAGGTGATTTTGAGGAGGAATTAAAACCTTTTGCCGGACGTACAACGGTTTATAATATTCCGGATTTCTTTCATGAGGAATTTTTTGAAACCAAAAAGGTGATACACTTAGTGCTATAAGGAATGAATAAGAAAGGTTGGCTTTTTTCTTTAAGCCAACCTTTCTTATTCATTATTTCACCCAAACATTTATTATTTCGCCGATAAACATTTTATGAGGGGTTTTTCCCCATTTATCCTTTGCTTCCGGATTGAAGATTGCCTCCGGATTGAATGGTTGTGCTACCATTTTTCTACATTCAATAATCATCCATGCTTCTGAAAATGCCTTGCTTCCTGTTGGAGTTGTTAGAGGTGTCAGGCCTGAACCAGCCACTTTATCAGTATCCTTACCACTATGGCTACCGCAGTAATTTAAAACATCACGATAAGTTTCTGTATAGAAACTCAATGTATAGGTATCACTGTTTTCCATATATTTGATAGTATGGCGAGTGGGATTGATAAAGCAAAAGGCTACCGGTTTGTTGTATAAATGTCCTAAACCACCCCAACTGGCTGTCATCATGTTAAATCCGGCATCATTTCCAGCTGTGATTAACATCCAGTTCTCAGAAAGCATTTTATAGATATTACCTGGAATTTTATCTGGAGCAATTTGTCTGTATCCGTTTAAATAGGAGTTGTCTGATTCTGTATTGATAGCTGTTGCTATGGTTGCTACTTGGGGGGTAGTCGTCTGTGTAACATTTTGTCTTTCATCGGTCTGTACGATAGCCGGTGTCGTTGTTTGAGATGCACCTACAGCTTTTTCTGCATCGGCATACAATTGGTTTACCAGGTCTATTGTGTGTATACGGAATTTTCCTGTTGCTTTGATGAGTTTGTCTTTTTTCTTGGTGAATGTATATTCATCGGTAATCTGTTCTTCTGCAGGAATGATTTCTTTTTTATCACCATTGCTGTATAGATAGCGTATTGCAGAAATTTTCATTTGATACGAGCCGGCTTGACATTCAATGGCCAGCTGGTAGTTGATGGTTGCACGATCAAGAGCTAGGGCTTTATCCGTGAATACTAAATATTCTTGTCCGAGGCATGCGATTTGTCCTGAGTTTGGATCAGAGTATAGTACACGACTTTGCATGGCATCTTTCTCTACGGGCACAAAGCGATTTCCTGCCCAATAAATTAATTTGCTGAATATGGCATCCTGTGTCATACCGGCTGCTTTAAATGATTTGCTGAATACCACCTTCCCGTTTTCAAGGGGTACAGCTCCTTCCATGTATTGGGGGTCTACTTGTGCATGCAGTAGTCCAGGAAGTAATAGTAGAAATAGTAATAGTTGTTTCATACTGATATTGATTTTGTTTCTAGCAAAGATAGAAACCGCTTTTGAATTTTCTATATAAAAGTATGAAAAAGTACGTGTACATTTTTATCTTTGTTGGTATTCTTTGTACGTGAATAATTCAATTGTTTGTAGATGGGAATGAATGCTTGTTTTTATGAAGGACCGATTGGGCGTTATATTCTGGAGGAACGGAATGGATACCTGACACATTTGTGGTTAGGTGACAACCTTACTAGCGTATCGTCCGAAATGTTGACAGAAGAAACTCCTTTGTTAAAAGAAGCCCATCTTCAGTTAGAGGCATATTTTGCCCGCCAATTGAAGCAGTTTGATTTACCATTGCAGCCCTTGGGTACAGCGTTTCAATTGAAAGTGTGGAAAATTCTTTCTACTATCCCCTATGGAGAAACCATTACTTATGGTGAAGAAGCTTGTCTTGTCGGCAATCCATGGGCAGCGCGTGCTGTTGGTCGGGCCAATGGATGCAATCCGTTGCCTATTTTTATTCCATGTCATCGAGTGGTGGGTGTTGGTGGTAAATTGACTGGTTATTCCGGTGGTGTGGATATAAAGCGTTGCTTGTTACAGATAGAAGGGGTATGCGGATTTGAGTGATATTTTGTTAATGTGAGTTTTATTTGATGTTTTTTGTGATTAATTTATTTACTTTGTTTGCTTAATTGATATGTCGATGATGCTTAAGCAAGAGGAATTTTTAGAATCTTTCAATCACAAAAAGGAGGAGGCATACTATCAGCTTTTTCAGCAGTTTTATAGTTACCTTGTACTTTTTGCAGAGCGTCATGTAAAAGACCGTAAAATAGCAGAAGATATTGTACAGGAGTTATTTATAGCTGTATGGGAAAGTCCCAAAACATATAATTCTTTTATAGGATTAAGAGCCTATTTGTATGACTCTGTTCTACATCGGTGTGCAGATATCCAAAAACATCAGTTAGTGGAGGATAAATATACGGAATATTTGACTTATGAACAGACTTTGGAAGATGATTCTGTGCAGAAGGAGGAGATATACCGTGAATTGTACATTGCTATTGACAAACTCCCGGGACGGGAAAGGGAAGTGTTGCTTTTAGCTCTTGAAGGAAAATCAAATCAGGAGATTGCAGAGCAATTGGAATTATCTGTCCTGACGATAAAGACTCATAAAAAGAATGCTTATAATCGTTTGAGAGAGCGATTGGGTAGTTTTATTTTATTGCTATTTCTTCATGAAAAAAATATCCTGCCCTAAATGCAGACAGGATATTTTCACTTGTTTTTTAGGTTTATTCTTCATTCCAGTCCGGTATTGGAAGGTGGGTTCGCTCTGAAACTGTTACGTCTTCCGGAACTGTAAAAGTGTCGTGCTCAAAGAAGTGAGTTTGTAATTCTTTTTGTCCGCTTGCATTGTATTGATAAACTTTCAGTTTGAATAATACCCATTGTACAATGCCGTATCGGCACATAACACTGAAATAGGGGATATGGTTGATCATACAGCTTTTTTCTTCACTATGGCATACAAATGCACCTGTTTGGCTCAGATAGCCGGCACCTCCGTCAAATGTTCCCAATACGGCAGAATAAGCTGGTCGGTTGAATGTTGGTCCCCATGCGAATGCCGGATATCCTAATACACCAGGGAATGCCAAGTTGGAATAATAAAGGTTTTTATTGAACGTTTTTTGGATTTCCGTTTTGATTTCCGGTGTCAGATAATTACCAGGAGTACTCCATTCATCTGCCAGTTTGCCAATGGCATGTCCGCCCACTTCGTGCAGGAAGATGTTGGTAAAGCCGCCGGGTAATTGGGTGTCGCGGTTTAACGGGACATAACTGATGGCTTTACCGGAAGAATACCAATAGGTTTTACCGCCATAACGTTCATCGTTTACCAATACAACGACCACTGTCTGGTTGTCCATAATCTCATCGGTCATTCCGAGTATTTTGCTTGCATAGCCGAAAGCAAGGTTATTGGATCCTAAAATTCCGTTGTCTTTCAGATAGGTGGAGCTGAAGGCCGTTATTTTTATTGTATCGCTTCCTTCTCCAGTAGCAGTGTTGGCTCCCCGGTCTTCCGATTCACAGGCAATGGAGTAGACATTGAAATATTCTTTGTAAGTCTTGTATGGCTCGATGTTAAACAAGAACTCGTAAGCTTCCTTTACTGCTTTGTCGAAAGTTCCGGTTTCGGCAATTAAATCTTTGTCTATAAATCCATCCCCTACAAAAATGATGTTGAATCCTTTGTCTATATCCAGATTGCCGTAGTGTTTCTGGATATGTCCGTCAGCACGGATACCTCCTTCCTGTGAAGCGGTCAATTTGATAGAGCGTACCCCATAGCGTAAGCGTACTGTGGTTGAACGTCCCTTTTCCTGGCTGTTGTCTGTGGTGGAAAATACCAGTGCAGTGGTTCCATGCCCTATGGTGTCCGGAACGGTCAGCCAGCCGGTGGAGTCTGCTATCTCCACCTTCCAGTTCATATTGGTATTGATATGTAGTGTGTCGTGTGCAACCCCTTTGCTGAAATCCAATGTTTTTTTGGAATCAGCGATTTCAAATATCATGGGTTCCTGACGGATGGAAAGACGGACAACATTGTCTCCACAGCTTACTTTTACAGCTGTCCCACGTTCATAGACATCGTCTGTCGGGTCTACATATATCACTAATTTGTCATTTGCTTTGCCGCTGGCATTGGCTACACGGCACCATTCTGCCATACTTTCTGCGTGCCAATCAGATCCGGCAGTTACATCTACCGTGATGGTGTCTCCGGCTGCATTCAGTAGCATGTTGTCTGTTGAAAATTGCAGACTGCCGTCTACCGAATCATCATTACAGCCGGTGAATATGGCTGCCAACGACAGAAAGCCTACTGTTGTAGCCTTTGTTATTTGTTGTCTTAATCTTTTAATCATCTTACAGTGGATTGAAAATGTTTACACTATTTTTTTAATGAATCCAGCCCCTCTTGCATGCGTTTAATCAGTTCCGGAGCGGGAATATATCCTTTGGAGGTATATACGACTTCCCCTTCGCTGTTTAAAATAAGATAGGTAGGGAAAGCATCTATTTTCCAACGCTTGAGTAACTCTTTTCCCTCGCCTTTTTCCATATCGATTTTGATGTTTACAAAGCGAGGGTTAAAGAAATCTCCGGCCTCTTTTGTAGGGAATACTTTCGTACTCATCATGTGGCATGGACCGCACCAGCTGGTAAAGCAGTCTACAAAAATAGGCTTGTTTTCTTTGCGTGCTTTGTTTATGGCATCTTGCAATGTACCTGTTTCAAATATGATTCCTTGATAGCTTTTCAGGCTTTCGATGGCATATTGATATTGTTCCAGACGATTACCCTGCAGTTTGCCTATTTTGCTTTGCAGATAGTCGGCTGCTTTTTTCTTTTCTTGCGCGCTCATGTCTTGCAGGTTGGCTAACGTAAGGTCAAATTTCCATCTAACTTGTTCATTGGGGAAGTTTGCCATTACTTTTGCCCATGCTTCTAGCATTTCTGTGTATCTTTTTTCTTGTCTGAGACGCAGAACGTTGCAGATATCCAGCAGTTGCTTGCCGGGAGCATAGTCTGTAGATACGGATTTGATTTTTTCTTCAACGTCAGTCATGAACTCCTTATTATACGGAGCATGTAAAATCATGCAGGGATACACTTTTTGAAAGGCACTTGCTACAATGAATTCAGAAACAGCTTCACCATTGCTTTTGGTTAGTTGCTCTTTATGGTTATAGATGAAGTTGAACCATTCGCTGTTGTATTCACGTCCTCTTTTACTGAGAATCTTCCAACTTTTGGTATCGAATAAATAAGAGGTGTCTACATGTTTTAGATAGTAATCAGTCACTTCATTATATTTTTCTTTTTCATCAGCCATATTCAGCACTTTGGCATAATCAATCAGAAAGTCCGGATTCCTATCTCCTTTTGCATATCTTTTACTTAAGCCGGCCAATGAGGTTTTGGGATTCAGTCCCTCCTCCAGGCGTTTTTGAAATTCAGGAGCTTTGCAGCCTCCGACAATTCTGTGCAAGACATCTCCTTTTTCATCTAAAATCAGGAAGTGTGCGTAGAATCTTACATTGTATTTTTTTGCAAGTTCCCGACCGGCCGGAGTTTTTACCATATCTACGCGTAGGCTGACAAATTTTTTCTCAATGAATTTTACCAAAGCGGGGTCTTTTAATACGATTGAATCCATCATGATGGAGCCTCCAGACCAACCTGCATAGCAGTTGAAGAATATGGGTTTGTGTTTTTTTGCAGCTAGTTGCATGGCTTCTTCTAGGTTGGTACAGTAGGTTATCTGTTTGTTTTTATCTTCTTTTGCCCAGCCTGCAATGGAAAAAAAGCAAAGAAGAATAACTAAAATGTTTTTCATGGTGTATTATTTTTCAGTTTTTACTAATCTGATACTATATGAGGGTCTTACTGTTGTCGGCGAGGTGATCAAACGACTGGTCATTCGATGGATGCCCGGTTGGTAGACAGATATTTTGCGGACAATACCGTTTGAAAGACTGTCAGAAACGAACACCTGGTCGCTGCTCCAGAAATAAGCCTCTTCACCTCTGTGTACATAGCGGGTGTCATAAGCTACGGTCAATGCATATATGGCGGCTCCTCCGTACAATGCGTTAAATCCGATACCTTGGTCTCCGGTTTTAAGCAGGTCTCCCACATTGCCTCGCCATTTTTCCATTCCTTCCAGTTCATCGGAACTCATGCCCAGTGCTCTTTCAAGCATCATCCATTCGGCATCGGTAGGTAAATGGAATCCTTCCGGCGCTCCCTCTTTGACTGCTTGTAAAGCTCCTTCGTATGAATACAAATAGCCATATTGTTCCAAATATTCATGGTCGCGTTGCAGATGGTAGTTGATGGCATCTTCCCAAATAGCCAGCAACTCGTCTTTGATATCGTTGTGGTATCCGAAACTAACCAGATTCGGAATGGTATAATTGGCTACCTGATTGGCAATCCACACAGCATCAAAGCGGCTGCTGGTATTGAGTTTGCCGGCTGCTTGAGCCTCAAACAGTTGTTCTCTCAGGTAAAGCAGAAATTTCTGTCCTGAATAGTTTCTGGCAAATGATGCATATTTTTGCATATCCGATCCTTCCAGAATTTCCAGATCATCGACTCCATAGATTTCTCCGAAGGTCACTTGATTGTTTGCGTTACTCTCTGCCAGTTTGTAGCGGAAATTCTCTGCCAGCCATGTCTGTTTGCCAATAGTCAGGGTCTTGTATGTATTGCCGGCTTTGTCTTCTACTGTGCCGTAGGTGATTCCTGTTGGTTTAGGCACGATGTTGTTTTCGTCATCGTCACAGGCAATAGTACCGGCAACAAAACCAAGCAGGCAACATAAATATTTTATCTTGTTCATGATATATGCTTATCTTATAGTTCAACACCTAATTCATCTCGTATGATTTTGTATAAAATCTCGTATTTTTTCAACACCAGGGGTGAGGTTTCCCAACGCGCCAAAAATTCTTCGCGTGGATATTTTAGCATCTCTTCCAGATAAAGGCTCAGGTCTTCGTCTGTGTTATCGGGAGTGTAGCGAGAGCCGTAACGAAGGTTATAGCCGATAAATCCATAAGCTCCCACCAGACCTCTACAATAAACAATATATTCATCTACGTCCTCATCCGACCATAATCCTTGGGTTAAATCAGGGTGGGTTCCGTTTCCGTATGTTTTCATGTCTTCACGAAAACTGCTGTCTTGTTCCCATTCTTCTTCTAATGGTTGTGGAAACCAGTTGGTTGATTTGTAATAGTGTGGAAGCCTTTCGTTTGGGTATAGATTTTGCCATAATTGGTCATAATATTTCTCGTCCGTAGCTTTATTGAAAGCGTTCAGTTGCTCTGAATAGTTTTGCACTTTCAATTTTACCACTTCGTTGCGGTATTCTGCAGCTTTTGCAGGCATATCTTCTTCTTCTAGCTTTTCAAACCATGAAATCATCAGGTTCCGATAACGGCTTATCAGTTCTTTCTGCTCCACTCCGGATGAGGAGAGTTGATAGCATTTTTTGGTCAGCCACATGGCATAAGGATGTAAGGCAGCTTGGCTGTTTTGAAGATATACCTCTGCAAAACGTAAGGCTTTCATCTGTAATTCCGGTTCATGCAGGCGGGTAATGTTGTATGTGACCGAACCGCTGTTGGTACCGTCGAATACCCAGTTCAAATCCAATGTTTCATACTGGAACACGGAATCCCCGTTTATATCTGTTTTTACGAATACTTTGCCGATGGTGTCATTGAAATACACCGGTACTCCGTATGTCTGGTATATTTCATAACGTTTGTGCTGTATGGAATCGGTCGGATCGTCTTTTATCTCATAGAGATTTTCAAATCCGATACTGGATGTGATTTCACTCTCTTTCTGACAGGCAACAGCCAGAAAGACAAGCAGTATATATAAAATTGAATGTTTCATATCTTGTTTTATTATTGTGTTTATTCATCTTCTCCGACAGGATTGCGTTTGTTGCGTGGATTTTCGGGCATCTGTGTCTCGTCATATTCCAAGACGGATTTGGGAATCTGCATCACATAGGCAGGGTCATTTTCCGGTAATTCGTAAATGTCCGTATGGTCCCAAAAATTCTGGTTCCCGTCAAATACGTTGAATTCATGTATGATTTTCTGAGCATGCGGATATTTTTCACACACAGCATAACGTCTGAGGTCAAACCAACGGTGTCCTTCAAAGCACAATTCTTTGCGGCGTTCCAGACGAATCTCGTTGATAAGTTCTTCTCCGGTATAATTGGTATGTACATATCCTTTGATTCTTTTTTCACGCAGTGTTTTTAAATAACGGTTTGCACCTTCTGTATTGTCCTGCATGGCATAGGCTTCTGCCAGATTCAAATATCCTTCTGATATACGGAGCGTGTAGATGTCTGAAACGTGTGGAATGGCTGTTGTGTCGTATTTCCACTGTAACTTGTAGGCAAAGCTGTTAGGATTGGTGCCGAAGAAATAGCGGCGGAAATCATTTTTCCGGTCATATAATTCAACAAGCTCTTCTGATACGGCGAAGTCTCCGCTGGCACCTGTCATGCTGTTGTGAAGGTTCATGGAGCCTTGTGAAAAGAGCACTTCGCTACAATTCTCGCTTAAGAATATCTTGGCAGAATCACCCTCGTTCATTTGATGGAGACGGGTGTCGTTTTCAAGCAGTTGGGCTGCTATGGCAGCTGCATTGTTCCAGTCTTGCATATACAGATAAACCCGGCTCAATAATAATTGTGCTGCCTCTTTTGATGCGCGATGAAGCGGACGGGGCTGTGGACTTTGGGTCAGGTAGTCAACGGAAGCCTTCAGGTCTTTCACAATCTGTTCGTATATTTGAGCGACGGATGCACGTTGGAATTGTGTTTCCTTGTCTTTGTCATGTTCAATATACTCTGTTAATTTCAAAGGTACTCCCAAGTCGGTGGAGGCAGAGGTTTTGCTGTATGCCTTTCCGTAAAGGTTTACCAATGTAAAGTAAAGGGAAGCACGGATGAAATGACATTCTCCTTTTACCCGGACACGGTCGTTCTCTTCTGCTGGTGAATCCACTTTCAGTTCGTCGATTTCTTTCAGGATGATGTTTGTCACATTGATACGGCGATAAAAGTCAAGCCAGGTCTGGCTATCATCATTCAAAATGTTTCCCTCGGGATTACGTCCCACTTCCAATTGCCAGGCATAGTATCCGAATAGTTTTTGCATGACTTCGCTCCAATAATGAACGGCTATACCGCCTAGCACGGTTGTAACGTCATCATCCAATACATTTAGAAATCCGGCATGATCTGTTGAGATGTATTTCTTGTTGACGGAGGGTAAGTATCCGTCTCCTAACAGAAGTTCATCGAAGTGTGATACTTTTTTTGCAACTGTCTGCGATTGGGAATATTCCTCTAAGAAATTGCTGCAACCGAAACAGAACAAAGCAACAATGATTCCGTATAATAATTTTTTCATAGCTCTAGTTTTTAGAATGAGACATTAAGACCAATTGTATAGGTCGGTCGGATGGAAAGATTCGGTTTCGCAAATCCTGCCTGTGACGGATCTTGTCCCTTCAGTTCTTTGGCAGAAATGGTGAACAGATTCTGTGTACTGAAGGAGATTGAAGCAGAAGAAAACGGTGTTTTCTTTAATAGTTGCTTTTGTAATGAATACCGTATAGTGAGATTCTGCATTTTCAAGTAGTTGCCGCTAACAACGCGTAAATCAGAATTGTCATACATGTTCCATAGACTATTGGCAAAGTTTTTTGTCTTGTTGGTTTGGTGTTGTGACCAATGGTGATTATATACGCTGAACATTTCATCCGAGCGGTTGATGATGGCGGGGATATCTGTTCGTTTTTCATCTCCCGGCACTTGCCAGCGGTTGTTGAACTCCTTGCGGACATTAGCTTCAGCGCTGACCCCTGAGATAATCGGAGAATAGAGCGCAAACAGGCGGACTTTTGAGCCCAGACTATAGGCCAGGTTGAATGACAAGGTGATACCTCTCCAAGTAAAGGTATTGTAGAGGTTACCATTGAACTTGGGTTCGCGGTTGCCGCTGTTTACCATGGCCAGTTTTACTACTTCTTCCAGCGTTTTGTCTTCCAGCAGATGCCGACGGTCGGTATAGTCGTCAAATACAGGAATACCGTTTTTGCTGTTTAGTCCTAAATATTTGTATGAATAGAAGGTTCCTACTGCCTCGCCGCTTACTACTGCGTTTCCGCTCAAGTAGTCGTTTAATTCATAGTTTTCAACGGCATCGGTTTTTACCGTATTCTTATTGGCGGAGTAGCTGGTGGATAGACACCAACTGAAATCATTGATTTTCACCGGAGTTGCTGATAATGAAATCGAGTAACCGATGTTTTCCAGATTACCGTTATTCATCAGGTAGGAGGTGATTCCGTTTGTCGGTGCAACGTTTACATAGGAGAATACATTGTTTGTTTTTTTATAGTAGAAATCTCCTGATATAAACAGTCGTCCTTCGAAAAATCCTGCTTCCAATCCGACGTTGGTCTGTTTGGTTTCTTCCCATTTTAAATTGGGGTTAGGGAATTGATAGACCGTTGACACGTTTTCATTGTAATATGAATTAGTCGGTAATTGGTTGATTAACATGTTAGGTGTCTGTCCGTCCAGCATGTTTCCTTGCATACCGTAAGAGAGACGCAATCTGAGTTCCGTAACAGGATCTGTCTCTTTCAAGAGGGTCTCTTTGATGTTCCACATTCCTGAAACGGACCATACCGGTAGCAAACGTTCGTTACTGTTGCTCCCAAATTTGTTGGAGGCATCGATACGTCCGTTGATGTTGAAAGTAAGGTAATCTTTAAAACCATAGTCCAAAGACAGATAAAAGCTCAATGAGTTGGTCAGACCACGGGTCAGTACCGTGTGGTTTTGTTGCAACCATTCTTTATAAAGAGGAAAATCTTCCAGTTTCAGAGAACTCATGTCTACGAATTGCATTCCGCGTTCTTTCAGGTATCCGCGCACTTCATTGTCCATTTTCTTGGAACGGTTCATGTTGATTTCGTAACCGGCCAATGCAGATATCAGATGTTGGCTGTCGGCTCCGAATATTTTGCGGTAGTTTGTCTGCAACCGAAGGGTCAGATTTTCTGTTTCAGAATTTGCAGTCTTTAAAATACCGCCGTATGGCAGGCTACATTTCCCGTCATCTCCCGGTACCGGAGCCTCTTCGTATTCTCCGTTTTTCAGCGATGCGATATAGGCGGTTTTTTCTCCCCACCAGTTTTCCTGTAATGTGCTGCTGACAGAGTAGGATGCAACTCCTGTAACATCCCAAGTGTCGAAAATATTGTATTTTAGATTCAAGTCTACCTGGACACCTTTCCCGTCATAGCCGTTAGAACTGTTTTCAATTTCATTTACAATGTTGTAGCGCAGATATTTGCTTCCTTGCCCGCTATAGCCGCCTTTGTAGCGATTGTAATAATACAGGGTGCCGTCTTCATTGTAGCAGGGGAGGGCTCGGGTGGTGTTGTAGGCATAATCCATAGCATCGATGGATGAAACCAAGTGATTCTTCTTTTGAACATTACCGTTGACTTTGATGTCAAAGAGAAGTTTCGGGGTCATGCGGACATTCATTTTGGCTGTCACGGTGTAACGCTCCGTATAGGTTGTGTTGGATACTCCGTTGTCACGGTCATATCCCAAAGAAGCATAATAGCGGATAATGTCAGAACCTCCGCTGACATTTAGCGTATGGCTGTGAGAATAGGCATCGCGGGTAAGAATATCAAACCAGTCGGTATTTACTTTTTCGTACCAGGTGACCTCTTTTAAAAATTCATCATAACTGGTCATACCGTTTTGCATACGATATAATGCTCCTTCATAGCCAACCAGAGGCATCTGTGTAGGGAATACATAGTGTTGGTCTGCCAGTGATTTTCCGAAGGCTACACGTTCCTGAGAGTTCATCAGGTTGATGTTTCTGTCTGTATAACGTGGGCGGCGGGTAATTTTAGAAGAGTGAGTGTACGAAAGCACAGGTTTTCCTACACGTCCTTTTTTAGTGGTGACTACAATAACGCCATTGGCTGCACGTGTTCCGTATAAAGCGGTGGCGGACGCGTCCTTCAATACGTCGATACGCTCGATGTCCTGAGGGTTGATCCCGGCAATGGCATTTCCGATGATATTCAAGTAGTCCGGATTGTTCAATTCTTCCGGATCTACGTCAACCGGGTCAGTCATGACGATACCGTCCAATACCCATAGCGGCTCACGGTTGCCAAGCAGGGTTGATGTGCCGCGTACACGCAGACGTGGAGTTGCACCGACTTCTCCAGAATTTAGCATGAATGCCATATCCGGAATTCGTCCTTCCAGCATCTGGTCAATGCTGGTCACACCCGGAATCATGATGTCTTCAGCCTTTACAGAAGTGATGGCACTTGTTTGGGTACGTCTGTTCAATACCTGGTAACCGGTAACTACCACTTCTTCCAATTCTGTCTTCTCTTCGTATAGGATGACATTGATTTCCTTTTGACCGGCATATTTTACCGAAGTCGTTTGCATCCCGACAAATGAAAATTCCAAAACGATGTTGTCGTTGTTTTTAGGATACGTCAATTTGAATTTTCCGTTCACGTCAGTAGAGGTTCCGATAGTTGCTCCGCGAATTTTCACAGTTACACCCGGCAGTGGATTCTTCTGGTCGTCCGTTACTGTACCGGTGAATGTCAGCATCTCCTGGCTTTGTGATTGCTGTCCGGCAACCTGTTGAGGTGTCGATTTGGTAATCAGAATCATGTCTCCCTGTATTTTCCAGCTCAATCCTGTATTGGCTAATATGCGATCCAGCAGGGAGGATACGCTTTCGTTTTTAGCTTTGACATTGATGCCTTTGATTTGTTCGGTTTGTTCCGTCTGGAAAATAAAGCTAAGATGAGTCTGACGCTGTATTTCGTGTAGCACATGTTTCATGTTGGTGTTAATGAAATCCAAGGTCACTCGTTCGTTCTGTGCATAGACAGAAGCGGATGCAGAGAGTGTCATCGCACACATGAACACAACGAACATCCTCATCATTTTCCAGCTTTTCTCCCAATGATTTCGGGATGTCCGGAAACATAATCGTCTTTTTTTCATATTTTTATAATTAAGTTATTGTTTAAAGTACCAAGATAGTACGTCCTTTGTATTGAAATTTCACTCCAGTTACTTCCGTGATGGCTGAAAGTATCGTATTTATATTGTCATAGCGTTTTAGATGTCCTGAAAAATGCAGTTGTCGGTGTGCCGGTTCGGTGAAGAGAATTTCCTTGTCATACCAGCGCGAGAGCATATTCATGATTTCTTCCAGAGTCTCTGTGTCAAAAACAAAATATCCGTCTTTCCAAGCTGTGTAAATATCCGTCTTTACCTGGCGCACGGAGATATCGGAAGAAATCCGGTCGAAATTTGCCAATTCTCCCGGACGGATGTGAAGATCCTCCCGACCTTCCCGGCAAAGAGCAACAGCTCCCTGAACCAATACCGTCTGTATTCCTTCCAGACAATGGGTGTTGATGTTGAAATTTGTTCCCAGTACTTTGATAGCCACTCCTTGCGTTTCAACGAAAAATGGCTTTTGGGGATTGGAAGCCACTTCAAAGTATGCTTCTCCTTTGAGATATACTCTCCGTTCGTTTTTCGTAAATGCAATCGGATATTTCAGTTCCGTATCGGCATTCAGCCATATTTTGGTGCCGTCAGCAAGAACCACTTGAAATTCACTTCCGCAGGGAACCGTAATTGTATTGAAATGCTCTGTTTGGGCAGATTGTTTTGTGTCATATATCAGGCTTTTTTCCGTGTTGTGCGCAATGATATCTTGGTGGACATGGATTTCATCTTCAGTCTGCCGGTTTAATGTCAGTTTTTTCCCGTTTGCCAATGTGAGTGTCGGATGTTTCAGACTATGAGACTGAAGGGTTGCTGCCGTTTCAGAACGCTTTGTCTGTCCGTGGAATAGCAGTATAGAGGCTGCAATGGCAATGGGGAGTATGATGGCAACATACCGAAGCCATCCCCGTTTCCTGATTCTGGGCATAGATGTTTTGGCAAAAGTCTGTTGTCTGATTTTTTCCCAGGCAGCAGTGGTGTCAATGGAGTGAAATTGTCTGGCTTCATCTGTAATCCATTCCTGACGTATATTGTGTAGAAACCGTCTGTTTTGTTCTGATTCATTGCTCCATGCTTCCAATACGTTTGCTTCTTCCGCTGTCAGGTCTCCGGTTAAATCCAGATGAATCAGACGTTGTATTTCTTTGTTTATATCTATTGACATTTATTGTTTTTTTATGCTTTCTACATATAATACGACAAGTTTCCTGAAAAGAGGTATATGTTTTTTGAAAATTTTTATAAAGACTTTGCTGATGCTGATATTTTAGCCAAAGTTTCTCTTGTTCTTTTCTATATCCTATCTAAGTCATATCTATGGCAAATCTATGATGAATGCTATATAAATCCTATATAAATGCTATATGAATCCAATAATAATAGCATACATATAACATTTTAATAGGCTTTTGATAACCCTTTACTCGGACTTACTATAGATTAATTGTAGATGTGATGTAGTCTTGTTTATGACTTGAGGAGAAGTATAAAATATCACTTGTTGATGAAAAATTTATATTTTATCATACACTAGACAGCGACAAAGGGAGAAATGATGATAAAACAGGGAAAAACGTACCGGGCAGAGAAAAACATCCTGGAAAATTTGCACTGCGACATAATTTATGTAATTTTGAAATAAAATTGCAAAATTACATAGATGAATATGAAGACAAAATATATCCGCAGGGAATTAATTTAAGAAATTGTTTAATATATAAATTTTCTATTTTATGTTGATAGCTCTTGCTCCCATTGCCATATTCCTGATTGGTTGGACTATGGTGGATATTTTGAGGCAAAATATCCTTATGAAATATAAAGTAGCATTTATCGTTGGATTGTTGGTGTTGTTATTGGTTGGGGGGGTGATTTATTATTGTATTGTAAGGCGCTTGATTAGGGAGGGGCGTTTTGTATCATAACTGTGGATTTGTTACGTAACAATTTTGTAACAATTGTGTAACATGGGTGTAATATTGCTGATTTACTTTTGCGTCGTTAAGTAAATTAGTAAGAATGGAAACAGTTTATTTGGGAATCATCATTTTTCTCTTTTTGTTGGCGATTTTTGATTTAGTCGTGGGTGTCAGTAACGATGCCGTAAATTTTTTGAATTCAGCTATTGGAGCTAAAGCGGCTTCGTTCCGGACCATTATTGTCATTGCTGCAATCGGTATTTTTTGCGGTGCTACGATGAGTAACGGCATGATGGACATTGCGCGGCATGGTATTTTTCGGCCGGAAGCCTTTTATTTTAATGAGTTGATGTGTATTTTTCTGGCGGTGATGGTCACGGATGTAGTCCTGCTGGATGTGTTTAATACATTGGGTATGCCTACGTCGACAACGGTGTCGATGGTGTTTGAGCTGTTGGGGGGTACTTTTGCGTTGGCATTGATAAAGATTGCTATGGGGCCGGAAGGGCTCACTTTTGCCGAGTTGTTGAACACGGAGAAGGCATTGACTGTGATTTTGGCTATATTTCTCTCTGTTGCAGTAGCCTTTACGTTTGGCGCATTGGTACAGTATTTGTCGCGTATCATTTTCACCTTTAGCTATAAGTCGAAACTGAAATGGATTATCGGGGTGTTTGGTGGTGTGGCTGCAACGGCTATCATTTATTTCATGCTTATTAAAGGAGTGAAGGATGCTTCGTTTATGACCAAGGAATATAAAATGTGGGTTCATGACAATACCGGTATGATTGTCGGTGGATGCTTTGTGTTCTTTACGGTGTTGATGCAGGTGTTGCATTGGATGAAGGTGAATGTTTTCAAAGTGATTGTGCTATTGGGAACCTTTGCTTTGGCTATGGCATTTGCCGGTAACGATCTAGTGAACTTTGTCGGAGTGCCTCTTGCCGGCTGGGCGAGCTATACGGATTTTATGGCCAACGGTAACGGCGATGCTACCGGTTTCCTGATGGGTTCGTTGAACGGTCCTGCAAAGACTCCTTTTGTTTTCTTGCTGTTGTCCGGAGTGGTTATGGTGGTGGCATTGATGACTTCGAAAAAAGCGCACAATGTAATCAAGACCTCTGTTGATTTGTCCCGTCAGGATGAAGGTGATGAAATGTTCGGATCGTCGGCTATTGCCCGCAGTCTGGTGCGATTCTTTACTAATATGAACAATACCCTGTCCCGCATCATGCCCGAAAGTGTGAAGTCTTGGTTGAATTCCCGCTTTAATAAGGATGAGGCGATTATAGAGAACGGTGCTGCTTTCGACTTGGTGAGAGCTTCTGTTAACTTGGTGTTGGCAGGATTGTTGATAGCTTTGGGTACTTCTTTGAAGTTGCCGCTTTCAACCACTTATGTAGCCTTTATGGTGGCAATGGGTACTTCTTTGGCCGATCGTGCTTGGGGACGTGAGAGCGCTGTATTCCGAGTGACAGGTGTGATGTCTGTGATTGGCGGTTGGTTTATCACTGCCGGTGCAGCTTTTATCATCTGTTTCCTGGTGACTCTGGTGATGTACTATGGAGGAGTGGTTGCTATGTTGGTTATGATAGGTGTTGCCGTGCTGTTATTGGTGAAAAGCAATATCCGTTATCGTAAAAAGATGCAGAGCGAAAAGGCGGATGATGTATTCCGTCGTCTGATTACCTCTAAGGATAAGGCAGAAGTGTGGTTGCTGTTGCGTCGCCATGTGCAGGAAAATCTGGTAAAAGTGTTGGATTTCGCTGAAAATACTTATATGAAGATGACTGAAGGTTTTGTCCGCGAAGATTTGAGAAGTTTGCGCAAGGCTGTGTCTATGACCAATGACGAGAAGGATGTGTTAAAGAAGGTGCGCCGCAAAGAGATGTTGGGGATGCGCCGTATTGATAGAAATGTTGCCATTGAGAAAAACACTTGGTTTCACTTGGGCAGCAATAGTAGTGAGCAGATGATGTATTGCTTGAAACGTATGTGTGAGCCTTGCAAGGAGCATGTCGACAATAATTTCAATCCGATGACGAAAGAGGCGGTAGAAGAGTTTTTGCCTATTCGCAATGAATTGGTTGCCTTGTTACATCGTACCCGCGATATCATTGCTTCGGGCAGTTATGATGCGGCTGATGCCATGTTGGTGGAAGCTGAGGATTTCAAAAACCGTCTTTCGGGACTGAATAAGTTGCAGATGGAGCGTTTGCAGGAGGAGGAATCCAGCGTAAAGCTTTCATTGGTATATCTCAATTTATTGCAGGAGTCCCAGGAGTTGGTCAGCATCATGCGCCATATGTTGCGTGCAAGTCGCAAGTTCCAGGGATAAGATTCCTGATAGCTTATTGTTTTTTTTGGTTAATTATTATGTCCGGAGATTCGATGTATGGTCGGGTCTCCGGTATTTTCTGTATTTTTGCGGTAGAAAACTAAACTTTCAATCACATTATGAGTGACGCAATTAAACATGAGTGCGGGATAGCTATGGTTAGATTGTTGAAACCGCTATCCTTTTATAAGGAGAAGTATGGGGATGCCTTGTGGGGATTGAATAAGTTGTATCTGTTGATGGAAAAACAGCATAACCGTGGACAGGAAGGTGCCGGGATTGCTGCTGTGAAGTTGGATGTAAAGCCTGGAGAAGAATATATTTTCCGGGAGAGGGCAGAAGGTACCGGTGCAATTCAGGAGATTTTTGCAGCCGTTAACAAGGCAATGGTGGATTTTCGAAGGATGGAACCGGAGGCTGCTACGGAGAATCTCCCATTTGCCGGTAACATGTATATGGGACATTTGCGGTATAGTACGACTGGACGTTCCGGAGTGTCGTATCTGCATCCGTTTTTACGACGTAATAATTGGAGAAGTAGGAATCTTTCGCTGGCAGGGAATTTTAATCTGACAAATGTGGATGAAATATTGGATTTTATTGTATCTCAAGGACAACATCCCAGGCATAATGCTGATACATTTATAATTCTTGAACAGTTAGGTTATCTGTTGGATGAGGAGGTGGAACGTAGATTTAAGAAGTTTAAGGAGGAGGGATTGAAGGGGCTGGAAATGAATGAGGCGATTGAAAGGTGTATTGATATTGAGGGAATTTTACGGGAAGCCTCTGCACATTGGGATGGTGGATATGTGATTACCGGTTTGGTGGGAAGCGGTGATTTGTTTGCTTTCCGCGATCCGCAGGGAATTCGTCCTGCTTTTTGGTATGCCGATGAGGAAGTCGTGGTTGTGGCATCAGAGCGCCCCGTGATTCAGACCGTGTTTGATCTGGAGGTAGAGGATGTGCAGGAGTTGTTGCCTGGACAGAGTATTGTAGTGCGGCGTGATGGAGGAATGAGGTTGAGTGAAATTCATCCGGCTAAGAATGTTGCTCCCTGTTCGTTTGAGAGAATTTATTTTTCGAGAGGTAGCGACAGGGATATTTATCATGAACGGAAAATGTTGGGGCGTTTGTTGACAGAGGATATTTTAAAGTGTGTGGATTATGATCTGGAACATGCTGTTTTTTCGTTCATTCCGAATACGGCGGAGGTGGCTTATTATGGAATGATGCAAGGATTGGAAGAGTGGCTTGACCGAAAGAAGGAGAAGGAGATTTGTTGCCGTAAGGAGGAATTGAGTTGTGAGGAGATTAAGAAAATCTTGGCACAGAAAGTGAGAACGGAGAAGTTGGCTATCAAGGATATCAAGTTGCGTACTTTTATTGCAGAGGGAAATAGCCGTAATGATTTGGCTGCGCATGTGTATGATACGAGTTATGGTACGGTGACTCCCGGCGTGGATTCGGTAGTGGTGATTGATGACAGTATTGTGAGAGGTACGACATTGAGGCAGAGTATTGTGAAGATTTTGTGCCGGCAGCGGCCGAAACGGATTGTTGTGGTGTCTTCTTCTCCTCAAGTGAGGTTTCCGGATTGTTATGGTATTGATATGTCGAAGATGGGGGAGTTTATTGCTTTTAATGCAGCCGTGGAGTTGCTGAAAGAGCGGAATATGACAGATAGATTGGAAAAGGTATATATAAAGAGCAAGGAGCAATGCGGATGGTCGAAGGAGCGGGTGGTGAATTATGTGAAGGAGGTATATGCCCCTTTTACAGATGAAGAAATTTCTGTAAAGATAGCGGAGATGATTACTCCGGAGGAGTGCCCATCTGAGATAAAGGTGGTATATCAGTCTATTGATAATTTGCATCGGGCATGCCCGATGCATGGCGGAGATTGGTATTTCTCGGGAAATTATCCGACTCCTGGTGGAAATCGTCTCGTGAATCAGGCATTTGTCGATTGGTATGAGAGACAAGGAAAATATTGAATAAAAGAATAAGCCCCATAATCTGCTGATTATGGGGCTTATTCTTTTATGTTATCTCTGTTTATTTTGTTGTTTGTAAAGGCACAATTTCATGCAGTGTAATATTGCCTTGGATTTCTATTTTTGCGGCATCTTTGACAATTTGGATGGTTTGTACAGATGCGTTAATTGGTTCTTCGGCAAGAACTTTCCCTTTGGAAGACAATTGCTTCAAGGTAGCAGTTGTGTTTTGGGGACTGCTGATAATCAGACATTGAGTGCTGCCTGCAGGCAGGGTGAAAGATAAAACATCACCGTTTGTAAATGTTGTATGCGGATTGTTATCAAATGCAGCTTGTGCCTTGAGGGTATCTGCTGCAACGATGGTCAGATGCTGCGGGCATCGGGCATTGCGGCTGGTGTCCGGTTGTACACCGGTCATTCCTTTGTAGAAGTTGCAGAGTAAATCATACATCGTATTTTCATAGAACGGCTGTAGTTTCATGGTGCCTGATTTGTGGGCTTTGTAAGCCTGAATTTCTTCCGGACTCATTTGGAAGTCGAGGTATGAATTCCAGAACTCTGCCGGAGTGTTGTTCTTGGAGATTTCAATCAGTTGGAGGGCATTTTGACCTCTTACGCCTAATTTGCCGAATTCAACGAGCCATGGACGCAATTCTGCCAATAAGGCTTTGTTGGTGCATTTTGCTCCCATTTCGGCAGGAACTTTTTCAATTTTCTTGAATTCATTCAATAAAGCATCATAGTCGGCTTGGGTATAATCATTGATACGGAAAGTTTTGGTTTCCCACGATTCGATGCGGCGGTAGCCTTTTTCGGTGTCGCAAGAGTGGATGGCAAAGGTTCTGTAAGCATCTTTTGCTTCGGGAGCCAATTCTGCAAGCCCGCGCTCCCAGCTGTCAAGCGGATTGTAGGCTGAGATGTTCCAGCCGTAGTCTGCTACACTGTAGAGGGCGAGTTTGGAAGCTTCTCCGTGTTCCATGGGATTACTGATGAGTCCGCATACCTCTTTACTGGTGAGGGTATTGTCTAATCCGTAGGTCGGTCCTTGCATCACGATGTGACGGGCATAGTCCGTTACGGGGAAATTCCACCAATAGAGTGCCGGACGTTTGATGCGGGAGTTTACCCAATTCATAGTGGAGCGGGTCAAGTCGCTGCATACATAGTCGCCTGTCCAGAATACATTGATGGTTGAATCCAGAGTGTTACCATAGGTTACAAGACTGCCTTTCGGCGTGGGGTTTGCCCACAATTTGGTGTAATCTGTCGGACAGACAATCAGAGGGGAAATATCGCTTTTGGCAGCTGCCAGCTCTTTGTTCAAGCGGTTGAGCCATTCGGTCTGTTTGTAAGGATTGGTTCCTTCTCCTGAGATGTCATCGAAAAAGATAGCAAAGGCACGTACGCCCAAGTCGTACATGTGGTTGAATTTGTTCATCAGGTTTTGGTAGTCTTCTTCATTCCATTTGATATCTTTTCCCGGATGGATAGCCCATACGAAGTCCACTCGGTTGCGGTTGCAGGCTTCTACCAGCTCTTTGATATTGGCTGCTTCTTTTTCCGGATAGGGCAGACGCCAGTTGGGACAACTGTGGTAGGGGTCGTCTTTGGGACCGTACAGATAGTAGTTCATTTTGAATTGTCCGTATAGGTCTATCAATGAAAGGCGAACTTGGTGTGACCAAGGGGTGCCATAGAATCCCTCTACTACACCTCTATAAGGAAGGTCCGGATAGTCGTTGATGGCGAGGCATGGGAGGTTGCCGTTGGCAGAAATCGGACTTTTGATGATTTCCCGTAGAGTCTGGATGGCATAGAATGCTCCTTTTTCATCGTATCCGATAATGTTTATGCCTTTTTCGTCAATGGTTAGCGAGTAGGCTCCGGTGATATTTTTCACACCTTGTTTTGCGGCAAGTTTTTCACCGAAATCAATGCTCATTTTTACACCTTTTTTATTCAGGGCGAGGAAAGAAAGATCGTTGCTGAATTTGCCTTTCTTGTCTTTGAGTGCGATGCCATTGGAGATATTTAAGGTTTTTCTCTCTTGTTTCTGAAGAGAATGGGGGGTCGGATTGATAATCAAACCTTGGTGATCTAACACTTTACCGGGAATTTTGAGTACATCTTGTGACTCTGAACGTTGTGTGTTCAAATCAACATTGTTGTCTTGTGCATACAGATGGTTGCACGTGAGCGCCATGGCAATAAATGCCGTAAGTAGTTTTTTATGGTTCATCATGTTAAAATTGATTATATTACTTTTGGTGTTCGCTGACAAAATTAGTAATTTTAATTGGAATATTCTATTTTTGCTGCCTTAACAGAAAAAATAGAATCGAGTGAGGTATTTGTTATTTGTGCTGCTTGTGTGTGTAGCATGTTCATGCAGTGAGAAGAAAAAAGGTGAATTCCGTTATTTTAGAAATTTTCAAAGGACATTTAATGACATGAATGCCAGGCATCTTAAGGCGGCCAAAGAGTGGGGAATTGCACCTATTAAGAGGGAGGAGGATTTTGAGGATCGGTTGCGGATGATGGAGAAAATAGAATCTTGCCGATATTATGAAGTGGACGAGTTGACACATTCTTTGCCTTATCTGGTGCCGAGAGCCGAAAAGTTATTGGAAACCATCGGACGGAATTTCCGCGATTCGTTGGATAGTAAGGATTTACCTTCACGAAAGATTATTGTCACCAGCGTTTTGCGGACTGCAGCCACAGTTAAGAAGTTGCGTAAGAGTAATATTAATGCCAGTGCCAATTCTGCTCATGTCTATGGAACGACTTTTGATATTGCATACGCTCGTTACAAAGGGGCGAAGAAAGAGGAAACGGATAAATTGAAATCTGTATTGGCGGAAGTGTTACAGGATTTGCGTAAAAGGGAGCAATGTTATGTGCGGTATGAGTATAAACAAGGATGTTTCCATGTTACTGTGCGGTGATGTGAAAAAAATGTACTACTTTTGCACATTGTTTTTTAATGGAGTGAAATAATTTAATTCTTATGGGATTACAATGTGGCATAGTAGGTCTTCCGAATGTTGGGAAATCTACACTATTTAATTGTTTAAGTAATGCAAAGGCACAGTCTGCAAATTTTCCTTTTTGTACGATTGAGCCGAATGTGGGTGTTATCACTGTACCGGATGAACGGTTAAATAAACTGGTGGAATTGGTACAACCGCAGAATGTGGTACCTGCCGTAGTTGAAATTGTGGATATTGCCGGATTGGTGAAAGGGGCAAGCAAAGGTGAAGGATTGGGTAATAAGTTCCTTTCCAATATCCGCGAGACGGATGCGATTATCCATGTGTTGCGTTGTTTCGATGATGATAATATCGTACACGTGGATGGTAGTGTAGATCCGGTGCGGGACAAGGAAATTATCGATACCGAATTGCAGTTGAAGGATCTTGAAACGGTGGAAAACCGTCTGCAGAAAGAAGAAAAGAGAGCGATGACCGGAGGCGATGCCAATGCAAAACGTCTGGTGGAGGTGTTGCATTTGTATAGGGATGCCTTGATGAAAGGACTTTCTGCCCGTACAGTGGTGTTGGATGATTTGCAGCAAGAGGCTGCCAAAGATTTGCAGTTGCTTACCAGCAAGCCGATTCTGTATGTTTGTAATGTGGACGAAGGTTCTGTGGTTAATGGTAATAAGTATGTGGATGCAGTGCGTGAAGCAGTTAAGGATGAGCAGGCTGAAGTTTTAATAATAGGTGCCGGTATCGAAGCGGATATTGCTGAGTTGGAAACTTATGAGGAAAAACAGATGTTCCTTGAAGATTTAGGCTTGAAGGAGGCGGGTGTTAATAAATTGATTCGTACAGCCTACCATTTGTTGAACCTGCAGACTTATTTCACTGCCGGAGTGAAAGAGGTACGTGCATGGACTTTCCGTAAAGGCATGAAAGCTCCGCAAACTGCCGGTATTATACACTCGGACTTTGAAAAAGGTTTTATCCGTGCAGAGGTAATCAAATATGAAGATTTTATTCATTATGGCTCTGAGGCTAAATGTAAGGAAGCCGGTAAAATGTCCGTGGAGGGAAAAGATTATGTGGTGCAGGATGGGGATATGATGAACTTCCGTTTTAATGTATAAATGAAAAATGGCTACTTTTCAGTAGCCATTTTCTTTATCTCATATCGATTACTTCGACATCCGGGTGTTTGCTGGAATCAAATTTGAAGAATGCGCCCGAAGGAACCGGCTGCATGGATTTCAGACTAGTAATGGAAATAGTGATGGCATTACCTTCTTTTTCATAGGAAGTCACCTTCTGGATGGATGAATCCTTGGTATTTGCCCAAATGCCTATCTTTTCAATGTTTTTCTTTTCTTTGGGATACAGCTCTATGTAAGCGATTCCGTTGTTGTTGCTCACCAGCTTTTGGTCGAAATTCTGGTTGTGAATGTCGAACAATGTAGTCGGATTCAGGAAACCTTCTTCTTCTTCGCTAGGATTTTTGACATTTACTTCACCAACTTCCGGCATGTAATTGTAAATTACTTTGCCGTCATAATAGTTTTCTGTCTCCATCAGATTCACTTTGTACATATTGCCTTTCATCCAGGCTTGGCCGTTGTGCGACTCGTGGATGTCTTCCGCTTTGTTTTCCATGGTCATGGTAAAAATCACTTCTACTGCAGGATAGGCCTTTACTTTGGCAGCAATCTTGTCAAGAATTTCTTTCGCTTTCGGGTCGTTTTGTGCCATTGTTGTGCCGAAAACAACCATTAATAGTAATGTTGTAATATATCGCATAATAAATAGTTTGGAGCAAAGGTAAGAATTGTACGTTATATAATGAAATTTTTATAGTTTTGTAATCATAAAAATAAGTCAATATGTTGTTATTTATTACACTCGGTTTTTTTGATATTTTGGATATTCTGATTGTGGCGTTTATCCTGTTTCAGGTCTATAGGCTTGTGAAAGGAACGGCTGCTATCAATATTTTGGCTGGTATTCTGACTTTCTATTTAGCGTGGCTGGTGCTTAGTGCTCTCAATATGAAATTGATATCTACGATTTTAGGTCAGTTTATCAGTGTGGGTGTAATTGCGCTTTTGATTGTGTTTCAGCAGGAGGTTCGTCGTTTTCTGTTGCTGGTGGGTAGTCGTTATAATTTGCAGAATATTTTTAATATTAATAAAATGTTTGCGAAGCCAACGATTGATGATGATGTCTCGGATGCAATCGTGCAGGCTT